>WNGJ01004481.1_pt1 | contig 23052 bp, 22 predicted proteins | sample 5400611 | NCBI WGS metagenome assembly WNGJ01 (sample SAMN13153375, study PRJNA577476) | soil metagenome | isolation source: 40 cm soil or saprolite under Garry oak tree replicate 1 | place: USA:California | collected 2016-06-15
CGGCGGCGGATGGCGCCATCGGCCAGGCTGAACAGCGCGTGCACCAGGATGCCGAGGATCAGGATGACGATGATGATCGCGGTGGCGCTCGGCATGTCGGACTGATCCTGGTCGGTCGACAGCAGCACCCCAAGCGACGGCTGGTTCGCGATGATGACCAGCAGTTCGCCGGCCATCAGGCTGCGCCAGGCGAATGCCCAGCCCTGCTTCAGCCCGGCCACGAACGCAGGCAGCGAAGCCGGCAGGATCAGGTACCGGTACAGCGACAGCCTGCGCAGGCCCATCATCTTGCCCGCCTTGAGCAGCAGCGGCGGGGTGTAGTCCACGCCGGCGATCAGGCCGTTGGCCACCGAAGGGGCGGCGCCGAGGATGATGACGAACATGATGGCCGTGGTCGAGATCCCGAACAGGATGATCGCGAACGGGAACCAGGCGATCGACGGCAGCGTCTGCAGTCCGGTGATCAGCGAACCGACGGCCGCCCGCAGCGGCCGGATCCGGGACACCACGGCGCCGATGACCGCGCCGATCAGCACGGCGAGCCCGAACCCGATGACGGCGCGTTCGGCCGTGGTGCCGATGGCGTGCCATAGCAGGCCGGTCTGCAGCTGGTGCCACAGGTTCGACAGGGTCGCGCCGGGCCCGGGGAAGATCTGCTTCTTCCAGCCGCTGACGTGGATCACCTGCCACACTGCGAGCACGATGAGGATCGCCAGCACCACCGGCCACAGGCCGCCCCAGGCTCGCGTGGCCAGGCGGCGGCTGCGCGGGTCCGACGGCGCTTCGAGCGACTCAAGCCAGGTCAGCTTCTCCACGTAGCCCGGCACGTTCTTGTCTACGTAGGCGGGCACGGTGCCCCGGGGGTCAGTGGCCATCGCGGCTCATCTCCTCGCGTAGCCGGTCGGTGATCCGGGCGGCCAGTTCCGCGACCGGTGCCGAGTCGATCCGGCGGGGACGCTCGATGGGCACCGCGAACTCGTCGATCACCCGGCCGGGCCGACTGCTCAGCACCACCACGCGGTCGCCGAGCCGGACCGCCTCCCGCACGTTGTGGGTCACGAACAGGATGGTCAGCTGCCGGTCGGCGCAGATCCGGTCCAGCTCGTCGTGCAGCACGTCCCTGGTCATCGCGTCCAGCGCGCCGAACGGCTCGTCCATCAGCAGCACGTCCGCGTCCTGGGCTAGCGCGCGGGCCAGCGCGACCCGCTGCCGCATGCCGCCGGACAGCTGGTGCGGGCGCTTCCCGCCGAACCCGTTCAGGTGCACCGTCTCCAGCAGCTCCGCAGTCCGCTGACGGCGTTCGGCCTTGCCGACGCCGCGGGCTCGCAGCGCCAGCTCGACATTGCCCGCCGCGGTGAGCCACGGGAACAGCGCGGGCTCCTGGAACATGAACGCCACCTGGCCGCCTCCGGCAGAAACCTCGCCCGCCGTCGGCTGCTCCAGCCCGGCAACCAGGGAGAGCAGGGTGGACTTGCCGCAGCCCGACGCGCCGATGAGACAGGTGAATTCCCCCGGCGCGACCTCCAGCGACACGTGGTCGAGCGCGTGCACGGCCGAATTGCCGCGCCCGAACACCTTGGATACGCCGGTCAGCCGGACGGAACCCCCGGCGGGGGGCGCCTGGCGGCGATCGGTCATCGTCACGGAACTCACCTGCCTCACCATGACTAGGAGCTGACTTGCGATTCGCCGGCCGCGGCCAGCGCCTTGTTGAGCGGGTCGAGATCGTAGATCCCGGTCAGGTCGACCGGCTTGAGCAGGCCGAGCGATACGGCCTGCGAGGCACCGGTCTTCAGCGAGGACGCGGCCGGGTCGTTGGTGAAGGTGATCTCCTTGAACGACGCCGCGACGATGCTCGCCTTGAGCGGCTTGCCGGTGTACGAGGCCAGTTCCGCGTTCGCGTCCGCCTGCGCCGCGGCCGGGCTGGACTTGATGAAGTCGTTCGCCTGGACCTGGGCCTTGAGCAGGTCGTCGACGATTGCCGGGTGGGCGGCCAGGAAGCTCTGCGTCACGACGAGCAAGGTGGTGACACCGGGCTCGCTGAGCAGCACCGTGCCGCCGTCGTTGACCATCTCGATGTCGTAGGGGGCTGGTTCGGAAGCGCCGGCGATCTGCCCGGACTTGAATTCCAGCACCGCCGCCGAGTTGGGCTTCGTCGGCTTGACGAGGGCGTCACCGCCGCCGGTGGAGGTGGTAGCCAGGCCGTTCTGCTTGAGCCAGTAGCGCAGTGCCACGTCCTGGGTGTTGCCGAGCGACGGCGTGGCCAGCGACTTGCCCTTGAGCTGAGAAGCCGTGGTGATGCCCTTCTTGACCACGATGGACGCGCCGCCGGTCGCGGCTCCCGAGATGATCTTGATGCCGCTGCCGTTGGACTTCTGCCAGGCGTTGATGGCCGGGTTCGGCCCGACGTAGGCGGCGTCGAGCTGACCGGAAAGAATCGCCGTGGTCTCTTCGGTCCCGCTGCTGAACGCGGTGGCCTTCAGCGTGCCCGCGGAGCCGAGGGCCTTGGTGAAGAAGCCTTCCTTCAGGCCGACCAGGGCGGAGGCATGCGTGATGTTGCTGAGCAAGCCGAGCCTGACCGTGACCGGCGAACCTCCGCCGGCGTTCGAGTTGGTCGCCGTGCCCGAGGACGGGGACGAGGACGAGGCGCAGCCTGCCAGCAGCAGGGCCGCACTGATCATCGCGGCGGTCGTGACACGTCGCATCTAGAACCCAATTTCTATCGTTTATATAGGGAAATGGTTTCGATTCACTATACATGAAGTAGGCAATATAGGGAATCGGCCCGGGCAGCGCCGGCGGCGGTCCCTGACGGAGGCGTCCGCCCTGGCGAGGATCTCAGTTGCCCATGTCGCTCGAATCCTGCAGCGTGATGCCGACCACCGCGGGGAATCTGGCCAGGCACTTCTCCAGCCGCGCCACGTCCGCGTCGGTGGCGTGGTTGATCTGGAAGATCAGCTGCTGGAGCGCGTAGCGAGAATTCAGGTCGGACGGCAGTGGCTGGGCGGCCACGGCGGGAACCTTGGCGCAGGCCGAGCGCACGGCCAGCCGCTGCGACACCGGCGTGCCCGCGCGGAACGTGACGACGGCCTGACGCTGCCCGAGCGCAGCGTTGAACTGTGAGCAGCCAGCCAGCGGGATCGCCACCGCGAGGGCCAGGCCCGCGCCGGCCAGCCGGCGGCGGCCTCCCGCGCTCACTACACCGCGTAGTACCCGCATGATGCCAGCCTACGGGCTGACGGCGCCTAGTACGGTATCGGCAGGGCCTTCTCAGACCGGGCCCAGCCAGGAGGGCATGTGGCCGACCGGATCAGTACTACGAGGCGACCGAACTTGACGCCGCGGTGCTGCTCATCGCCGACGTGGGCTTCCTGGATGCCGACGATGAGCGCCGAAGCGTGCCAGGCTAGGAGGAAACGGTCAGCCAGGTCATGAAACCCCAGACTGCTAGGCGATAATGCCCTCCGCTCGTCATATTCTCATCGTTAACTCCCGCAACGTGCACCAGCCGGTCTTCGTCGTCGGCGCACCGCACTCGGGCGCGGACCTGATCGGCCGCGCCCTGAAGGCGTCCGCGGGTTTTCACGTCACGATCGGCCAGCCGAGCGTGCTGCGTACCGTGTACGCCTTCGCCCGGCGGCCGTCCATGCACCAGGGCCGGGCGCAAGCCGCCGCCACCGTCATCAGGGACGCCTTCGCGCAGGGCTGGCAGGTCACCCCGAGCAGTTGCCTGGAATGCACTCGCGAATGCCGGGCCGCCGCCGGCCTGGCCGCCGATGCCGTCGGGCCGTGCGTGGAACTCCGGGGTCTCGAGACGTTCGGCGACGCTAGCCCCGACCTCATCTACTGCGCGGAAGCGCTCACCTACGCCTTCCCCGACGCCCGGATCGTCCAGGTGGTCAGGGACGGCCGGGACGTGGTGGCCAGCATGCTCACCGACCCGGTGGTGATGTCCTGGTTCCGGCCCAGCTTCGTGAACGTGGACACCGAGTTCCCCAACCCGTTCTTCGGCATCGAGTCCGCCGAGGACCGCGATCTGTGGCCGCGGCTGTCCCCGCCCGGCCGGTGCGCGCTGCGCTGGCGCTGGTCCGTGCGCCTGGCCGCCAGGCTGCACCACAGCCTGCCAGCCGGCCAGCTGAAGACCATCCGCTATGAGAACCTGCTGAGCAGGCCGGACGAGGCCCTGGCCGACTTGTCCCGGTTCGCCGGGACCACCGTCCAAGCGGCTGAAATCCGCAACGAGGCCCGCGCCGCCCGCACGCGCAACCGCAACCGGCGCGCCCCCGCGTACGAGATGTCCCTCACCACCGAGGACATTACCGAGATAGAGAAAACCGCCGGCGAGGAACTCCGCCGCCTCGGCTACACCCTCTAGGAACCAGTCCTCGACGAGCCGACCGCTAGGCGGCCTGGCCGGCGAACTGGGTGTGGTACAGGTCGGCGTACAGGCCGCCCGCCGCGAGGAGCTCCTCGTGCGTGCCGCGCTCGGTGATCCGGCCGGCGTCGACGACCAGGATCTGGTCGGCCTCCCTGATGGTGGACAGCCGGTGCGCGATCACCAGCGAGGTGCGGCCGGCGAGCGCTGTCTTCAGCGCACGCTGCACAGCGACCTCCGACTCGGAGTCCAGATGCGCGGTGGCCTCGTCGAGCACCACCACCGACGGGGCCTTGAGCAGCAGCCGGGCCACGGCGACGCGCTGCTTCTCACCGCCGGACAGCCGGTAGCCCCGGTCCCCCACCACGGTGTCCAGGCCGTCAGGCAGGCCGGAGATCATGTCCCAGATCTGGGCGGCCTCGCATGCCTGGATCAGCTCGAGCTCGGTGGCCGCAGGGCGCGCGTAGGTGAGGTTGGCCCGGATCGTGTCGTGGAACAGGTGCGCGTCCTGGGTGACCACGCCCACCACGTCATGCAGCGACTCCAGGGTGACGTCCCTGAGGTCGTAGCCGCCGATCCGCACGGCGCCGTCGTTCGGGTCGTACAGCCGCGCCGCCAGCGCGGTGATCGTCGTCTTGCCCGCGCCGGACGGCCCGACCAGCGCAGTCAGCTTGCCGGAAGGCGCCAGGAAGCTCACCCCGTGCAGGACCCCGGCCGCGGCGTCCCGGCGTTCCGGCGCCGGCAGCGCGATGGACTCCAGCGAGGCGAGCGACACCTCGCTCGCCGTCGGGTACCTGAAGGACACGTCGTCGAACTCGATCTCCGGAGCGACATCGCCGTGGCCGTCCGCGGCCTCGAGGGCCGGCAGATGCACCGCGCCGGGCTTCTCGGCGATCAGCGGCTTGAGGTCGAGCACCTCGAAGACGCGGTCGAAGCTGACCAGGGCCGTCATGACGCTGATCTGCACGCTGGACAGCGACGTGATCGGCCCGTAGACCCGCCCCAGCAGGGTGGTCAGGGCGACCAGCGTGCCGATCTGGAAGGTGCCGTCAATGACCAGGGTGCCGCCCAGCCCGTAGACGACGGCGGTCACCAGCGCGGCCAGGAGCGTGAGCGCGACGAAGAGCACCTGGCCGTACATCGCGGTGACGACGCCGATGTCGCGGACCTTGGCCGCGCGCGAGGAAAACGCGCCGGACTCATCGCGGGGCCGCCCGAACAGCTTCACCAGCATGGCACCCGCGACGTTGAACCGCTCGGTCATCGTCGAGCCCATCTCGGCGTTGAGCTGCATGCTCTCCCTGGTCAGCCGCTGCATCCGGCGGCCGACCAGCCGGGCGGGCAGGATGAACAGCGGGATCATGACCAGGGCGATGACAGTGACCAGCCAGGACAGGTAGAACAACGTGACCAGGATGAGGATCAGGCTGAGCAGGTTGGAAATCACGCCGGACAGCGTGGAGGTGATGGCCTGCTGGGCTCCGACCACGTCGCCGTCGAGGCGGCTGACCAGCGATCCCGTCTGCGCGCGGGTGAAGAAGGCGATCGGCTGCCGTTGCACGTGATCGAACACCTGGGTACGCAGGTCGTAGATGAGGCCCTCGCCGATCCGGGCGGAGAACCAGCGGATCACGAACCCGAGCACCGCGTCGAAGATCGCGACGGCCGCGACCGCGCAGGCGATCACGATCACCACCCGGTCGTTGCGGGGCAGGATGCCGTGATCGATGATCTCCCGCAGCAGCAGCGGGTTGACGACCGTGAGCACTGCGTCGACGGCAGTGGCGAAGAGGAACACTGCCAGGTACACCCGGTACGGCCGCGCGTAGGCGGCGATCCTGCGGATGGTGCCCGGCTTGAGCTTCTGCTTGGTGATGGAGGGGTCCATCCGGAACCCTCGCATCATGACCATGTTTGCCCGCCCGTACATGACCAGGGAAACCCCCGGGGGGCGGCAATTAGTTCCGTGACGGGCGCGATTGCTATCAGCTAGCAGCGAACTCCAGGGGCTATCCGGGCGGGGTCCCGGCGGCAACGTCGCCGGGCCGGTGCCACCTGGGTGTGAACCTAGCGCTTCACCTTGGTCTTGCTACTGCGGGTCGCACCACCGCGCCCGCGCAACGTCACTCCCGTCTCGGTCAGGATCCGGTGGACGAAGCCGTAGGACCTTCCTGTCGAGGCCGCCAGTGATCGGATGCTCTCGCCCGAGTCGTACCGTTTGCTCAGGGTTGTCGCCAGCTTGCTGCGATCCATCCCGGTCACCCGCGTGCCTTTCTTGAGGGTCTCGGCCACATGTACCTCCCGTTAGATGCGGTCACCATTGAGTTACACGCCCCCCTCTGGTAATGATCAGGCATGACCGCGGGATTGGCCACCCACATGACGGTAATGATCACTATATTTTGATCAGGCTATGCAGATTCGCCGCCTTAGGATGGGCGCGTCAACTGACAACAGTCTTACGCAAGTGCGACAAGGTCTGCGAAATCCTCGCTCCATGCGTCTTCCACGCCGTCGGGCAGGACGATAACGCGTTCTGGTGATAGCGCTTCAACCGCACCTTCATCATGCGTCACAAGCACTATCGCACCGCGGAAGCTGCGCAGCGCACCGAGAACCTCTTCCCGGCTGGCCGGATCGAGGTTGTTCGTCGGCTCATCGAGCAACAGGACGTTCGCACCTGATACAACAAGAAGAGCGAGGGCCAGCCTGGTCTTTTCTCCGCCGGAAAGCACGCCGGCGGGCTTTTCGACATCATCGCCTGAGAACAGGAATGACCCGAGAACCTTACGCTGCTGCGATTCGGTAAGGTCCGGAGCCGCGGAGCGCATGTGCGATAGGACCGTTCGATCGGTTTCCAGCGTTTCATGCTCCTGGGCATAATATCCAAGGCTAAGGCCATGTCCTGGTGCGACTTTTCCGGTGTCCGGAGCCTCCAGGCCGGCCAGCAGCCGGAGCAGCGTTGTCTTTCCCGCCCCGTTGAGCCCGAGGACCACCACCCGGCTGCCCCGGTCGACGGCCACGTCCACCCCGGTGAACACCTCGGCCGACCCGTATGACTTGGACAGGCCGACGGCGGACAGCGGGGTGCGGCCGCACGGGGCGGGAACCGGGAAACGGAGCCTGGCCACCCGGTCGGCGGTACGCTCCGCCTCGACCCCGGCCAGCATGCGCTCGGCCCGGCGCTGCATGTTCTGTGCCGCCCTGGCCTTTGTCGCCTTGGCCCGCATCTTGTCCGCCTGGGCCATCAGCGCGCCGGCCTGGCGGCCCGCGTTCACCCGCTCCCGCCTGCGGCGCCGCTCGTCGGTCTCGCGCTGTTGCAGGTAGGCGCGCCAGCCCAGGTTGTAGGCATCCAGGCAGGCCCGCTGCGCATCGAGATAGAAGACCTTGTTCACCACGTCGGCGAGCAGCGCCACGTCGTGGCTGATCACCACCAGGCCGCCGCGGTAGCTCTTGAGGTGATCGCGCAGCCAGGCCACCGAGTCGGCGTCCAGATGGTTGGTCGGCTCGTCGAGGAGCATGGCCTCGGAGCCGGAGAACAGGATCCTGGCCAGCTCGACCCGGCGCCGCTGGCCGCCGGACAGGGTGTGCAGCGGCTGGTGCAGCACCCGGTCAGGCAGGCCCAGGCTGGCGGTGATCGAGGCAGCCTGCGACTCGGCCGCGTACCCGCCGAGCACCGCGAGCCGCTCTTCCAGCCCGCCGTACCTGCGGATCGCGTCGGCCGTCGCGGCGGAGTCGGAACCGGCCATCTCCGCTTCGGCCGCCCGGAGTTCGGCGCGCAGCTGGTCGAGCCCGCGGGCCGACAGCACCCGGTCGATGGCCAGCATGTCCAGGTTCCCGGTCCGCGGGTCCTGCGGCAGGTACCCGACCGTGCCTGACCGGCGCACCGACCCGGCGGCCGGCTGGGCCTCCCCGGCCAGCACCTTGGCCAGCGTGGTCTTCCCCGCGCCGTTCCGGCCGACCAGGCCGATCCGGTCCCCGGCGGACACCTGGAACGACGCACCGTCAAGCAGCAGGCGTACTGCTCCTAAGGACCGGAAACGGACAGACCTCTCCCCTGGGTGTGTCCCTAGTCCGAGGTGAGGAGCATGACATCTACTTTACTTGGTCTGCCGGGGCCGGGCCATCGGATTCCGGCTCGGTCAGCCGGATGCGGATGGCCAGGAAGGCGCGGGGGATGTCCCGCAGCACGGCCAGCCGCGGGTCAGGCACGGTCAGGAAGCGCCCGGTCGCCTTGGCTAGATACTTCTCCAGGCGGGCATCATCGCGGCATCATCGCGCAGCCCGGCGGCGGATCGCTTGTCGCCGCCAAGCACCACGGCATCGAGCCGGTCAGGACCGTACCGGCCGAACACCTCGGCCGCGGCGCCGGCGGCGGCCCGCAGTGCCGTCGCGGCCTGGTTCTCCCGGCGCCTGGCGAAGCGGTGCTGCGACCAGCCGCCCGCCGCGCTGCGGCCGTGCACCGGCCTGCTGCCTGTCTTTGAGCTCACCAGCCGGGGCGGCGACCCTGAGAACACGCCAACCGCGTAGCCGCCCAGGCGCACCAGCAGGACGCCGACCGTGCGGTCCGCCGCCGCGTGCGCCGCGAGCGCCTCCGCAGCCGTACGCACCTCGGCGGCCGGCTCCGTCTCCGCCGGGCCACCGGAGAGCGCCGGGCCACCGGAGAGCGCGGGCGGGCCGCCGAGGGGGGCGGGCGGGAACGGAGGGTGGCACTCGGCCGCGGCCCCGTCCGCGGCCGTAAACGTGACGGGCCCACCGGGCGTTACCGGCCTGGCCGGGACGGTCCCATCGACTCCGCCATGACGCTGCGCGAACGTGACAATCCAGGACACCAGGCGCTCTGGCGGAACTTCCACCCAGCGACCGCCACCTGCGGCACGATTCTTCACTACGCACTGCCTCATCATGCTTACTATCCGTATTATGTTGCCTCACCCCGGCGGCAGCCGTCCGGCTCCAGCGGAGTGCCCTTAGCCATTTGATGACGATGACAGGAACACGTATGAAGCCGACGACTCCGACCTCCGCCATGTCGCAAGGCGCCACCTTCGTGCGGCCCGGGGCCATGGCCTGGGGTCAGGGAGACCCTGGCAGCCAGGCTCCGGCCACCCCAGCCACGTCGGCGGCCATCGAGCATGCCCTGGCCGCCGCCGTCAAGGATCCCGACCACGTCACCGACCTGCTTGACGAGCTTAGCCGAGGGCGGCTCTGGCTTCCGCTGCCCGATACCCGCCCGGTCACCGACGGGTCAGCGGTGAGGCTGCCCACCGTCACCTACCTGGGTGCCGAGTTCGTGCCCGCGTTCACCTCGGCCGGGCGGCTGGCCAGCTGGCTCGACCGGGACCCGGTGCCCCCGTTCGCCACCATGCCGCACATCGTGGTCCCGGCGGCCGACCTGGCCAGGAGGATGCCGGCCGGCGTCGGCATCGCGCTGAACCCGGGCGCGGAGGCCAGCGTGCCCATCTACCCTGAAGGCGTCGGCTACCTGGCCGCGACCCTGGTGGTCACGGACGGCGGCCAGGTCCGGGTGGGCCGTCCGCCCGCCGACCCGGTCCCGCTCCTCAGCGAGATAAGGACGGCGCTGAACTTGGTTCCCGGCGTGCGGCAGGCGTCCCGGGCCTGGCTATCGGTTTCCGGCCAGGGCGAAGGCCTGGTCATCTCCGTCACCTTGGACGACCCGGCCAGCCAGACCGCGCACCGGCAGGTCCTCGACGCGGTCCAGCGGGCGGTCCAGGGCGGGCCGCAACAAGGATTCCCGATCGACGTCACGTTCCCGGGCGAGAGCGAGCCAGACCAAGTCGACGCCTGGATCTCGGCCTACGCCGAGCCGTTCTACATCCGGCCCTAGATGTTGAAGCCGAGGGCGCGAAGCTGCTCGCGTCCGTCGTCGGTGATGCTCTCCGGACCCCACGGCGGCATCCACACCCAGTTGATGCGGAAGTCCGCCACCACACCCTCGAGCGCCTCCCGGGCCTGATCCTCGATCACGTCCGTCAGCGGGCACGCGGCGCTGGTCAGCGTCATGTCGATGGTGGCGATCCGCTCGGCGTCCACGTCGACGCCGTAGACCAGGCCGAGGTCCACCACGTTGATCCCGAGTTCGGGGTCCACCACGTCGCGCAGCGCCTCGAGCACGTCCTCCTGCTCGGCGGTGAGCTCCGGGGCCGCTTCCTGAGCGGTCACGTTCTCAGTGGTCGCGTTCTCCGTCATAAGAATTGCAACGTTGAGACCCCGGCCTTCAGGCCGAGGAGGAAACGCCGCTCCACCTCCCATGGAATGTCAGTGCGACGTGATATTTTCAAGCTGTCTGCAAGAGTCAAGCGGATACCTGCACCACCTGGCATGAAACCGCGGCAGGGCATGCCGTGGCTGCGCGGGGAGGCTTCCGGGATACCGGGCCTGCGAACCGCGAACCTACAGCGCGACCGCACGTCGCGGCTGGAATCCCCGCCCTTCAAGGCGGCGGAGGATGTCAATGCGCTACCTCCATGGCCCGCACGGTTGCGTCCTTCCATGCCATCCAGCCGAGCAGGGCGCACTTTATCCTGGCCGGGTACTTCGACACGCCGGCGAACGCCACCGCGTCCTCGAGCACGCCCTCGTCCGGCTCCCCTTCGCCCTTGGACTGCATGAGCTCGAGGAACGCCTGGCTGATGGTCATGGCCTCGCCCACCGGCTTGCCGATAACCAGGTCGCTCATCACCGAGGCGCTCGCCTGGCTGATCGAGCAGCCCAGCGAGTCATACGACACGTCCTCGACGACCGGTTCGCCGTCGACGTCCTTGAGGGTGACCCGCAGCGTTACCTCGTCGCCACAGACCGGGTTGACGTGGTGCACTTCGGCATCGAAAGGATCCCGCAGGCCCTTGTGGTGAGGGTTGCGGTAGTGGTCCAGGATGATGTCCTGGTACATCGACTGAAGCTGCATCACGTCCTTCTCTAACACTGAAAGCCGGCGCCGTCATCCGGCTTACTGGCGGGCGCCGAAGAAGCGCTGGGCGTAGCGGATTCCGTCTGCCATCGCGTCCACCTCGTCGTGGGTGTTGTACACGTAGAAGGTGGCCCGGGTGCTGGCCTGCACGCCAAGCGCCCGGTGCAGCGGCCAGGCGCAGTGGTGGCCGGTGCGTACCGCGATACCGAGTTCGTCGAGCACCTGGCCCACATCGTGCGGGTGGACGCCGTCGACCTCGAAGGCGACGGCGCCGCCGCGGTCCTTGGTGGTGTCCGGCCCGAGGATGCGCACGCCGTTGATCTCGCGCAGCGCGTCCAGGGCGTGCGCGGTTAGCGACTCCTCGTGCGCGGCCACGTTGCCCATGCCCAGCGCGGTGAGGTAATCGACGGCGGCGGCCAGTCCGGCAGCCTCGGCCACGGCGGGCACGCCGGGCTCGAACCGCTGCGGCGGTGGCAGGAACGTGCTGCCTTCCATCCGCACCACCTCGATCATCGACCCCCCGGTCAGGAACGGCGGCATGGCCTCAAGCAGGCCGGCGCGGCCGAACAGCACGCCGATCCCGTACGGCCCGAGCATCTTGTGCGCCGAGAAGGCCAGGAAGTCCACGCCGAGCGCGGCCACGTCGACCGGCTGGTGCGGCACCGACTGGGCCGCGTCGGCCAGCACCAGCGCGCCCCTCTCGTGCGCCGCCCGGGCGATCTCGGCCACCGGCGGGATCGTGCCGGTGACGTTTGACTGGTGGGTCACCGCGACGATCCTGGTACGCCCGGTGATCATGCTGTCCAGGTGGTCTAGGTCGAGCCGCCCCTCGGGGGTGACATCCAGCCAGCGCAAGGTGGCGCCGGTCCGCTCGCACAACTGCTGCCACGGCACCAGGTTGGCGTGGTGCTCCATCTCGGTGATCAGGATCTCGTCACCGGGCCGCACCTGGAGCCGCCCAGGCCCGCTCAGCGCGTAGGCGACCAGGTTGATCGCCTCGGTGGCGTTCTTGGTGAACACGATCTCGCCGACGTCGGCACCCAGGAACGCTGCGACCTTGGCCCGGGCGCCCTCGTAGACGTCGGTGGCCTCCTCGCCGAGCAGGTGGGTGCCGCGGTGCGCGGCCGAGTTGTGCCGCTCGTAGAATTCCCGTTCGGCGTCGAGCACCTGGACGGGCTTCTGCGAGGTCGCGCCTGAGTCCAGGTAGATCAGCGGCTTGTCGTTGCGTACCGTCCTGGCCAGCGCGGGAAAGTCGGCCCGGATGGCCTCGACGTCGAGGTGGTACGGGTACGTGCTCATGCCGGGACCCCGGCGAACTTCTCGTAGCCCTCGTTCTCCAGCAGGTCGGCCAGCTCGGGGCCGCCTTCCTCGACGATGCGGCCGGCCACGAACACGTGCACGAAGTCCGGCTTCACGTACCGCAGGATCCGGGTGTAGTGCGTGATCAGCAGCACCCCGTGGCCGGGTTGCTCGCGGAACCGGTTGACGCCCTCGGACACTACCTTGAGCGCGTCGATGTCCAGGCCCGAGTCTGTCTCGTCCAGGATCGCGATCTTCGGGTTGAGCAGCTCGAGCTGCAGGATCTCGTGCCGCTTCTTCTCCCCGCCGGAGAAGCCCTCGTTCAGGTTGCGCTCGGCGAAGGCCGGGTCCATGGACAGCGCGGACATCGCGGCGCGCAGTTCCTTGACGAAGGTGCGCAGCTTCGGCGCCTCGCCCCGGACCGCCGTGACCGCGGTCCGCAGGAAGTTCGACACGGACACGCCGGGCACCTCGACGGGGTACTGCATGGCCAGGAACAGGCCCGCCCGGGCGCGGGCGTCCACGCCCATGGCCAGCACGTCCTCGCCATCGAGCGTGACGCTGCCCCGGGTGACCAGGTACTTGGGGTGGCCGGCGATAGCGTAGGCCAGGGTGGACTTGCCGGAGCCGTTCGGGCCCATGATGGCGTGGGTCTCGCCCTCGCGGACGGTCAGGTTCACGCCGCGCAGGATCTCCCGGTGAACGCCTACGCTCTCTTCCACGCTGACGTGCAGGTCGCGGATCTCGAGGGTGGCCACGTTATGACTCCTTGTTTATGATGAGCGCGACGTAGACGTCGTCGCCTTCGATCTTGACGGGGTAGACGGGCACCGGCTCGGTGGCCGGCAGCCCGGTGGGCTGCCCGGTGCGCAGGTCGAAGCAGGACCCGTGCAGCCAGCACTCCACCGTGGTGTCGTAAATCTCGCCTTCGGACAGCGGCACTTCGGCGTGCGAGCACACATCACGTATCGCGAAGACCTCGCCCTCGGCGCGGGCCACCGCGACCGGCTCGCCCGCGACCTCGACGCCGATCACGCCTTCCGCGGGAAGCTCGGAAAGCGCGCAGGCCCGGGTGTATACCGGGGTATTGGTTTCTGTCATCCCCGCACTCCCGAAGGTAGGGACTTCGTCAGCTCGGCCTCGATGGCCGCCGTGATACGGTCGCGCAGCTCGGGCACCTCGATGGTGGCGATCAGCTGGCCGAAGAACCCGCGGATGACCAGCCTGCGGGCTTCTTCGAACGGGATGCCGCGGGCCATCAGGTAGAACAGGTGATGGTCTTCGAGCCTGCCGCTGGCGCTGGCATGCCCGGCCCCGACGATCTCCCCGGTGAGGATCTCCAGGTTCGGCACCGAATCCACCCGGGTGCCGTCGGTCAGCACCAGGTTCCTGTTGTACTCATAGGTGTCGGTTCCGGTCGCCTCGGGCCTGATCAGCACGTCGCCGATCCAGACCGCGTGCGCGTCCTTGCCCTGCAGCGCGCCCTTGTAGGTGACGCGGCTGCGGCAGTTCGGCTCGTCGTGGTCGACGAACAGCCGGTGCTCCAGGTGCTGGCCCGCGTCGGCGAAGTAGAGCCCGGTCAGCTCGGCGTCCCCGCCCGGGGCGCCGTAGCGGACCGACGGGGCCAGCCTGACCACGGACCCGCCCAGCGTAACCGCCGTGTGCCGCAGCCTGGCGTCCCGGCCCAGCGTGGCGTAGTGATGCGTCAGGTGCACCGCGTCATCGGCCCAGTCCTGCAGGCTGACCACGGACAGCAAGGCGCCGTCGCCCACCACGAGCTCGACGTTGTCCGCGTAGGTGGCACTGCCGCGGTGGTCAAGCACGACCACGGCCCGGGAGAACGGCTCGGCCTGCACCAGCAGGTGGCCGTAGCCGGTGGCGTCCACAGAGCCCTGGCCGGTCACGGTGACGACGGTGGGCCGTGACGCGTCCATCTCGGCCGGTACCGTGATCACGGTCGCTTCATCGAAGCTCGCGTAGGCCCGGGCGCTTACCCGGTCAGCCGGGATGAAGCTGCGGCCGGGCAGGCCGCTGGCCCGTTCGGCCGAAAAGACCTTGACCTCGGGTGCAGGGTCGACTTCCACGGTCACCTTGCCGGCCGGGACCGGCGGGGAGTCCGTGTGCAGCCCGCGCAGCCGACGCAGCGGGGTGAAGCGCCACTCTTCCTCGCGGACGTCGGGCACGGCGAAGTCCGCCGGGTCGTAGGACCCGTGCTCGTGCAGCCTTGTCACGGGAGCGGATTCGACCGCCCCCTGAAGTCCAGCCGACATCAGCCGACAGCCCCCTCCATCTGCAGTTCGATCAGCCGGTTCAGCTCGAGCGCGTACTCCATCGGAAGCTCGCGGGCGATCGGCTCGACGAACCCGCGGACAATGGTGGCCATCGCCTCGTCCTCGGTCATGCCGCGGCTCATCAGGTAGAACAGCTGATCTTCGGAGATCTTGGAGACGGTGGCCTCGTGGCCCATCTCGACGTCGTCCTCGCGGACGTCAACGTACGGGTAGGTGTCGCTGCGGCTCACCGTGTCCACCAGCAGCGCGTCGCACTTGACCGTGGACTTGGAGTGCTCGGCGCCCTCCTGCACGTTGACCAGGCCGCGGTATGAGGTCCGGCCGCCGGCCCTGGCCACCGACTTGGAGATGATGGTGGAGGAGGTGTTCGGCGCGCAGTGCACCATCTTCGCCCCCGCGTCCTGGTGCTGGCCCTCACCCGCGAACGCCACGGAAAGCGTCTCGCCCCGTGCGTGCTCGCCCATCAGGTAGACCGCCGGGTACTTCATCGTCACCTTGGAGCCGATGTTGCCGTCGATCCACTCCATCGTGGCGCCCTGCTGGGCGATGGCGCGCTTGGTCACCAGGTTGTACACATTGTTTGACCAGTTCTGGATCGTGGTGTACCGGCAGCGCGCGTCCTTCTTCACGATGATCTCGACCACCGCGGAATGCAGTGAGTCGGACTTGTAGATGGGCGCGGTGCAGCCTTCCACGTAATGGACGTAGGCGCCTTCGTCCACGATGATCAGGGTCCGCTCGAACTGGCCCATGTTCTCGGTGTTGATGCGGAAATAGGCCTGCAGCGGGATTTCCACTTTTACGTTCTTCGGCACGTAAATGAACGAGCCGCCGGACCACACCGCGGTGTTCAGCGCGGCGAACTTGTTGTCGCCCGGCGGAATCACCGTGCCGAAGTACTCGCGGAACAAATCCGGCTGCTCCCGCAGCGCGGTGTCCGTGTCGAGGAAGAGGACACCCTTTTCCTCGAGGTCTTCCCTGATCTTGTGGTAAACGACCTCGGACTCATACTGGGCGGCGACGCCCGCGATAAGACGCTGCTTTTCCGCCTCCGGGATGCCGAGCCGGTCGTAGGTGTTCTTGATGTCTGCCGGCAGCTCGTCCCAGCTCGCCGCCTGCTTCTCGGTGGAGCGGACGAAATACTTGATGTTGTCGAAGTCGATCCCGGACAAGTCGGCACCCCAGTTGGGCATCGGCTTGCGGCCGAAATACTTCAGGCCCTTGAGCCGCATGTCGAGTATCCACTCCGGCTCGTTCTTCCGCGCCGAGATGTCGCGGACCACCTCTTCGGACAGGCCGCGGCGCGCGGTCGCACCCGCGACGTCGGAGTCAGCCCAGCCGAATTTGTACGTGCCCAGCCCTTCGAGCTGGTCTTGCGTGGTGGTCGTCATATCAAGAGCCCTCCGGACTCTGGGGTGTTCTCAGTGGTTACGGGTACTTCAACAGCCCTCGTCGTGGCCGTCTTCCCGACGCAGGTGACATGCGTGGTGCAGATGCCGTCGCCGTGCGCGATCGTAGCGAGCCGCTGCACCGGCGTGCCGAGCAGCCTGCCGAACGCCTCGGTTTCGGCCTCGCACAGCTGCGGGAACTCGGCCGCCACGTGCGCGACCGGGCAGTGATGCTGGCACAGTTCCTCGCCGCCCTTAGCCTGGCCGATCGCTGGCGCCGGCCCCGCGGACGCGGCGTAGCCGTCGGCGGACAGCGCCTCGGCCAGCGCCTGGACCCGGCTGGCCAGGTCGCCCCTGGCCACCGCGGGTGCATACCTGCGCTCAAGGTCAGATACCTGCCTGCGGGCGAACTCGGCGATCGCGTCCGGGCCCGCCGTCTCGGCCAGGAAGCGCAGCGCATTGCTGGCCAGGTCGTCGTAGGCGTGCTCGAACGCGCTGCGGCCCGCGTCGGTGATGACGAAGACCTTGGCCGGGCGGCCGCGGCCCCGGTTCCCGTAGGTCCTGGCCGTCCTGGTCTCGATGAGGCCCTCGGCCAGCAGGTTGTCCAGGTGGCGCCGGATGGCGGCAGGCGTGAGCCCGAGCCGGCCGCCGAGCGTGGCGGCGGTGCACGGCCCGAGCTCGAGGATCAGCCGCGCGACCTGCCCCCGGGTGGGGGCAGCGGCGGCCGGTCCGCTGGCTGCTCCGACGTTTTTCACAACATCATTGTGCCGTAAATCGCTTGGCTTATGCAAACTTTTCTGCAACGTCAGCGTGACTTAAATCACTCCGGGAGGCGCTTCAGGCGCAGCACCTGCTCGGCGTTGCCGCCGGCGATCCTGGCCTTGTCCGCCGGGGCCAGCGGGAGCGTGTCGAGCAGGGCCCGGCCCGCCGCGTTGTCCCCGAACGGGTAGTCGACGCTGAACAGCACCCGGTCCACGCCGAGAACCTGCACCGTGCACAGCACCGGCGGGAGGCTGAACAGCCCGCTGGTCGTCACCCAGATGTTCCGCAGGAAGTACTCCGACGGTTTCAGCGCGAGCCCGGGCGGGCGGAGCATCGTGTCGATCCGGTCCAGCATGAACGGCACCATCTCGCCGCAGTGCCCCACGATCAGCCGCAGCCCGGGATGCCGGTCGAACACGCCGGTGGCGATCATGCGCAGCACGTGCAGGCCGGCTTCGGCGTGCCAGCCCCAGGCGCCGGTGGCCAGCCGGCCGGCCACGGCGGGCGGCAGCCCGTGGTACAGCGCCTCGCGCAGGGCCGCCGACGGCGGCGCGGGATGCAGGTACAGCGGCACGTCGAGCCGCTCGAACCGCTCGAGCAGCGGGACGAACCTGGCGTCGTCGAGGAAGGCGCCGTTCGAGCCCAGGGTGCTGTTGACCAGGGCGCCGATCAGGCCGAGTTCCCGCACGGCGCGGTCCAGCTCGCCGGCCGCCGCCCGCGGGTCCGCGGTGGGCAGGGTGGCGAAACCGGCGAACCTGTCCGGGTGCGCGCGCACCGCCCCGGCCAGCCGGTCGTTGGCCTCGCGGGCACGGGCGATCCCCTCGGCTCCCTCGAGGCCCTGCGCGGCCGGCGCCACGTGCGAGATGACCTGCAGGTCGATGCCGTTGGCGTCCATGTCGGCCAGCCGCGCCTGGCCGAGGTCGCGCAGCTGGTCGTCCACCCGCTGGCCCCACATGGCCAGCGGGCCGGTCCCTGGGGGCGCGGCGAGTTCGGGCGTCCAGAAGTGCTCCTCGAGCGCAATCGTTCGCACCCCAGCATTGTGCCAGCCTTGTTCCCTGGGCTAGTCAGAACCCTTCTCCGGCGCGCTACCACGGCCGCGGCCGACCTTACACGGCGATCCCGACGGTGATTCCTTCGACGCCGCTGGGGTGCTCGGCCGGGCCGCGGACCAGGGCGTCGGCCCGGGCGGCGACCCGGAGCGGCTCGGCGATCTGGCCGAGTAGCGCCTCGGCCCCGGCGTCGTGCGCCTGCACGATCAGCTGGCTCAGCCGGGTCGAGTTGCCGAGCCGCTGGCCGCTGCGCAGCACCCGGGTGGCGTCCAGGATCACCGCGAGCTGGTCGACGGCCGAACGGTCGCCGCGCCATCGCTCGTCCGCCGCCGGCCAGCGGGTCTGGTGCAGCGAGACCACGCCTTCGTGCGCTCGGTAGAACTGCTGGTACATGCGTTCGGTCAGGAACGGCGCGAACGGCGCGAAGAGCCCGAGCAACACCCGGAACGACTCCCGCAGGGTCCACCGCGCGCTGTCCCCGTCCTGCCCCCCGCCGAGCCGGTCCTTGATCATCTCGAGGTAGCGGTCGCAGTAGATGGACCAGAACATCCGCGAGACGGCCTGGTGCGCTTGCATGTAGTCGTGCGCCTCGAACGCCGCCGTGGCCTCGGCCACCGTGTCGGCCAGGTGCGAGAGCAGCCACCGGTCCACGATGTCCCGCTTCTCTGGCGCCGGGGCAGGTCCGGAAGGCTCCCCTAGGTTCAGGGACAGGAACCGGCCCACGTTCCACAGCTTGACCGCGAACTTGCGGCCGGTCCTGATGTCCTTCTCGTTGTACCGCAGGTCGGTGCCGATGCGGCCCTTGGTCGCCCACAGCCGGACCGCGTCCGCGCCGTACTTGCCCATCACGTCGTCCGGCACGTACCGGTTGTAGCCGTCGGGCCCTGTCGATTTATCGAGATCCCGTTTGGACAGCTTCTTACCCTGCTCGCTCAGCCCCCAGCCGGAGATCAGCGCGGTGCGCCACGGCACCCGGCCGAACAGCAGCTCCGACTGCACCACCGAGTAGAACAGCCAGGTCCTGATGATCTCGAACGCCTGCACCCGCATGGACATCGGCGCCAGCGCGGGATCGGTCCCGACCCCATGACCGACCGCCCACCCGTCGTTGACCTGCGGCGTCAGCGAGGACGTCATCCAGGTGTCCATCACGTCAGGGTCGCCCTCCAGGGCCGACCCGCAGGACGGGCACGAGGCGGCCGGCGGCTTGTCCGCCAGCGGGTCCACCGGCAGGTCCTCGAGCCGGGCCAGCACCGGCGTTGCGCAGGCGGTGCAGAACCACACGGGGAACGGCACGCCGTAACGCCGCTGCCGGGTGATGTTCCAGTCCCACTTCAGCCCGTCGATCCAGTCCTCCAGCCGGCGCCGCATGAACGGCGGGATCCATTCGAGCTCAGCCGCGCGAGCCCGGAACCGGTCGGCGTGCTCGCGCACCGCGATGAACCACTGCGGCCTGATCTGGAACTCCACCGGTGTCTGGCATCGCTCGTGCACCCCGACGACCTGCCGCACGGGCTCGCTGCTGACCAGCAGCCCGGCCGAATCGAGCGCCTTCACGACGGCCGAACGTGCCTGGCTCAGCGCCATCCCGGCGAATTCCCCGGCGAGCGGCCCGAGCCGCCCGTCCGGCTCCATTACCAGGCGCAGCGGCAGCCTGTCCCGCCGCCACTTCAGCACGTCCTCGCTGTCGCCGAACGTGCACACCATCATCAGCCCGGTGCCGTACCCGGGATCCACTGACTCATCGGTGAGCACCGGCACCTCGTAGCCGAACAGCGGCACGGCGGCCCGATCGAGCCCGGAGTAGCGGGCATCAGCGGGGTGGTGGTACAGCGCTACGCAGGCAGGCAACAGCTCGGGCCGGGTGGTGGCGATTAGCAGGCCGGGCCCGAACCTGATCGTGTGCAGCCTGCTGGTCCGTTCCAGGTCCTCGACATCGGCCTGAGCCAGCGAGGTGCGGTCTTCCGGGCACCACAGGATCGGGTCCTGCGCCCGGCGCAGGTAACCCGCCTCGTGCAGCTTGATGAAGCTGGTCTGCGCGGTCCGCTGGCAGCGGGCGTCGATGGTGGAGTAGCGCAGCGACCAGTCGACCGACAGGCCGAGCCGCCGCCACAGGTCCTCGTACCGTTCGGCCACCCGCCGGGTCTCGGTCAGGCAGAGCGCGGTGAACTCGGCCCGCGGCATGTCCACGGCCCTGAGCCCGTAGGCTTGCTCCACGTACCGCTCGGTCGGCAGCCCGTTGTCGTCGAACCCGATCGGATAGAAGACCCGCTCGCCGCGCATCCGCCGGTAGCGGACGATGAAATCCGGCTGCGAGTAGCTCATCGCGTGACCGACATGCAGGTGCGCCGCCGATACGTAGGGCGGCGGCGTGTCCACGCTGAACACGGGTCCTTGCCCATCGGAGTCGTATCGGTAGATGTCGTGCGACTCCCACAGCTCCCGGGCGGCGCCCTCGACCGCCCGGTGGTCATACTCGCCGAGTTCCATACGTAGGGAAGGTATCCGCTCACCGACCTGCTGCTTAAATTCTTTTTTACCGAACGGGTGGTGGTCCCCGCCCGGCCGGGATCCGAACCGCCCGGCGGCCGGACGCGTCTTAACAGATAGCGCCCGTGAACAGCGCGTGGCGCCGCACGTTAGCCGGCCCGTCCTCGGGCATTATTGCTAGGTGCTGGGGGAAAGAACCCGGTAGAACTGGCCAGAAGGAAACCAAACCATCCATGCCCGCGCCGCGACCTGACATCCCCAACCTGCTCGAGGTGGCCGTCCCGCCCGGCGGCAAGGTGATCACCATCAGCGACCTGCACCTGCCCCCGGTCCGCACGGACGTGTCCGGGCGGTCCTGCGAGATGCTGGCACGTCACCTGGACGGCGAGACCGGCATGCTCACCGTGGTGCTGGCCGGGGACGTGGTGGAACTGCTCGGCTTCCCCGAAGCGACGGCCACGGACATCCTGCGCGCACACGAGGATCTGTGCGCGGCGCTGATGACGGTGACAACGCGCGGCGGCCAGGTCATCTACACGATCGGCAACCACGACGGCGATCTGGCCTGGGACGTCAAGACGGCGGACGCGGTGCGAGAGATGACCGGAGCCCGGCTGTGCCTGGCCGCCGACCTGATCCTGGCCGGTGGCCGCAAGGTCCGGGTGGAGCACGGTCACCAGTTCGACCCCTACAACTGCTTCCACGACCCGCGCAACCCGCTGGACACCCCGATCGGCCACCACATCGTGCGCGAGGTCATCCCCCGGATCGAGTGGCTGGGCCGCGGCTGGGTCGATGGCGCGCACGAGATGGCGGACCCGACCGACTTCCCCTCGTTCGTCGCCTCCCGGATGGTCTACCGCAAGCTGGGCCGCCGGCTGTGGTGGCTGATCGCGATCCCGCTGGCGATCCTCATCCTGGTCCGGATACCCGAGTTCGCCTCGTTCCGGTCCCGCTACCCGGACACGGACGTGTGGGTGCACCGGGGCGAGATCCTCGGTTACGGCGCGCTCGCCGACCTCGTCGTACTCGCCGCCGTGGTCGCCATCCTGGCCCGGCGGGCCTGGCTGTCGATCAGCGCCCTGGCGCTCGACGAGCGGGGCTACGGGCAGAACCACGCCGCGCGCCAGCGGGCCGCCGACCTGGTCGCGGACGGCTACCACGGCTTTATCTCGGGCCACACGCACCACCCGGAGCTGGCCGCCACCGCGGCCGGTTTCTACGCCAACTCCGGGTCGTGCACCTCGGTCGTGGAGGGGATCGGCGGACGGTTCGGCCTGCCGCCGGCCTACGTGCGGAACCAGCAGGTCTGCTGGGTGGAGATAGATGGAGAGAAGACCGAGCTGGTCTCGGCCCGGGTCGAACTGCCCGGCGCGACCAGGATGGAACGGTTCGTCGCCCGCGGCCGCAACCCGCACTCGGACACCCCCGTGTGCGTCGCCTCATGGCCGGCCGGCACCGACTGGCCTCCGCCGGACAAGAAGGCCGCCCGCAAGAAGCCCGTCCAGCGCTATCCCCAGGATCCTTCAGGGACCGAATCCTCTACCCGGCCAGGAAGTCAGTGAGCACCGGGCGGAGCGCTTCCGGGCGCCCCGGGTTCAGCCGCGTTCGGCGGCCCTGGCTTCCTCGATGGTGAGTTCCGCGGCGGGGTCCGCTTCCAGGCGCTCGTCGGGGATCGGCTCGCCGCTGCGGACAGACCGGCCGTAGGTGCCGTCGTCCAGCCGGTGCAGGGCGCGCTCGATGGCGTCCAGCCGGCTGCGCAGGCTCTCCGCGATGGCGTCATCCATGCCCACGGCGGTCAGCGGCTGCGCAGCGTCTGCGATGTCTCCCGCCTCGCTGTCTACCTCCGACTGGCGGTCTTCCCGTCCCGCCGCCTCGGCGTCCTTCAGCAGCCCCTGCACCTCGTCGCGCTCGGCGATGAGCAGGCTGCGTGCGCGGTCCTGGTCCATCGGGCTGTCCTCCTTAGTCCGTGTGGGACGCGCGGGCGTCCATGTGATCGTGTTCGTGGCCGTCGGGCGAGCCGCCCATCATGCGCAGCATAGCGAGCCCGCCTGTGATCTCCCACGTCATCGACCCGGTGATGGCCAGCGCATGCACGATGGCGTGCATGAGCGTCACCTCATCTCGTGACCACGAAGAAGGCCAAGGGCAGCGCGACGATCAGCGCGCAGATGCCGAAGTTGACCACCTTGTAGCTGAAGTTGACCACCTTGTAGCTGAGGAACACGGCTGCGAATTCCCGGAGCATCGCGCTCGGCCAGTAGTATCCCGCGGTTCGCGCTCCCGTGACCTGGCCGTTGACGCCGAGGCGGCGAGCGAGCATGGCGGCCCGGAACACATGGTAGTTACTGGTCACGACGATGCATCGGTAGCGGGGCTGGGACCGCTCCATGCTCGCCTTGCTGAAAGTCAGGTTCTCCTCGGTGGTGCGGGATTGATCCTCTCGTACCACGTGGTCCTCGGGGAC
>WNGJ01004195.1_pt1 | contig 23034 bp, 19 predicted proteins | sample 5400611 | NCBI WGS metagenome assembly WNGJ01 (sample SAMN13153375, study PRJNA577476) | soil metagenome | isolation source: 40 cm soil or saprolite under Garry oak tree replicate 1 | place: USA:California | collected 2016-06-15
CCAGCCACTGGTACGGCCAACCTTGTTGACGGTTGCACCTACTGGCGCCCCGGTGGCGTTATCATCCTGCGAGGTAACGGTGAAGCTCCCCACGACCTCAAGGCTGCCGTCGTTGGGGGCACTCGTCTGGGCGATTAATCCCCGCTCAGAAGTCGCTGTCGCGTCGCTGCTGTACAGCGCCCGCGAGGCATCGCTGTAGCGGCACAGCTTGCCGTGTGGGCAAGCCGAGTCTCTCTTGAAGTTGAAATAGTCCGGATCGGCAACCTCGGTCGCGATGACCGTGTTGTCGACGGAACTGAGTGGCTGATAGTATTGTGTCCCTTCGACGCCGCCCTGTGTGTTCGTGCAGTGGGAAGCGGTGATGAACGACCGCTCGGAGCCGGCGTCAGCGTTGAAGCCGAGCGAGCAGAGATACTGACCGAAATGAATCTGGACGCCGGCCTGAGTGGGACGCCACCTGTCCTGCAGTGTTGCAACCTGGTAAATGGGCGCCGTCACCTTGATCTGGTAGTCCGAGCTCGAGATGCCTAGCTGAGTCAAAACAATCCGCACGGCCGGAATGACCCGCTCGTTTTCGACGCCGAACAGCAGTCGATGATTCGCTTCGTCGTTATCGGCGAAAACGGTCCCTCCGATGGCTAGCACCGCCGGGGAAGCCTTCCCGAACAGACTGGCGAGCCGATCCTGAGCGACGCTACTGGAGAGCGTTGCGTTGTCCGGGGCGGTCACGCCGCCATTGGGCGCGTCGGTGCATGCTGCCAGCGCTAACGCCGATGCAACGAGAACGAAACGGTTTAGAAAAATCCTGGTGGTCATTAGCACCTCTTTGAGCAGTTGCGCGATGAAAAGCTGTTGTTATCGACGGAAGCGTCGATCGCAGCGAACGCCTACCATACAACATTTGTTTTAATCCGCAACATCCTATTGATCGCGCCATCGGTTATTATTCGCGCGCGCCAGGATCCGCGAGCCGACGGACCGGATTTCCATCAAAGGATGAAGCCCTGATGGCCGCAAGGAACGAAGTCACGTTCTATCGCTGGGACTCGATGAAGAAGGAGCGAGTCTCCGATATGCTGGAGCGACGCCTCATCACCGGCGATCGCATGATGCTCGCGCATGTGTACCTGAAGAAGGGCTGCATCGTGCCCCGGCACTCACACGATAACGAGCAGCTCACCTACATCCTCGAGGGCGCGCTCAAGTTCTGGATCGGCAACGATGAATCCGAGGAGATAACGGTGCACGCGGGAGAAGTGCTGCTCATTCCCTCGAATGTGCTGCACAAAGCCGAAGCTCTCGAGGAGACTCTCGACATCGACGTCTTCAGTCCACCGCGTCAGGACTGGCTCGATAAGAAAGACGACTACCTGAGGCGCTGAGGTTGGATCTCGGACTTCGCGGCAAGGTCGCGCTCGTAGCCGCAAGTAGCAAAGGGCTGGGTCGCGCGATTGCCGAGGAGTTTGCGGCGGAAGGGGCCAATCTGGTCGTCTGCGCGCGCGGCGAAGACGTACTGCATCAGACTGCCGATTCCATCCGCAAGAGCCATGGAGTCACCGTCGTCGACGTCGCGGCCGACGTTTCCGCCCAGGCAGGAATAGATCGCGTCGCGAAGATGGCGCTCGACAAATTCGGCAGGGTGGACATTCTGGTCACCAATTCTGGCGGACCACCGAGCGGTCCTTTCGAGAGCTACACTCCGGAGATGTGGGAAGCCGCAACGCGGCTTCTTCTAATGAGCGCCGTCGGTTTGGCGCGCGCCGTTCTACCCGGAATGAAAGAGCGGCGCTGGGGGAGGATTCTCAACGTCACGTCCATCGCAGTGAAGCAGCCGATCGACGGACTGATGCTCTCGAACAGTCTGCGCGCCGCGGTGACTGGTTTTGCGCGGACTCTCGCAAACGAGGTCGCGCCATTCAACGTCACGGTGAACAACATCATGCCCGGCTACACTCACACCGACCGCATCGAGCAACTGGCGCGCGCCTCCGGTGAGAGGTCTGGCGCTCCCATCAAGGAGGCCTTCTCCAAGTGGGAAAAAGAGATCCCAATGGGTAGGCTCGGCGAACCGCGCGAGTTCGCCGCCCTCGCCGCCTTTCTCGCCTCCGAGCGCGCCAGCTACATCACCGGCAGCTCGATCCCCGTCGACGGGGGCTGGATCCAATCGCTTCTGTAGGATGTTGCCGGCAACGGGTAGCGGGTAGCGGGTAGCGGGTAGCGGGTAGCGAGAGCGCCGCCGCTTCTCCATCGCCCCTCCAAGTAAACGCACACCCAAGTGGTGGCATCTATTTGAAGAAGAAACAATGGAGATTGCCGCGTGTCCGTGCACTCGGGCGCACTGCCCATGCAACCATATATTAGCCTCCCAATGAGACTCCGCCGGTTCGGCAAACGCAGACGTCGCGACGAAAGTCCAGCGGAGAGCGTAGCGTACTCCGATCGCGCGACATACGCTCTCGACGCGCAGCTGGCGTCGCTCGCCGCCGCCGGCGACGATTCCGCGTTTACGACGATCGTCACGCGCTTCCAACCGGCGGTGTTTCGGTGGGCGCTCATGTTCGCGACCGATCCTGACGAAGCGGAAGACATCACCCAGGAAGTATTCGTTCAGACGCATCGGCGGCTCGGCGAGTATCGCTCTGACGGATCGCTCGAAGCGTGGCTATACAGGATTACCAGAAGATCGGCGACCCAGATGCGGCGAAAGACCAAGCGCCGAGGCCGCCTGGCGTCATCTCCTGCCGCGCGGCCGGTCAGAGATGTCTACACAACCGACCCTGGCGGGCGAGTGGATCGAGAGCGCGCGGCCAGTATCATACGCGAGCTTTTTTCCGGTCTGCCCCAAAGGCAGAGAGAAATATTCGATCTCGTCGATCTGCAGGGACTCTCGCCAGCGGAAGCGGCAGCGCGAACAGGAATGAAGCCGGTCTCTGTGAGAGCGAATCTCTTCAAGGCGCGCAAAACCATTCGCGAGAATCTGCTGGCGACGCACCCGAGCTACAGCGAGCTGTCACGATGACCTGCGACGAATGCGTCTCGATACTCGCGACCGGATCGCTTCGGGATCTGCCCGCCGACTCCGCCGTCATCCTGCACTGCAACAGGTGTCCCGATTGTGCGCAGCTAACGACCCTGCTCAGGGACAGAGAGTATACTGCTGCCACGATTCTCAACAATCTTCCGCCGCTCAGCAGTCCGATCAGTGTGGCGGAGACGGCAGGACGTTTGTCCCGGCGCCGGCGCGTCGGTCAGCTGGTAGTGATGCTGGCTGGTGCGGCGCTCGTGGCGACGATCTGGATCGCCGCTGCGACTACTTTCGTCCCGATGATGAATGACGCTGACAAGGACCATCGCACCGCCTTGCGTACCGAGACCATTGCGCTTACTTGCCTGTCTCCACAGCAGGCAGCGGACATCATCAACCCCTACGTGCGCTCGCACGGAAGCGCCTATTACGTTCCCGCTTCGGGCCTCTCCGCTATCACTGTGCGCGGCACGGCCAGTGAGCTCGCGCAGTCCAGAGATCTCATTCGGGAGTTCGAGAAAGATCCAAAGGCGGCCTGTCATTTCTCACTACTGGGTGAGGGCGCAAGAATCAGCCCCCAACTTGCCGGGGGAAAAGGGGCAGACGAGAGTCCTTCTCCCGCACCTCAGGACGGAGTTCCCGGCGCCGTCCCGCCCCCTCCGAGGAAATAGCATCGCCCCATGCGATGCTGACACATCCCAACCTTTACAACCGTAGCGCTGTCTAAATCTGGAGACGGCTACAGGTACGCCCGCCACCCTCAACCCGTTCTTCCCGCATGATCATTGGTCGTTCGCTCCAGTGCCTCGCTGCACTGTCGGCTCTGGCCGTCTCGGACGTAGCAGCCGCCCAAAATCCGACCTATCCCGGACAGCCTGCCGCTCCAACCGCTTCCCCAACGCCAACTCCGCCAGAGACGGGGCGTCGTGTCATGCGCGCCAGCCGCTTAACGAGCGGCATCAACATCGACGGCAAGCTGAACGAGCCGGCCTGGGCAACGGCGGTACCTTCGGGCGAGTTCATGCAGAGCTATCCCAACGTCGGCGCCAAGCCGACTGATCCCACCGAAGTGCGGGTCCTCTACGACGACGACGCCCTCTACGTCGGCGTGCGGATGTTCGATACGCACCCTGACTCGATCGCCGCGCAGCTGGCGCGGCGCGATGCGACGGGGATCTACTCGGACTGGCTGCATGTAATGATCGACTCGTATCGCGATCGCCGGACTTCATTCCGATTCTCCGTCAATCCGCGCGGTGTGCAGAAAGACGTGCTCGAATTCGATGACCGCAACGGCGAGGACCTCAACTGGGATGCGGTCTGGGAAGTAGCGACCTCCGTCGATTCGCTGGGGTGGACCGCCGAATACAGGATCCCATTCTCGCAGCTCCGTTTTGGAAGCAGCGCGAAAGGTGTCGAGCGCATCTGGGGCTTTCAGGTCATGCGCGACATCGCGCGCCGGGTCGAGCGCGACAGCTGGTCGCCGTGGAAGCAGAACGATCCGGGCTTCGTCTCCAACGAGGGCGACCTCGCCGGCATAGTGGATATTCCGACTCCACGGCGCCTCGAGTTGATGCCGTACGCGAGCGCCAAGCTCACGCGCGCGCCCGGCGATGACGCCAATCCATTTTATCGGGCCAACGACACCAAGCCTTCAGTGGGTGCCGATCTCAAGTACGGTCTCCCCGGCGGCCTCACGCTTACGGCCACCGTGAACCCTGACTTCGGCCAGGTCGAAGTCGATCCGGCCGTCGTCAATCTCTCGGCGTACGAGACGTTCTTCCCAGAGAAGCGTCCGTTTTTCGTCGAGGGAGCGAACATCTTCAACATCGGCACCATCAATGGTGGGCCGTCGTATGGCAATCAGCAGATATTCTACTCGCGCCGGATCGGGCGACAGCCGCAGCGCTTCGTCAAGGGACAATTCGTGGATTCGCCTGATGCTACGACGATCATCGGCGCTGGCAAACTGACCGGAAAGGTCGGAGCGTGGACGGTCGGATTGCTCAACGCGGTCACGGCCGAGGAAAGGGCACGCGTGATCGATGGCGCGAACGTCGAAACTTCGACGCCGGTAGAACCTCTCACGAATTATTTGGTGGGGCGCGTGCGCCGCGACTTCCGTGGCGGCCAGACCCTTCTGGGTTTTGGCGGCACCGCCGTGAATCGCGATTTGAGCGACACCTCTTTCAAGAACCTGCTTCGCTCGAGCGCCGACGTCGGCAGCCTCGACTTCGAGCACAATTGGGACAAGCGGCAGTGGAAGCTGACGGGGGCGCTGTCGAAGTCCCTCATCCAGGGCTCGAGAACGGTGATTAAGAATGCACAGCAATCGAGTGCGCGGTACTACCAGCGTCCCGATGCTGACTACCTGAATCTCGACACAGCCGCGAATTCACTCTCCGGGTACTCGGCCAAACTTGGGCTCAACAAATCCGGCCCGTGGTCGTTTGCGGCGACCGCAAAGTCGATCAGTCCGGGATTCGAGGTGAATGATCTGGGGTTTATGGGACGCGTCGACTATCGCAACATCGGCTCATCCCTGTCCTATTACAACGACAAGCCGGGAAAACTGCTGAGAAGCTACAACTTGTATGCTGGCACCAACCACGCCTGGAACTACGGTGGGGACAAGATCTGGACGAGCTTCTTCAATCAGGTCTCGCTCAACTTCACGAACCTGTGGAATCTGTACGCGGGCGGCGAGTACGATCCGAGCGCAATCGACGATCGACTCACCCGCGGTGGCCCGCGTGGCCGTCAGCCGACGCAGTGGGGTGGATGGACGGAGATCATTACCGACCAGCGCAAAACGGTGTCGTATGACCTTTACGCCCAATACTTCGGCGATGAAGCGAGGGGCTATCAGAAGAGTTTGAGTTTCGGATTCGACATCCGGCCAAGCTCCTCGGTGCACGTGACGCTGGCCCCGAATTTGTCGCTCTATCACAACACCATTCAGTTCGTTCGTGGTGCAACCGACGCGCTCGCGACCTCGACCTACGGACGCCGCTACGTGTTCGGCAATCTGTACCAGACGACGTTATCGGCGACGACGCGCGTCGACTGGACTCTCAGTCCGCTGCTCTCGTTCCAGCTCTATGCGCAGCCCTTCGCTTCCGCCGGGCGCTTCAAGAGTTTCAAGGAGCTGGCAAAGCCGGGAACCCAGCAGTACGTCGTGTATGGTAGGGACAACGGCAGCACGATCACACCCGTGGTGGATCCGACGACAGGGAACACTCAATCCTATACGGTAGATCCGGACGGTCCTGGCCTCGCGCCAACGTTCTCCATCGGCAATCCGGATTTTCGCACGCACTCGCTGCGAGGTAACGCCGTCGTACGCTGGGAGTATCGGCCCGGATCTGCGCTCTTCTTCGTGTGGCAGCAGCAGCGCGAAGACTTCCTGCCGTTCGAGGGTGACTTCCGTACTGGTCGCGAGACGCGGATGATCTTCGGACGCCCGAGCAACGTGTTCCTGGTGAAAGCGACTTACTGGTTCGCGCGGTGATGGTTAGAGACCGTACGTAACGCTGACATCTGCGCGGCGACATTGCGGAATGTTGGGCGGGGTGAATTATTTGTGCACCCCAGTTCCTCAGATCACGGACGCGAAGCGGGACTCTGTCAACCCGTCGGCTTTCGCTGCTGCTGGTTCCGAGGTGATGATCGTCACACAATTGTGGAGACCCTCCAATGCGCTTGTACGTCACTGCTTCAGCGCTGCTGGCCGTGTTTGCCGTTGCGGCTTGCGACGACAATCAGTCGAATCACCCGACTGCGCCCACCGTTGCGCGCGGCGCCCAGCTCGCCGCGCCGGGAGCCTTCGTCGTTGACGTTGGGAACGATACGACGGCCCAAAATGAAACCCCTATCGCCGTCAACCCAACCGACGCGCAGAACTTTATCGTCGGCGCCAACGACTGGAACTACAACGACGGCTGCGCTGTCAACGCGACGTTTGATGGCGGCAAAACCTGGACGCCTACGGTTCCCAACGGTTTTCTGCCCGGAATAACCAAGTACACTAACGATCCCGCAGAGAATGGGACCGGTGCCGCGACCGGAACCGGCGATTTTGGAGGCGACCCGGCGATCGCGTGGAGCAGCGATGGCAAAACCGCTTTCTATGCGTGCTACTCGTACATCGTAACCGGTTATGGCAGTTACAAGACCAGACTGCTGTTGAGCAAGTCGACGGATGGAGGCAAGACGTGGCTGAATGGTAAGACGAAGGGCCCTGACGCGCAGCCGCTGACCGTCGTCGCGCAGTGGGACGCTTACGGCATCACGAAGGGCTCGACCGGCCAGTTTCAGGACCACGATTCAATGTGGGTCGACCCCAGAGACGGAACGATCTACATAACGTGGGCGCAGTTTCACGGAAACGGGTCCAACTCGCCGATTTACGTCGCTGTCTCGAGGGATGATGGAAAGACCTTCTCGACTCCCGTGCAAATAACCGCCACCACGGTTCGAAGCAATCAGGACGCCCGGATCGTATCGAATGGAAAGCATGCCTTTCTCACCTTCGACAACGGTGCACAGGGCGGCAAGGGAGCTGTGATGTACATGAGCGAATCGCGGGACGCTGGAGCAACCTGGGGGCCGCCTGTCCAGTTCGCCAGGTTCCAGAATCCGGTGTGCCTCTTCCCGCCGTATTGCTTCAATATCTCGGGCACGCCGTTCAGAGGTCCGGGCTCTTATCCGGTACCCGCCTTCGACCCGATCGGTAAGCGACTTTACGTAGCTTTTTCGGATATAGTGAACGATACGGCGCAGCTTTTCCTGGCGTCGGCGCCGGAGAGCGGTGTGTCGGATGTGAAGCAATGGACGACTATCCCAATGGCCCCGGGCGCAACCGGAGACCGCATCAATGTCGAGATGAGCATCGAGCAGGGGAGCGGTCGAATTGATTTCATCTCGCAAGACCGCAGTTACAGCGACAACAAGCTGGTCGACATCACTTATGGCAAGAGCTTCGACCACGGAGCGTCGTTCACCACACAAAGGGTAACCCGCGCCGGCTACGATCCAGGATTATTCGGAGTTCCAAGCGGCTCGGGCTTCAGACCATTCATAGGTGACTACAATGGAATTGTCTCGCTGCCAACGATGGCCGCGTTTGCATGGACGGGCGTGGGCAAGAATCCCGGCAATCCGCCGATCAACCTCGATATCTATTTTGGAAGCGTAACTCCCTAGCGATTATTGTCTCACGTCACACGAGAACCCCCGCCATACGGCGGGGGTTTTTCCTTTGTGAAATCCGAACGACTCCTCACCAATCACCCTGTATATTTTGGATTAAGTGGATCCGGAGCCACCATGCCGACGGACGAAAAGCCGAGCAGGAACGAAGACGAGTATTTCGCCAAACAGAATCTCGAGATCATTCACGAGATGCGCGTCAAGCTCGACGCCGAGCGGAAAAAGGCCGAGCGGAAAGCACACCACAACAAGTGCCCCCGCTGCGGCGGTGACCTGAAGGAGCAGCGCGCCGAAGAGGTGAAGATCGACGAGTGCTCCGAATGCGGAGGCATCTGGCTCGACAAGGGCGAGCTCGAGCAGCTTCGACGCGTAAACCGAGCGCGCGGCGTGGCGGGTGGCGTGCTCGGATCGCTTTTCGGACGCGGCTGATCAGGCAAGCCGTTAGGTCGACCAGATCTCACCACTGAAATAAGGGCTGTGTAAGCCTGGCAATTGGAGCCGCAGCGATTGCTCTTGCGTGACTTCTATTTGCTGCTAATGTGGGAGCGACGAGAAACAGGAGCTCACATGCTTCGCCGGCTCACCCCCGCCCTGTTGCTCGCTTCAGCGAGCCTCTCCGCCCAGAGCAAAGTGCCGCTCTACGCCGACCTCGGCACTTACCACAAAGACGTCGGCACGAAAGTCCCCGCCGCCCAGCAATACTTCGACCAGGGTCTGCGGTTGGTCTACGGCTTCAATCATGCCGAAGCGATCAGGTCGTTCGCGCGCGCGGCGGAGCTGGATCCTTCATGCGCGATGTGCTATTGGGGAATCGCCTACGCCTACGGCCCCCACGTCAACGCGGGCATGGATTCGGCCAGCGGGGTCAGAGCTTACGAAGCCGTGCAGAAGGCACGAGCGGTAAGCGCTCAGGCACCCGCCTGGCAACGCGCGTATGTCGAGGCAGTCAGCGCGCGTTACGCCGCGATTCCACCGGCGAATCGCGCCTATCTCGATTCGAGCTATTCACACGCAATGTGGGATGCCTCGCGCAAGTATCCGAACGATCTCGATGCCGCGGCGCTGGCCGCTGAGTCGAGCATGGACCTCCGACCGTGGAATTACTGGACAGCTGACGGCAAACCCTACCCGGGAACCACCGAGCTGGTCAAACAGCTGGAGAGCGTAATAGCGCAGAATCCCAACCATCCAGGGGCGTGCCACTTTTATATCCACGCCGTCGAGGCAGCGAACCCCCAGCTGGCCGTGCCATGCGCCGAACGGCTCGCGCGTCTGATGCCGGGTGAAGGACACATGGTACACATGCCGGCGCACATCTACATCCGCGTTGGCAGATATAAAGACGCAGCGGCGAGCAACGTCCACGCGATCCATATGGACGAGACATTCATCGAAGGACAACCGCAGCCCACTGTCTACTCGCTCGCCTATTACCCGCACAACATCCACTTCCTGGCGTTTGCGTCGAGCATGGCCGGAAGAAGCGCGCAGGCGATAGACGCCGCGAAGACGTTGAAGTCCAAGATCAACATGGACGTCGCAAAAAACGTGGGGATGCTGCAGGAGATGGTGCCTTACTACGCTCTGACGCTCACGACCTTCGGGCGCTGGGACGATGTTTTGGCCGAGCCTCTTCCCCCTGCTGGGATGCGCTTCCCGACCGCGCTTGCCCAATATGCGCGCGGAGTCGCGTATGCAGCGGAGGGAGATTTTGCAAGCGCCAAAACGGCTCTCGACACCGTCGTCGCCATCAATGCCGCAACGCCGGCCGATGACGAGCACAAGGCTCCGATTGCGATTGCAGTCCACGCGCTCATGGGCGAGATCGCGTCGCGCAGTGGCAAGCCCGACGCAGCGATCGCCCACTTTCAGGAAGCGCTGAACATAGAGGAGAAAGGCCTCTACTTCGAGCCACCCAAGTGGTACTACCCAATGCGGCAGTCGCTCGGTGCGGCACTCCTCAAGGCCGGTAGGAACGCGGAAGCGGAGCAGGTATACCGCGACGATCTGAAACGCTTCCCCGAGAATGGATGGTCGCTTTACGGTCTGGCCGCCGCACTGCGAGCGCAAGGGAAGAATGATGAAGCCCGCGCTGTGGAGCAGCGATTTAGAAAAGCGTGGGCGGACGCCGACGTAAAGCTGAGTGCGTCTCGCTTCTAGACGTAAAGCTGACTGCGTCTCGCTTCTAACAGTATTGTTCGTAAAGGCCATGGCGGTGCCACGGCCTCCATCATGAAGCCTCGGCGTTTCGATGTCGGGGCTTCTTTTTTGGTTTCCCTCCCCAGGTGCTAACCTCGTATGCATGACGAAATCGTCATGCTCAACTCATGAACCTGTTACGATTGAAACGGGAAAAGACAATGCGCAAAGGGTTTCCCCACCCGCGCGGGCCATCGCGCTTTTCAACATTCGGACCACCGCGATGATGCACGAAATGGAGCGACTTATAGTAGCCCAAAAACACGCCGTCAGAGCGCAAAATGCTGTTGCCGGACAGTGAACTGCGGCGTCTACTGAGTGAAGCGTGTGCTCGAAGAAATCGCAGTTCACCGCGAACGAGATGTGCCGAGATTGCCTCGAGCACTCCAGTTTCCCTAGCGCGAGCCCGCTGGTCACCGCTTTCGGCGGCCCATCTCGATCACAAAACTACTGGAACCTCATATATGATGAACAAGAACCGGAAAGGCTTTACGCTTATTGAGCTTTTGATCGTCGTCGTCATCATCGGCATTCTGGCCGCGATTGCGATTCCTAAGTTCGCGAACACCAAGGACAAAGCGTACGTCGCGGCTATGAAGTCTGACCTTCGTAACCTCGCGACCTATGAAGAGCAGTATGCCGCCGACCAGAACGGTGCCTACTTCTCGGGCAACGGTACCGCGCAGGGCTTTACGCCTTCGCAGAACGTTACAGTGAGCGCGACGATCGTTGCTGGTCCGCCCCAGAGCTGGACCGCGACTGCAACCCACTCGCAGTCAGCTAAGGTCTGCTCTAACTCAACTGGCACCATCATCTGCGCGTGATGAAGGTGTGACGAAGCTCGATGGAAGCCCCGCTCGATAAGAGTGGGGCTTCTTTTTTTGGATCCCGCAAGCCCCATATTTCCCGGATGTCTGATCGGATAATCAGGTCTGTAATACAGGCCGGGGTGATTCTCGCCGTAATCGTCGCCCTTCCCTACAAGGTGTTCGAGCTCGATCGGTACTTTGTCCCCAAGGAGCTGGTGCTGCATGCCGCTGCCTTGATCATTGCCGTGATGCTGGTTGCACGGCGTCGCTCCCTCTCATTCGATCTGGTCGACGGGTTGCTCGCCCTCTTTCTGCTCTGGAGCGTGGCGTCCGCGATCTTCTCCACTAACCCGTGGCTGGCACAGCGCTCGGTCGCCGTCAGCATCTCCGGAATAATCGTGTTCTGGGGAGCGCGCTCCATCGCCCCAGGATCGTATCGGGCTATCCTCATCGCCGCGGCGATCGCTGCCGTCTGCGCGGGGGCATTCTCTCTGGCGCAGACGTACGGCATCGAGAGCGAGTACTTCAGTGCCAATCGCGCCCCTGGTGGCACTTTCGGAAATCGGAATTTCGTCGCGCACATGGCGGTGATCGGATTGCCAGCGCTGGTGTGGTGCACCGTCACCGCACGTCGCCCGTTTGGGGCACTGGTGGGATCACTCGGCGGCGCTATTCTCGGCGCGGCGCTGGTGCTGTCGCGCTCGCGGGCAGCCTGGCTCGCGGTTGCGGCCTCGGTAATCGTGTTGCTCGTGCCGATGATTGCCTCCCGAAAATACTGGCGCGGCGGCAGGGTCGGTGGACGGTTCGCGCGTCTGAGCCTGGCGGCGGTGATCGGAGGCATGGTCGCAATCGTGCTCCCCAACACGCTCAACTGGAACAGCGAGTCGCCCTATCTGGATTCCGCTCGCGGAATGGTCGACTACAAGAAAGGGAGCGGACGCGGGCGCGTGGCGCAGTACAGCAACTCGCTGCGTATGGCGATCTCGAATCCGGTATTTGGAGTTGGCCCCGGCAATTGGCCGGTAGAGTACGTTCGGTTCGCGCCCGAGGGCGACCGCTCGCTTGCTGACGACGGCATGACGGCCAACCCATGGCCGAGCAGTGATTGGGTCGCCTTCGTCTCCGAGCGCGGCTTCGTTCCCACGGCGGCATTGTTGGCCGCTTTCCTCACCCTCTTCTTCGGCGCACTGAGACGATGGGGCGAGCTGGAGAACCCCGACGCGGTTCTTGCGCAGTGCGTGCTGGCTGGAACTATCGTCGCGACGATGGTAGTCAGCGCTTTCGATGTTGTCCTCGTCCTCGCCGCTCCTTCGTTTCTGGTCTGGAGCGTCCTCGGGGCTACCAGTGGAATTCGTCGCAATACGCGTGAGGTGAAGATCTCGTCGGGGGCACTGGGTTTGGCGGCGGCAGCATTACTGATTGTTTCGGTCGTCTCAACGGCTCGTAGCGTGACGCAGACGATAGCCATGACATATGTGGGTCGTGGCGGGCTTACCGCCGGCTGGGTGACGGGGGCGATGTGGGACCCCGGCAGCTACCGCATCAACCTTCGCGTTGCGGAGCTCTATTCCCGCCGTGGCCACTGTTCGCTTGCGCGAGATTACGCCCGAAGGGCGGTTTCCCTATTCCCCAACTCGCCGCAGGCAAGGCGGATCGCCCGGAGCTGCGAATAGTTCACGTGTGTGAGCCCGGCCGCGTGCCTTTCAGCGCTGCTGGACACAAGGTAAGGGGGTTCGCACTTCCTTTACGGGACATAGACAATGCGCCTAGGGGAACTAGGGCCGATAACTCGCTGACAAGGTCCTTAAAGCTCTGCTATTTCTGCCCGGTTTTACCCGCTGGCGTGAGTCGTGCCCTATGACTTGGTCTGAAGGAAATTGGACCCTTCACTCCTGAGGTGAAACATGCGCAACGCACGCTTTGGGCTGATGGCTGGACTTGCGGGGGCGACATTGTGCCTCTTTGCCGTCACGAGTTACGCCCAAAACCCAACTACGGATCCGAACGCTGGCACAGCCACTCCACAAGCGGGCACAGCGACGACCCCGCAGACAACCGAGCCAGCGACGACGGGCACGGCCACTACTCCGGGTGTGACCGGAACGGAGAGCCGCACGACCGCGACTGATGTCACGACTACGACCTCCACGACCCGCACGTTCCCCGGTGGAGTCCTGGGAATTGTCGCGGTGGCGGTGATTGTTCTGCTGGTGTTGTTCGCGCTCTTCCGTGGGCGGGATCGCACGGTCGTCCGCGAGACCTACGCGTCGTCCTCGGCCGCCGCACCTCCCGCGTCCCGGACCGCGAGTACGGGAACGGCGGCAGATGATCGACTGAACGTGAACTCTCGCGCTGCATCCGGAACCGGGACGAGCAGTGGCGGAATGAACGATCCAAACGCACGAAGGTGATCACCCCGCGCCATCACCGCTCCTTTGCGACGGTGACGCGGTAAGCGTGCGCTCGTAAGCAAGAAAGCCTTTGCATGCTCCGCGGTGCAAAGGCTTTCTCTTGCTGCTTGTCGACTGGTTTCGCGCGCTAGCAATTCGAATTTTCCAGGCAATAGGAGCAGCGCCCGAAGTCGTCCCGGGCAGCTTCGGAGATCGAGCTGTACGGTTTGTCCTGCCCCGCTCGAATGATCTCGTCGATCAAACAGTTTCTGGTCTCGTTGTCCAAGTCGTGAACTTCACGCTTGTACGGGCTCGTATTCGCTACGTACTGCTGTCCGTTCAGGTTCCCTTTATACTTGCGCGGCATCCCTGTGTCCCCCCAAGACGGCTTTCTTTCAAGCCCGCCGATTGTTTGACCAACGCCCTAAAGCTATTCGTCAGCGTATTACGGCTCTATGAAGGGAGCATGACTTTTGAGTCATGCTTGTAGTTGCGAAATCCAACTCGCGTTTCTCGTCGTGCGGTTGCCGGAAAAGAAAAAGCCCCATCGCGCAATAGCGGTGAGGCTAAGACTTACCGAGTCGGGGCGACTGGATTTGAACCAGCGACCTCCTGCTCCCGAAGCAGGCGCGCTACCGGGCTACGCTACGCCCCGAAAAAACGAATTAGCTCCCTCGATCCGAGGAAGACTGACACATGTTAACACGCTCAGGGGCCCGACGGGAGCCCGAGATTTCGAACGAATTGCAGTGTGCGACAGCTCTCGCAATTCGCGACAACGGTCGCCGTACTCGCATATTTGTGATACATTTAAGTTATTATCCAGCAATGACTTAGTCTCTTCTAGCGACTCGAAATTAAGTCCTAAATCCGCGTTGCCGCAGTGTCAAGGATCGCGTCCTATTGGTAGAAAGCGACAGTCGAAAAATCCAACCGTGTGCTGTCGATTACACCGTGAACTTTGGAGCAATTGCGATGAACGCGACCCGTTTTGTTCTGGCCACGATGGTGCTGGGATCAGCGATTGGCGTCAACCAGGCAGCTGCACAGTGCAGTGGCAACGCTGGCACTTGCAACACCACCAACACCGCTTCCGTTTCTGTAAATGCGCTGGTCAAGCTCGGCATGAGTGCGGCGACTACCTCGCTCACCTCGCCAACGGCGGACCAGGTTGAAATCGGCGCCACTATTGCCGACGCAGGCCCCAGCTTTACCGTCAAGGCGAATCGTAGCTGGACGCTCAACATCAAGACCACCGCCGCCTCCAACTGGACGTACGTCGGATCGAACGGCGGTACGAAGCCGATCAGCGATCTGACCTGGTCCAATGCGGCCTCAGCAAGCGCGACGAACGGCACTGCGGCGCAGGCGTTCTTCAAGACCGTTTGGGCCGCTGGATTTACCCAGCTGAGCAACGCACCGGGTACCTACAGCTTGCCGGTCGTCTTCACCCTTTCAGCCCCGTAATACCCGTTACCCGTTCGGCAATACCCGTTTACCCGTTCAGCACCGCAATACAGCAATACCGGCAGCCTTCCAACTCCAACCGCGTTCCTGAGGCCGATTTTTCATATGATGCACAATAAAAGAGGGTTCACTCTGATCGAGCTTCTGATCGTGGTCGTTATCATCGGCATTCTTGCCTCGATTGCGATTCCGAAGTTCGCGAACACCAAGGACAAGGCCTACGTTGCGGCGATGAAGTCCGACCTTCGCAACCTGGCGACCTACGAAGAGCAGTACGCCGCAGATTACAACGGGGCGTACTTTGGCGGTACCGCGACTAATGCAAGTCCGCTTCAGGGCTTCACTCCGTCGCAGAACGTGACCATCGTTGCGACCCTTTCCGGCACACCGGTGACGTGGCAGGCAAACGCTACCCACACGCTGTCCGGCAAGACCTGCTCGAATACCACTGGCGTCATCGTCTGCTCGTGAGGTGGCAATAGTTGCAGTAATGAAAGCGGGGACGGCTTCACGCCGCCCCCGCTTTTTTTTGCGCACTGGCAACAGCCTCCGCCTGACGAACGCGCTGACGCGATATCTACTTCCTGGGCTCGAGTATCTCCCCGATCTGGTGAATCGCCGCCTCGAGATGCAGCCGAGTCTCTCGATCTGCTGCCGCGGGCGTTGCGTGCCGAATCTCGGCGCGCAGCGACGTCAGCTCTCCTCTTAACTGGCTTCTCGCATCCTCGAGCAGCGGCGCCGGTGGAGTGAAGCCGGGGAACGGCGGCACCGCACTCGGGCTCGGCGCCGGCGGATTCAACTTGGCGTTGAACTGCGCCAGATACTGATTCTGGAGAGTGCGCCGATATGGATCGATTGAAACGCGCGGCTGCGAGAGCTCGGTCCACACACCTTTCCGTAAATCATCCAGCATCGACGCCAGAGAGTAGGTATCTGTCCTGGTCGCGGCGAGCGCCTCGTTCTCGATCAGCCTGTTAAGTCTGGCGTCGCTGAGCAGGCTCGTGAGCACACGTGTCTGAGCGTTGGTGATGCGGGTGATCATTCCTCCCGCTTCGATTCTCCTGGCGATCGCCGGCTGAATCAGATAAGAGGGAGTCTGGAAGACGTTGTCGTTTATGAAGCGCATTGCTACCTGCTGTCTCGCCCGGGAAAGCGGCGTGTAAACGGCGCCTGGTTGACTCCCGGACTTGTATTGCACAACGTCGCCGCCGACTACGGTCGCGACGTGGCCGGCCTCGGTCCCCCATTGGCCGACAGTGCGGTCGTACAGCTCCCTCAGGTCGTCGTTGTCTTCGCCCGGCTTGGTCGCCGCCGCTGAGATGTAGGTCACGACGCGACGGATATTCCTGAATCCAAGGCCAGTCGATTTCACCGGGTCGGCGTCTCCCACCGCCTCGTTCAGGGTGCCGTAACCGCCCTCGTTGTTCTCGGAGAATCGGTACCACGGAATGGTGTCCTGCATCCGCGCCCACTGGTCGAGCGTCGGGCGCTCCTCGTCGGAAGAGCGGGCTCCGGGAATAGGCGTGTATCCCCACATGATTGCGAATTTGTCGTAAGGACCCACACCCGGGACGATGTCAGCGACCGCGATGTTGTCTTCCGGCTGCGCCACGTAGTTGAAGCGGGAATAGTCCATGATCGAAGGGGAATGCCCCATTCGGTGCACCCACGCCGCACTGCGAATGCTGTCGGCGGGATACGTCGAGCTGCCGATCTGATCGTGACGAAGGCCGAGCGTGTGGCCGATCTCGTGAGCAACGACGAACTCCAGCAGCCTGCCCATGAGCGAGTCGGGAAATGGGATCGAGCGCGCGCGCGGATCGAGCGGCGACGCCTGGGTGAAGTACCAGTCTCGCTGCAGGTTGAGAACGTTGTGAAACATTCGCACGGAGCCATTGAGGATCTCTCCGGTGCGCGGATCGTGGACGTGGGGACCGACCGCGTTTTCGATCGTGGAGGGAAGCCAGCGAATGACCGTGTGACGGACATCTTCCAGCGACCAGTCGGGATCATTTGCCGGTGGGTCCATCGGGATGATGGCGTTCTTGAATCCCGCCGCCTCGAACGCGGGCTGCCAATCGAGGATTGCCTTTCTCACCCACGGCTTCCACTGCTCGGGGGTCGCAGGATCCACGTAGTAGACAATCGGCCTGACCGGCTCCGACAGCGCCGCGCTCGGATCTTTCTTCTCCAGTCGGTAGCGAGTGATATACGAGCGGTCGGCCGACCTCTGCTCCGTAGTGCCGAAATCGACCTGCGAGATCGAGAAGAACCCGACTCGCTCATCGAACCTCCGGGGGACCATCGGGTGCTCGGGGAGACGCACGAGACTCCAGTGTGCGAGCACGCTTTGGGCGGGCTGAGGGCCCGCGCCCTGCCCACCGCCGCCACCTCCGCCCGCGCCCGGCGCGGCGGTCGCAGTTCCGGTCTGCGTCGCTTCGATTTCGACGTTGTCGGGGAAGGCGAGCGCATTCTCGATGAAGCTGCGCCTTTCGTCCAGAGTGCCGCGGATGGCCGCGAATTCCGGGACGCTCGTGGTATAGAGTCGGGTGACGTCGATGACGGCGGCGCTGTCGGGCCCATAGGACTCGACGTTGAATGCCGCGATGACCGGAGGATAGTTGGCCGCCTCTACTGCCCGGTAAACGGGTGCGGCGGTGTCGGCGACGATCGCAAAAGACGGCGAGCGCAGGATGATGCGATTGCCGCTGCGATCCCATCTGAGAGTTCGTTCGGTGAACTGGTCGCCGCCGTAGTTGCCGAACTGGCCACCGGGCAGCCGCGGATTCGCCGCCGCCGCGCGCGTGAAGCGTCCGACGAGGAGCATGTCCTTGTCCAGCTCTTTCTTCGGGATCTCGAAGTAGAGTTTGTCGTTTACCCTGTGGACGGCGAACATGCCCCTGCGCGTTCTGGCGTCCCGCGTGATCACGCGCGCGTACGGGCGGGGCTGGGGAGTCCCGCCTCGGCTCGAATCGCTGCCAGTTCTGGTGCTGTCTGGTCCTTGCGCGCTGCGCTGGGGATTGGGGGCGGTTCTGGGCTCGGGCGCTGTCGAGCAAGCGCCAGCCACGAGCAGTATGGAGAGGGCGAAGGGTGTTTTCAGCATTTTTAGCGGCGGGTCTAAAGGGTGATGACGGGCCGAGACTTGGCCGCGACCAATATGACGTCACGCTGCGAGGGGAGGAAGATTGAAAACGCGACCGATCCTGTGGTCGGCACGGCGCTGTCGGAGTGCGGCGGCGAGGACGTCGCCGTCACCGGAACTTTTCACCGGATACTCACGATCACCTCAGACAATGCTGGCGGCTTTTACGTCGACGACCACCAGGATTTCACGGGATTGCAGGGCGCGGGCCACGTACGTCGACAACTTCCGTATCAAGTGCGACTAGGACGGCTGGATTCCAAAAAAAACCCCTGCGGCACACAGCGCCGCGGGGGTTTTTACGCGCCCGGAGAGACTCGAACTCCCAACCTTCTGATCCGTAGTCAGATGCTCTATCCAATTGAGCTACGGGCGCTGTCTACTGCGAACTGCGAACTAAAGTGGGTATTTCAGTTCTCAGCATCGCGAGTGGGCGGTACAAGACTCGAACTTGTGACCTCCACGATGTCAACGTGGCGCTCTAACCAACTGAGCTAACCGCCCCTCTCCCCCATCGTATCGAGAGCGGGAAACGGGACTCGAACCCGCGACCCCAACCTTGGCAAGGTTGTGCTCTACCAACTGAGCTATTCCCGCGCACAAACAACCGTTCTCGTCCCGCCACGTGCCATGGAGGTGAGGGGAATCGAACCCCTGACCTCTTGAATGCCATTCAAGCGCTCTCCCAACTGAGCTACACCCCCGGCGTTTCCCTGACGACCTCGCCCTCGCCCGGCAGGAACCGCGAAGGATATCCAAGGGTAGTATCGATGTCAAGAAATTTGCTATGGCAAAAAAGCCAACGGCCGGTATCTTGCAGCGCTTCGACAACCTGAATTTTTCGATTACTCAAAAGCGCTTTCGTTGTCGCGCCCTGAGGTTGTCGAAACAACACTAATCCGCTCGCATTGCTGGCCCCAAAAAGGCTGCATTCGCATAGGCTTTCACTGCAGTACCCCGAGGTATGCACCAATGGCTGAAGTAAAGCGTCGCCGGAAGACGGCTGTCGCCGGAATCGCTCCGAGTGAGCCCGAGAGGGACATTCTCGATCAGTACCTGTATGAGGTCAGCACTTATCCGCTGCTCAAAGGTACGGAGGAGATCGAGGTTGCCCGTCGGATTCGCGCCGGCGATCCAGACGCTCTCCAGGAGCTCGTGCAGCGCAACCTGCGCTTCGTGATCTCCGTCGCAAAGAAATATCAGAACCGCGGCATGCCGCTCATCGATCTCATTGGTGAGGGCAACGTCGGTCTGCTCACTGCTGCGCGCAAGTTCGATCCCGACCAGGGCGTCAAGTTCATCTCGTACGCGGTGTGGTGGATTCGTCAGGCGATTCTATCGTCGCTGGCGCGTCAGGGCCGCACGGTACGCGTGCCTCTCAATCGGACCGCGGACCTGTCGCGTATCATCAAGGCCTCTGAGATCCTAAGACAGAAGATGCGTCGCGAGCCGACACCCGAGGAGCTGTCTCAGCTCACCGGCCTGTCGGTCGACGTGGTGCAGTCGCTGGCCGCGCTCAACACCGGTGACGTGCGTCTGGATGCCCCGATGGATCCGGAAGGCGATCGCTCGCTGATCGAGCGTTTCGTTGCCGACGAGATGCCCGACACCGAGGAAGAGGCGATGAATCGCTTCCTCAACGACGAGATCGAGACGGCGCTGTCGACGCTGCCGCCGCGCGATGCCAAGGTGCTTCGCCTGTACTTTGGTCTCGAGGGCGGGCGTGAGCACACGCTCGAGGAGATCGGATCGCTGCTCGGTGTCACGCGTGAGCGTGTTCGCCAGCTGCGCGATCGGGCGCTCAAGCGGCTTCGTGAAGGAGATGTCGGTCGCGCGCTGGGATCGTTCGCGGCGTAGGTACCGCGATGGATTCTGGAAAAGGGACGAGCGATGCTCGTCCCTTTTTTTCATTGCGGACTGCGGACCAACGGCACTTCGGACTGCTGACTAATTGCGAATTGGGGGACTAACTGCGAACTGCGTGACTAGTCCCTCGCAGTTCGAAGTGAGTCCGCAGTCAGTCCGCAGTAGTCAGCAATCCGTAGTAAGTCTCCCAATCCGCAATTAGTCAGCAGTCAGCAGTGCACTTGGTCCGCAATCCGAAGTATGCCTGCCTAGCCGTTTTTCATTGCGCCCTTAAGTTCATGTTTGTGATATGATCAAGCTCATCGACGTCTACAAATCCTTCGGCGCAAAAAAAGTGTTGGAGGGCTTCTCTCTCGAGGTCGACGAGGGAGAGACGATGGCCCTCATCGGCTACTCGGGCACGGGAAAATCGGTTGCCATCAAACACATAGTCGGACTCCTCGAGCCCGATCAGGGTACCGTGTGGGTCGACGGCCTCGAAGTGCCGAAGCTTACGCGCGCTGATCTCTACGCACTGCGCTCCAAGATTGGCTACGTGTTCCAGTTCGCCGCGCTCTTCGACTCGCTCACCATCGGCGACAACGTCGCCATGGGATTGCGGAAAGAGGGACGACTCGGCGAGCGCGAGATCATGAAACGCGTCGGCGAAGCGCTGGAGCTCGTCGATCTACCGGGCGTGGAGTCGAAGTACCCGGCCGAGCTGTCGGGCGGAATGAGAAAGCGGGTGGGCATCGCCCGTGCGATCGCGCGCCAGCCGAAGTACATCATGTACGACGAGCCGACTACCGGACTCGATCCCGTCACCAGCGCAATCATCGACCAGCTGATGATCCGCATGCGCGAGAAGCTCGGCGTCACCAGCATCGTCGTCACCCACGACATGCGCAGCGCTTATACAGTGGGCTCGCGCATCGCGATGCTGTACGAGGGGAAAGTGCGTCAGGTCGGGACCGTAGACGAGATACAGCACACGCACGATCCGATTGTGCGGCAATTCATCGAAGGGAAGCCTGACCTCGACGCCGTGGAAGCCGGAGTCTGATGGTGACGTCACTCGCGAACGGATCGACGCTGCCATCCCTCGTCGTGCATCTCCAGCGCGAGCGTGCTCGCGCTCTCGTTCGCTCCGCTTTCCCGCGCCGCAGGTGGAAAATAATTTCCACACGGTCCGCCGAAGAATTGGAAGCAGTCTTCCGCAGGGCTCTCGTCGACGCCGCGCTCATCGATCTGGGCTCGCCGGACGAGGACACCTGGAAAGCTGCGGCATTCGCGGCCGAATTCCCGAGCTCTCCATTTTTCGCGATTATGCCGCTGCGTCCAACGGACACGCCCGCGGTGGCCCGCTGTGCCGGCCTCGGATTCATCGATGTGATCGTCGAAGGGATCGACGACAACGCTGCCCGTGATCTGGTGCAGCCTCACGCGTTCTCGACGCGCTTCCGCCAGGCCTTGGGAGAGCCGCCCCACACGCTCGGCCTCAACACTCCGCTCCAGAAGAGCGCGTGGGAAGTGATCGTCGCGCATTCGGGAAGGCCAGTCACCACCAAGGAGCTGGCAAAAACAGTGGGACTGAGCCGCGAGCATCTGAGCCGGAACTTCGCCAAGCCGGGGGCGCCGAATCTCAAGCGCGTCATCGATCTCGTACGACTCATCGCGGCCGCGGAGCTCGCCAAGAATCCGGGACACGACATTCGCGATATCGCGCGCATCCTGGACTTTGCATCATCGTCGCACCTCGCCGTCACGGCGCAAAGAATATTCGGCACCAGACCAGCGTCTCTCGCCAGACTTCGCACCACCGATCTCATCGATCGTTTCGCTCAAGGCAGAACGAGGAGCCGTACCTGATTGCGGATTGCGGACCAACGGCAGTTCGGACTGCTGACTAACTGCGGATTGGGACACCTACTGCGGATTGAGACACCTACTGCGCATTGGGACACTACTTCGGACTGCGAACTGAGTTCCGCGCGTTGCGACCTGCGGACCAAGAGCGCGCAAAAAGTTCGCAAATCGTAGTTAGTCATCAATCCGCAGTTAGTCCCCCAATCCGTATTTAGTCAGCAGTCCGCAGCGCCGTTGGTCCGCAATCCACAGTCGGCTGTTGGGAGCAGCGGCCTAAGTCTTCCAGATACGCAATTATTGCCTCAGAAGGAAGCTTGTGATAAATTTCACAAGCTTCCCGGACGGGCCTAAAGCCCTCCGGCGAGACGGTTCTCCGAGCCTCCCGCCAACCCAGCTTCAGAGCACTTAGATCATGGCCACTGATACGATTCTTCGCCCTGGCGAAATCAAGGATATACTGCTCCGCGAGATCGAAGCGGCGGACCTCCACGAGCTCGATGTCGAGGAAGTCGGCACCGTCCTCGAGGTCAAGGACGGCATCGCCCGCATCTACGGTCTTCAGAAGGCGATGGCCGGCGAGATGCTCGAGGTCACGTCGTCCGAGACTGGCGAGAAAATCACCGCTCTCGCGCTCAATCTCGAAGAGGACAACATCGGCTCGGTGGTGCTGGGCGATTACCTCCAGCTGAAGGAAGGGGACGAGGTCCGGCGCACCTCACGCGTGTTGGAGGTTCCGGTCGGCCATGAGCTCGTGGGGCGGGTAGTCGATCCGCTCGGCCGCCCGCTCGATGATGCCGGCCCGATCAACGCCAAGCATACCCGCAAGGTCGAATCGGAAGCGCCGGGAATCATCGTCCGCCAGCCGGTGAAAGAGCCGCTCCAAACCGGTATCAAGGCGATCGACTCGATGATTCCGATCGGCCGCGGCCAGCGCGAGCTGATCATCGGCGACCGCGGCACTGGAAAGACCGCAATCGCGATCGATACCATCATCAATCAGAAGGGCACCGGCGTTATCTGCGTTTACGTCGCGATTGGCCAGAAGAATTCAACGGTCGCGTCCGTCGTCGAGAAGCTCCG
>WNGJ01007466.1_pt1 | contig 23026 bp, 19 predicted proteins | sample 5400611 | NCBI WGS metagenome assembly WNGJ01 (sample SAMN13153375, study PRJNA577476) | soil metagenome | isolation source: 40 cm soil or saprolite under Garry oak tree replicate 1 | place: USA:California | collected 2016-06-15
CGCCGCCGCCCTGTAGCACCAGCACGACCTGGCCGGGTTCGGATTTTCCCAGCGATCGCAAAGTCGGCGAGGAATTGTTGTCCTGAACGTCGTTCATATCACGCTCCCTTCGGATATTCTCGCGCTCCCTGATGTTCGGAAGCGGTCTCGGCTTGTTACGTTCACGTTTCAGTGCGCGGTCCAGCCGCCATCGACCGGCAGCGTAATCCCGGTGATCGACGCCGCGGCGTCGCTGGCGAGAAATACCGTCAGCGCACCGAGCTCTTCGACGGTTGCAAAGCGCTTGTTGGGTTGCTGCGCCAGCAACACGTCATGAATGACCTGCTCGCGGGAGATGCCGTGGGCCTTGGCCTGGCCGTCGATCTGGGCCTCGACCAGCGGGGTATAGACGTACCCCGGGCAGATCGCGTTGCAGGTGATGCCTTGTTCGGCGGTCTCCAGCGCCGCCACCTTGGTCAGGCCAACGATGCCGTGCTTGGCGGCGACATAGGCCGCCTTGAATGGCGAAGCCACCAGCCCATGCGCGGACGCGATATTGATGATGCGGCCGAACCCGTTGCTGCGCATCGCCGGCAATGCGAGCCGCATGGTGTGAAACGCCGACGACAGGTTGATCGACAGGATTGCGTCCCATTTCTCGACCGGAAACTGATCGAGCGGCGCGACGTGCTGGATGCCCGCATTATTGACGAGCACGTCGAGGCGGTCGTGCCCGGTGAGCGTTGTCGCGATCATCTCCGCAATCGCCTCCGGCCTGGTCATGTCAGCCGCCGAATAGCTTACCTTCACGCCAAACTCTTCCGCCATCTGGTCCCTGGTTTTGGCGATCTCGGCGGCAACGCCAAAACCATTGAGCACCACCGCCGAGCCGGCCTCGGCGAGCGCGCGGGCGATGCCGAGCCCGATACCGCTGGTCGAGCCGGTGACGAGCGAGACCTTGCCGGCGAGAGACCGCGTGGCCGGCGAGCCCCGGCTTTTCGAGCCCTGGGTTTCCGAGCCTTGGGTTTCCGACCCCTGGGTTTTCAGCTGGATGTTCATGGCGAAGCCTTTCTTGCCGTTCCGGTGTCGATTTCAGCGCCTTCGCGAGGCGTTTTGCTGGGTGAAATCTGCACCGCGGGCGGCCTTTACGGAAATGCCCGTTGGCTTCTAAAACGATAGGCTGGCGCTATAGCCGGTGTCTTTGCAGGACTTTGTTGGCTAGTTTGCCGTCAGGATCAGGTCAGGTCGCGATCATGGAGATGCATCAGGTCCGGTACTTCCTCGCCGTCGCGCGGACGCTCAACTTCACGCGCGCCGCCGAGGAGTGCAACGTGGCCCAGCCGTCGCTGACGCGTGCGATCAAGCAACTCGAGGCGGAACTGGGCGGCGATCTGTTCCGGCGCGAGCGGCCGGCCGCGCAACTGACCGAACTCGGCCAGCGCATGCACCCGCTGCTCAAGCAGTGTCATGAAGCGGCCGCCGGCGCGCGCTCGCTGGCATCATCCTTCAAGAGCGGCGAAGTCGGCGCGCTCAGGATCGCCCTCACCCACGCGATCGACCTGTCGCTGCTGATTCCGCATCTCGACCAGATCAAGCGGCTGTTCAACCGGCTGGAGCTCAGATTCCTGCGCGGCTCCAGCAAGGAAGTCGGACAATATCTGAAAGACGGCGAGGCTGAACTCGGCATCGCTGCCGAAATCGGCGAGGACTGGGACCGGCTGGACCGCTGGCCGTTGTTCACCGAGAGTTTTGAGCTCGTCATGAACAAGCGGCGTCCGCTGGCCAGGCGCGAACATATCGACTTCGAGGATCTGCGGACCGAGCAATGGCTGTCGCGAAATTATTGCGAACATGCGGAACGGCTGAACAGCTCGCTTCGTGTCCATGGCATCGACGTCGATCACAGTCACGAAGTCTCGTCGGAGCGCGACCTGATCGAATTGCTGGAAGCCGATATCGGCGTGGCCGTAATCCCCCGCACCGCATCGATGCCGCAGACCCTGAAGCGCGCCAGCGTAGATGGCCTGGACGCGCGCCGCACCGTTCACCTCTATGGCGTCGCCGGCCGCGAACGCACGGCCGTTGCGTCCGCGGTGATGCGGATGCTGCGCGGTGCGAACTGGCAGCAATATCTGAACCGGGATGCCGCCTCGTAACGAGGCAAGCTGTTCTACCCGGCCTGACTGGCGCTCTTCAGCGCGGCGATCAGGTCGTCGATTTCCATGCGTTTGCGGAAATCGGGATCGACGAACCGCGCTTTCACCAACCCGTCGCGTCCGACCACGAAGGTCGCAGGTATCGGAAGCACCCAGCCGTCATTGCCGTGAAAGTTTCGCATGTCCTGATACGATAAAAGCCGCTGAATTTCGCTGCCGAGCCAGATCGCGAGATTCAGTGACAGCGCGTAACCGTTGTCGATATCGGTCAGCACCGGGAATGGCGCGTCGGATTCGGATTTGAACTTCTCCGCGAAGTGCTGAACCTCGGGCATGATCGCGACCACCTGGCCGCCCAGCGCCTTGATCCGATCCAGCGCCGCAATCACCGCCCTGACGTTCAATCTGCAATACGGGCACCAATGACCGCGATAAAACATCACGGCGACCGGTCCCATTTCCAGCAGGGATTTCAGATTGACCAGACGCCCGGTCACATCCGGAAGGATGAAGGGCGGCATCGGATCCCCCGGCCGCGGCGCGTTTTCGCCACCGCCATTTTCGTGGATCCGCGCCACCAGGCGATCGACCGCCTCGCCATAGGCTGGAAAGATCTCCCGCCCCGCCGCGGCATAGGCATCCAGCCGTTCGTTCAGCGTGCCCTCCATGTCGCGGCACTCCAGGAACGCCTGTTTGAGACGCTCGGCATTGGTGGGCGAAAGCAACCTCATGGCTTGCTCCGGCGGATCGGGTTTGTTGGCTTCGCTGACCGAAACGGCATTACACGGCACCGTAATTGGGATTTTTCGGACATTGTATCATTTTCCTGTGTGGGCCGAAGGGGCGGCCTCAAATGTTTGCAAATGCCGACGGCTTCGACTTCGGATCAGGCCCGATAGAAGTTGCCGTTGACCCATCAAAGGCGCGATTGCCCGACGTTAGAAATGCCGTTGCGCAATCGGTTTGATAGCCGTGGGGCATCGCGCGGGCCGCAATAGCCCGGCGCTATCGACTTCAGAGCGAGTGGGCATTTCATATTGCCGGATTGCACGGCCATCCTGTCTTCGAAGCCATGCTGCCGGCATGTGCCCACCAACAGGAGCGCCACATGAAACGTCGTCTCACGCATCGCCTCGCCAACTTCTGCACATCGCTGCTGCTGATATTCTTCCTCATTTCGGTCGCCTCGGCCGCAAGGGCCGACAGTGACGACGGCATTGTCCGGGTCAAGAGCGCGGTGCCGATTGCCGAGGCTATTGCCCGCATCAAGGCCGACATCGCCAGCAAGGGCATCAAGTTCTTCTCGGAGATCGACCAGTCGAAACTCGCGGCCGACGCCGGCGTCAAGCTCCGCCCTTCGACCCTTCTTGTGTTCGGAAACCCGCCGCTTGGAACCCAGTTCATCACCTCGAATCCGAACGCCGGGCTGGACTGGCCGGTGCGATTGCTACTGACGCAGGACGACAATGGCGATGTCTGGGCGGTCTGGACCGATTTCGAATGGATCGCCAAGCGCCACAACATCAAAGACCGCATCGCCCAGTTCAAGATGGCGACCATGGTTGTCGGCTCGATCACCTCGACCATCACCACCAAGTAACAACGCCTCAACGCCGCGCGTAAATGCTTCAGGTCGGGTCAATGACGCGGCCTGATCGCACGGCACCCCAGAGGATCAGCTGCGAGAGGCATAGTTCCATGAGATCAGAGACATTCGACGTGGTGATCGTTGGCGGCGGCAACGCCGGCATCGGCGTCACCGGCCCGGTCAGGCGCGCGGGAATGTCGGTGGCGATGATCGAGTCCCACGACCTCGGCGGCACCTGCCCGAATCGCGGCTGCACGCCAAAGAAAGTACTGGTCGCCGCCGGTCACGCCTTGCACGAGATAGGGCGCGCTAGCATTCATCATATCTCCGTCGACAAACCCCGGCTCGACTGGGCCGCCTTGATCGACCGCGAGAAGGACCTGATCAAGGACATCCCCGCGAACCTCGCCCGCTCGATGGCGCATCGCAATGTCGAAGTGATCAAGGGCCACGCCGTTTTCGCCAGCCCCAACGCCATCCGCATTGGCGATCGTCATCTCGAAGCCAGGCACATCGTGGTCGCGACCGGATCGAAGCCGCGCCCACTGCCGATTCCCGGCGCGGAACACATGATCACGTCAGACGAAATGCTGAGCCAACGCGAACTGCCCGATACGGTGATTTTCGTCGGCGGCGGCGTCATATCGCTGGAATTCGGTCACGTCTACGCGCGCGCCGGCGCCGACGTCACCATCCTCGAGGCGCTGCCGCAACTGCTGCCGGCGATGGACGCCGATGCGGTCGCGCGCATCCAGGCTGAGAGCGAGCGCATCGGCATTCGCATCAAGACCAGCGTGACCGTGAAACGGATCGAGCCGGCAAATGACCGGTTGCGGGTGATCTTCACCCATGACGGCATTGAGCAGGTCGCCGAGGCCGATCGCGTCGTCAACGGCGCCGGGCGCGTCGCCAATGTCGATAGCCTGGATCTGGCGGCGGGAAATGTCGATCACAGCCCGGGCCGGGTGGCGGTGGACCGCTACTTGCGTTCGACCTCCAACCCGCTGGTGTACGTCTGCGGCGACGCGGTGCCGATCTCGCCGCAGCTCTCACCGATCGCCACCTACGAAGGCGACATCGTCGGACGCAACATTGTCGAAGGACCGAAATACGGTCCTGATTACGCAAGCATGGCGACGTCAGTCTATACCGTCCCGGAACTCGCCGCGGTCGGCCTGACCGAAGCCGCGGCGAAGCAAAAGGGCCTGGCGATCAAGGTTCATTGCAACGACATGCTCGACTGGTTTTCCGCCCGGACCTATGCGGAGACCGTCGCCTGGTCGAAGATCATCGTCGATCAGGCCACCGACCGTATTCTCGGCGCGCATTTCGTCGGGCATGCCGGCCAGGAGCTGGTCAACATTTTCGGGCTGGCGATGCGATTTGGAATCACCGCCGGCCAGATCAAGGATTTCGTCTACGCCTATCCGACGTTTTGCTCCGACATCAAGCACATGCTGTGAGCTCTCCCCTCGCGCATAGCGTCGCGCTATCGATTCAAAAGCCAACCGGCATTTCCCTAAGTTTGCTGTTTCCACGATGGTTGCGCGCATAGCCGGCCGCATCATTCGAGGCCACGGCACAACAGAGGAGCAACGACATGTTCAAGTCCATCGCAATTTCCCGCACGATCTGGCAAGGCCTCGCGCTTGCCGGCCTCATCGCCGGATCGGTCGCAACCGCATCGAGCGCCCTCGCCGGCGAATGTCCCGCCGACAAGATCAAGGCCAACGTCCGCGAGAAGGTCGACTTCAAGCCGGTCGGCGTCACCGACGTCACGCTTGGCTCGATCGATCTGGAAAAGCAGCCGGCGCATCTCAAGGACCGTGAGCTGCGGTTCCGCAAGCTGACGATCGAGCCCGGCGGCATCGTGCCGTGGCACAGCCACGACGATCGGCCTGCGCTGATCTTTGTCCAGCAGGGCGAGATCCTCGAATACGCCAGCAACTGTTCCGAGCCGATCGTGCACAAGGCCGGCGATATCAGGCCGGAGGTTTTCGGCACCTCGCATTGGTGGAAGAATTTGGGCACCCAGACCGTCATTCTCTATGTCGGCGACGTCCGCAAGGATCCGCACGACCACAATATGTAGCGAGATGTAACGAGCGCCCCCGGACCAAGACACCAAGCTCGTTGCCGGATGTGACGTCCTGGATCCCCGTGTTGCCCCGCACGCCCAGGTGTCACATCCCCTTTTTCAGTCCAGCCCAGAGCATGATCCGGAAAAGTGGATGCCGGTTTTCCGAAAAGATCATGCTCAAACAAAAAGGTAGAGCGGGATGACGCTTCGAAGAAAAGTCATCACGCTCTAGCGAGGAGCCTCGCGCCATGACCGACCTATCCGCTGCCATGAAATCCAAGAGCCTGGAAATGCACGGCGCCTCGCCGGGCGTGTTACTGCGATCCCTGGTCATCGGCTTGACGGCCTTCCTCACCGTGGTCGATCTGTTTGCCACCCAGGCGATCCTTCCCTCGCTGACCCGGCACTACAACGTGACGCCGGCGGCGATGGGTTTTGCCGTCAATTCCAGCACGATGGGAATGGCGGTTGCCGGACTGGTGGTCGGATTTCTGAGCCGGCATATCGACCGGCGGCGCGGCATCCTGTTCAGTCTCGCGCTGCTCGCTGTCCCGACAACCCTGCTGGCGATCGCGCCCAATCTCACGGTGTTTACGATGCTGCGTGTCACCCAGGGCTTGTGCATGGCCTCGGCGTTCGCATTGACACTGGCCTATCTCGGCGAACAATGCAGCTCGATGGACGCCGGCGGCGCGTTCGCGGCCTACATCACTGGCAACGTCGCCAGCAACCTGATCGGCCGCCTGGTCGCCGCGGCGGTCGTGGACAATCTCGGGCTGGCGCCGAATTTCTGTTTCTTCGCTTTGCTGAATCTTGCCGGAGCGGTTCTGGTCTACTTCACCATCCATCGCGTGCCGCCGATGCATTCGATGGCGATGACGCAATCGCCTCTGGAAGCGACGATCGGCCATTGGCGCAATCCGTCGCTTCGCGCCGCCTTCGGTATCGGCTTTTGCATCCTGTTCGCCTTCATCGGGACATTTACGTTCGTGAACTTCGTGCTGGTGCGTCCGCCGCTGTCGCTCGGACGAATGGATCTTGGATTTGTCTATTTTGTCTTCCTGCCCTCGATCGTGACGACCCTGCTCGCGGGCAAGGCGGTTGCGCGGTTCGGGACGCGGTTTTCGATCTGGGGAGCGCTTGCGGTTGCGGCCATCGGGCTTCCGCTGTTGCTGTCGGCGCATCTGGTCGAAGTCCTCGCCGGCATGATTCTGGTCGGCGCCGGAACCTTCTTTGCCCAGGCCTCGGCTACCGGCTTTGTCGGGCAGGCCGCTCATGAAAACCGCGGCGTGGCGAGCGGCACTTATCTCGCCTGTTATTTCCTGGGCGGGCTCGTCGGCAGCGCCGTGCTCGGCCAATTGTTCGACCGCTTCGGATGGATCGCATGCGTCGCCGGCGTGGCGACGTCGCTGGCGATTGCTGCGCTATTGACCACGCGCCTCGTTCTCACGCCGCGCTCCGCCGCGTTTCCGGCATCACAAGCCAAATCAATGCCAGACCAGTCGCCGCCACGGCCGCAAGTCCCATAAACGCGATACCGCTGCCGAACTTGTCGCTGACGTAACCGGCAAGCACGGTGCTCAGCGATGCACCGATGCCGGTTGCGGTGCCGACGATACCCTGGGCGAAATTGAAATGACCGCTTCCGAACGCGACATCGGCGACGATCAACGGTATCAACACGCTGAAAACCGCCGCGGTGATGCCGTCGAACACCTGCACCGCGACCAGCAGATAGGGATCTCTCACGATCGCAAACAGGACCCCGCGGATCGCCAGCGCGGCAAATCCCATCAGTAGCAGCGGCCGTCGACCCCATCGCTGCGCCTGGCGTCCGACCGACGGAGACATCAGCGCCACGATGGCTTGCGGCACGATGATACAGGCGGCGATAAGCACCGGCGCCCATTGGCTTGACCGGGTGGTGACGACGCCCGCCATCAAGGGCAGCATCGCCGCGTTGGCAAGTTGCAGCAGCAGCACGCTGCCGGCGAAGATCAACAGCGGACGCCGCCGCACCAGCCTGAAAACGCTGGTTGCGTCGACATCGGGCACCTCGCGCGCGACCGCGCCATGGGCCTGTGCGACATCGATTTCGCGTTCGCGGATCCGGCCAAGCGCCAGCATGGTCGGGATAGCCAGAATGAAGGTGACGACAAAGACCGAGCGACTGGACAGCAGATAACCGCAAGTGCCCATCAGCGCTGCAGCCGATCCATTGCCGAGCGAGGCAAAGCGGGCGTTGCGGCCAAGCCGCTCGCCGATCGCCGATGGGCCGACCAGACCGAGGCTGATCGCAGCGATGGCCGGACCGAGCACGCAGCTCGCGGCGGCGTGCAGCGCGGCAGCCGCAACCACGACCGGAAAAATAGGCCATACCGCATATCCGAGCGCGCTGGTAGCGATCGTCGCAACCGCGAGGCTCGCCATCAGCCGTTCGGAGCGGGCGGCATCGACAATGGCACCGCCGGGCATCTGCCCGATCAGACCGATCAGGCCGCCGATCGACAGCACAAAGCCGATTTCGACCTGAGTCCATTTCTGCGTCGTAAGATACACCGCGATGAATGGGCCGAACCCGGTCTGCACATCGGCCAGAAAGAAGATGAACCAGTCGAGGCCGCGCAAGCTCTGGCGCGAAGGGGTTGGCGCGGCGCTCGCCGTCACCGGCTCCGCGACCTCAGGCGAAACGTCAGCGCCGCCGATCGAGCGCGAATGGCGATCGCCTCTGGTCCGGTCAATCGAATGGGATGGACGTACGGCCAGGATATTGCTCCGCCTTGCTAGTGCTCAAATTCCAGCGGCTTCAGGCTGCCCGATGCCCCGAGCACAATGAGCGGCGCATCTTCCTTGTATTCGGGTGCTGCATTTACCTGCTCCTTGGACAATTCGAGCGTGATGCTGTCGCTCTTGTTGGCGATCCGCCCGAAATGCAGGGCATTCCAGTCGACGACGATTTTTCGGCTGCCGACGCCGAGAAAACCGCCGAAGTCGATCGCTGCCGCGCGCACCGCGCCGGCGCGATCGACGATCACATCGACGATGCGCCCCATGTCCTCGTCGGTCTGGCTGCGAACCTCGCGGCCGAGCACGCCGTGGGCATCTCTGGCGCCGATGACGGTGACCGAAGGCGGCGGGGCCGGCTCTTTCGCCGCGGCCGGCGGCGCCGCACCCTGTTCCGCTTGCGCTGGCTTGCGGTCGGCCTGCGGCGAAGGCCGCTCGTTCTCCGCCTGCGCCGTCGCTATGCTTGCAACAACAAATGCAAGCAACGCGGTCAGAAGTTTTGCGCGCATGATAGCCTCCTGAAACCCCCGGGACGGACATGAGCCGGCGTGGCGTGGGGCGCGCAACGGCCTTTAATGCGTCAGCACGATTGACACCTGGATTTGACCGCGCGTGCGCAACACCTCGAGCGATACCTCCTCGCCGTGGCGGTGAACGCGAAGATCGACGCTTGATGGACCAAGACGCAGATCGCGCAGCAAGACCTCGTTGAGGAAAGCCGGCAGACGCGGGTCGCGCAGCCGAATTTCACCGCGACCGACATCGAATTCGAGACCGAGCGTCGCCTCCAGCAGGGTGAACGGCGTTGCGCTGGCCCAGGCCTGTGGCGCGCAGGCGACGGGATAGAGCGTAGGCCCACGTCGCCGCTCACGCTGAAATCCGCAAAACAGCTCCGGCAGCCAATGTTTCAGGCCGTAACGCGCGAAACCGAGCGCGATCAGGGCATTGTCGTGCGGCCAGATCGATCCATTGTGATAGGACATCGGATTGTAACGCGCCTCGCCGCGCGCGACGGTGCGGATACCCCATCCTGAAAAGAATTTCTGGCTCATGAGGCCGCTGGCGACCGCACGGGCGCGATCCGCGCGCGCGATACCGGTGAACAGCAACTGCCCGGCATTCGAGGTCCGCACCCTGCAGGGCCGCTTGGCGCCGTCGAGCGCAACCGCATAGGTGCCGAGTTCATCGCACCAGAAGGCGGCTTCGAAACGTTCGGCCAGCCGCTGCGCCTCGGCTTCCAGTTTTCGCGCCTTGTCCGCCAAGCCGAGACGAAGCGCGCAGCGCGCCGCCAGATGCTTGCCGGCAAAGACATAGCCCTGGACTTCCGCGAGTGCGATAAAACCTTCGGCAAGCTGCCCGTCGGCATGAAAGATCGCGTCGTAGGAATCCTTCCAGCCCTGATTGGCGAGTCCCTGTTCGGAAGCGCGCTGATACTCGATGAACCCGTCTCGGTCGGGATCGCCCGCGCCATCGATCCAGTGCAAGGCCGCCTCGATCGAAGGCCACAGCTCGGCCAGCGTTTCGTCGTCGCCGGTGCGTTCGACATAAAGACCAGCCAGCAGCACGAACAGCGGCGTGGCATCGACGCTGCCGTAATATTGCGCGAACGGCACCTCGCGCAGCGCCGCCATCTCGCCGCCGCGCATTTCGTGCAGGATCTTTCCCGGCTCGGCGTCGGCCAGCTGATCGATCGATGTTGCCTGATAGAACGCAAGCCTTCTCAGCACCCCCCGCGCGATCCGCGGATCGATCCAGAGCATTTGCAGCGCCGTGATCAGGCCGTCGCGGCCGAATGTGGTCGAGTACCAGGGAATCCCGGCATAAGGATATCTGCCCTGCGGCGTCTCCGTCATCAGCATGTTGAGGTCGGCCATCGACTGGCAGAGCACCTCGTTGAAAATATCGTTGGAAGTCTCGATGCTGGTCGCGCCGGCCGTCGACCGGCGCATCTCGCGGCGATGCGCCAGCAGCCCGCGAAAGAACGGAACCGGCTTGTGCGCGATCGGCTCGTTGCAGGACACCGCGACGAACAGCGAAGTGATCTCGTGGGGCGCCAGATCGAAGTGATAGTTTGCCGCGCTGATTGCCAATCGCGTCGGTCTCGGATCGAAGTGCAGCGCCGTGGTTCGCGACGCGCCGTCCAGACCGCTGTATTCGAGAACGACATTGGCCGGACCGAGCAATTTGCTGGTGCCGAGACCCCGGCGCGGACGCTTTTCGCCGCGCACCTCGAACACGTCGGCGAAGTCGTTGTCGAACAATAACGTCAGATCGAAACTTGCCGGCCGATCTCCGTGATTCTGCAAGCCGATCCGCTGATAGGCGGTTCCGCGCCATAGAAAGATCGTGCGTACGATGTGCAGCATGTCCTTTTGCAGCACGAGCCGGTCGTTGCGGTAGACGTCGGGATTGGTGAGATCGACCGTCAGTCCCGAATTGTCGTCGCGCAGGTTGGAGCCGAGCAACAATGGCTGAACCTCGTCCAGCACCAGTTCGAGCCGGGCGAGATAACGGGTGTCGGCCTTGAACAGTCCGTCCGGTCCGCCGGCGGAGGCGCCGATATCGCCGTGGCTGTCGAGCACGATGAAGGTGTCGTCATGCTTGAGCGAACGCCGCGGTCTCGCCGCGGGTCCGGTCATCGGAATATAGAATGCCGATTCCGAGACGACTTCGATCTCGCGACTCGTCACTATCTGAGTCACCGCTTCCATTGCCATGGGGATAACCTTAGCAAACCTGCGCTTTTCGCGCGACACGACGCAAGTGAAAAAATAAACCCCGACGCTCAGGCCGCGTGCGTTGCCAGGCGGCCCATTTCCCGTGCCACCAATTCCCGATACGGGCCGGCGCCCTGCATCAGCCGTTCCGGCGGACCATCTTCGATGATCCGGCCAGCCTGCAACATTACCACTCGAGCGCGGCGGTCGCCTCGTCCAGCAGCAGGATCGGGGAGTCCTTCAGGAAGGCGCGCGCAATTGCAATGCGTTGTCGCTGTCCCCCGGACACCTTGATACCGCGGTCGCCGACGATGGTTGCCATGCCTTCCGGCAGGCTCTCGACGAAATCGCAGCGCGCCGCGATCGCCGCGCGCAGCACCTCGTCGTCGGTGGCGTTGGGGCGTCCATATCGGATATTTTCCATGATCGAGCGATGGAACAGCGAGATATCCTGCGGCACCACCGAAATCGCTTCACGCAGGCTTTGCTGCGTCACCCTTGCGATATCCTGCCCATCGACGGTGATGCAGCCGTGCTGCACGTCGTAGAACCGCTGCAGCAGCACGAACAGGCTGGATTTTCCGCCACCGGAGTGACCGACCAACCCGACCCTCTGCTCCGGCTGAAGGCGAAGGCTGAATTTGTCGAACACCTTCACCCCGCCAGGATAGCGAAACGAAATATTGTTAAAAGCGATCGCCGCGCCGCTCTTCAGCAAGGGCTCGGCTTGCGGATGGTCGCGCAATTCATGGGGCAGCAACAGGGTCGCGATCGCTTCGGTCAACCGCGCGACGTGCTGGGTAACGTCGACCAGCGCCACCGCAAGATCGCGCGTGGCGCTGAGGATAGAGAGTCCCAGCGTACATACCAGCACGACATCGCCGGTGGTGGCAGCGCCGCCCTGCCAAAGTGCGACAGCCCAGGCCAGTAACGCGATCGTCAGCACGACGGTGATGCCGGCATGCATGATCCGCAGCTTTTCGAGATAACGCAGACTGCGTCCTCGCGCCACCAACTCGCGGTCGACGGTCGCGTCAAACCGGTCGTGCTCGAAGCTTAGGCCGCAAAACGCCCGCACCAGCGGCATGTTGCTGACGACATCGACCATTTCCCCATCGACGGCGGCCGCCTTGTCCGCGAACTCGTCATGCAGGGGTTTGCCCGCCGCCGCCAGCCGGAACATCCCGATCACCATGACGCCGGCAATGACGATCAGGCCCGCCGACATCGGCAGGCTGACGGTTCCAATCAGCCCGATCGCCGAGATCGTGGCAATGCATGGCGGCAGTACGTTCCAGACGAACATGTTTTCGACCGTGAAAACCGCATTCGAGGTCGCGGTAATACGGCTTGTCAGCATTCCCGGCAACCGGTCGGAGAAATAGCTCGGCGCGTGCCCGGTAAGATGACGGAAGATGTCGCGACGCAAATCACCGGTCACCCCCACAAATGTGAAGCTCGCGGTCCAGCTCGCGATCCGCCACAGGAAATTATCCGCTGCGATCAGCGACATGAGAAAAACGAATGCCAGCCATACGCCATCTGCGTGGGTGGGACCGGCGGAAAGATTGTCGACCAGATATTTGACGCCATATTGCGTGCCTACTGAACAAGCAACTGCTGCCACAACGGCGGTCAATATGACGATGTGCGATGCCAGACGCCGGCGGAGGTAGCGCAGCACGAACGGAAACGGACGATGTGCGTATCCTGAAAGACTGTCCATGCGGCAACGAAACCCCTTTGGAGAAGAACGAGAAATCTAGCTGACCCTGCTTCGCACGATCGAACGCTGCATGCTGCTTCGAACTTCCGACCGCGATGCCATTACTGCGCAACAATCCTGCAGCATGAGTAGCAACAGAAGCCTGATCGGACGTGATGGCATCAGCAAGACCGTGGTGTGGAAGAAGTGCGCGTCATTCAGGGAACTTCGCACATGCGGAAACGTTCCCTCTGGGCACGCCGGTGCCGACGGTGGAGCGGGGCATTTGTTCATCCATGACTGATCACAAATGTTCATCCATGATCACAAACAGGAGAGTGTAGATGCGCATCGCGCAGGTTGCTCCGCTGACGGAGGCTGTTCCCCCCAAACTTTACGGCGGCACCGAAAGGGTGGTGCACTGGCTGACCGAGGAGCTGGTAGCGCTTGGAAACGAGGTCACCCTGTTCGCCAGCGGGGATTCCCGGACCTCCGGGAAACTTGATGCGACCTGGCCCAGGGCGTTGCGCCTCGATGGATCCGTTCGTGATCCCAATGCGCTGCACATGGTGATGCTGGAGCGCGTGCGGCAGAAATGTGACGACGAGGAATTCGACTTCCTGCATTTCCATCTCGACTATTATCCGTTCTCGCTGTTCTACCGGCAGCCGACGCCGTTCGTGACCACCCTGCACGGCCGGCTGGATCTGCCCGAGCACCAGCCGGTGTTCACCACCTTCGCTTCCGTTCCGGTGATTTCGATCTCGAACGCGCAGCGGCGTCCGGTGCTGCAGGCCAATTGGGTGCGCACCATCCATCACGGGTTGCCCGAACAGCTGCTGATGCCGCGGCCGGTGACCCCTGGATATCTCGGCGTGCTTGGCCGGATCGCGCCGGAAAAGGGCGTGGACCGGGCGATCAAGATCGCGACCCGATGCGGCATTCCGCTCAAGATCGCGGCGAAGGTCGATCGGGCCGACCAGGAGTACTACGATGAACTCATTCGTCCGCTGATCGAGGGCAACCCGCTGGTCGAATACATCGGCGAAATCAGCGACCACGAAAAATCGGACTTCCTCAGCGGCGCGATTGGGCTGTTGGTCCCGATCGACTGGCCAGAGCCGTTCGGCCTCGTCATGATCGAAGCGATGGCATGCGGTACGCCGGTAATTGCGTATAACCGTGGCTCGGTGCCCGAGATCATCGACGAGGGTTTGACCGGCTTCGTCGTGGAGGATGAGACCGGCGCGGTCGGCGCCGTCGATCGCCTCGCCCGGCTCAGCCGGCATGCCATCCGAAAGCAGTTTGAGGCGCGCTTCACCGCACGGCGGATGGCGCTCGACTATCTCGCCGTCTATCGCAGCCTGATGGAGGCGGCGGAGCCGCGCATCAAGCTCGTGAGCAGCGCCGAATAGCGCAGGCTGATCCGCGGCTCGCGACCAATTTCCGGACTGCCGGTCGGGATGCGCGGCCTCGCGCATCCATATTATGACGAAACTCCAATAATCCAATGTTTCCGCTGATCTGAGCCACGCAAATTGCAGGTTGGGATCGGTGCGCTCCATGTTGCGGCGCACCCGCAACGGCATCGGCCGTCGGGAAAGATCCACCCGATCCAGACTTTGAACTTTGCCAATTACATGCTCTTATGATTTCAAGCTCAGCTTCATAGCAAGCGCACGGACAGAAATTCTGTACCGTCACCGCCCGGGGGAAACGGCATGAAAAAGAAGCGTCAGAATTCTGTCATTAATAATACCGACCGACATCAACCCTTCTCGAAACCGCAAAGCCGCCGCCAGTTTCTCGTAAAAACCGCCGGCATCGTCGCCGCCGGCGCCTTCGGCGCGGTGCCGTTGCGCGGCTGGGCCGCCGACCCCGTCAATATCGGTGCGCTTTACCCGACCACCGGAAGCATGGCGCAAATCGGCGTCGGCTGCGTCGCGGCCGCGAAATTGGCGGTCGAGATGGTCAACGAAGCCGGCGGCATCAAGTCGCTCGGCGGCGCCAGGCTCAATCTCATCGTCTCCGACGTGCAGAGCGACACCACGGTGACGCGGACCGAGGCCGACCGTCTTATCACCGGCAACAAACTGTCGGCAATCCACGGCGCTTTTGCCAGCGCGCTGACGCTGATCGCGAGCGAGGTGGCGGAACGCGCGAAAGTTCCGATCATCACCGGCTCCAGCTCCGATCAGCTCAACAAGGGCCGCAGCTATACCTTCACGCCGTTTGCCCGTGCCTCGCAATTTGCGAAAGCGCAATTGCAGATGGCGAAACTGGTCGGCGACAAGCCGAAGGTGGCGGTGATCTTCGAAAATACCGCGTTCGGCACCTCGACTTCGAACGGCCTGAAGGAATTGGCACCGGCCGAGGGCGTCGAGATCGTGATGTTCGAACCGTATTCGGCCGGATTTACCGATGCCTCCCCGCTCATCAACAAGGTCAAGGCTTCCGGCGCCAATGCGCTGTTCTCGGTATCCTATCTCAACGACCTGATCCTGATCGTCCGCACCGTCAAGCAAGTCGGTCTCAACGTCGCGATCAACGGCGGCTCGGGCGGCTTCGTCATTCCGGACTTTTACAAAAACGTCGGCAAGCTCGCCGAAGGCCTGCAAGGCGTCGCGCACTGGAACCATGACATGAGCGATGACGCGCAGAAGGTGAACGCCGAGTACAAGAAGCGCACCGGGGAATTCCTGTTCGAATATGCCGGCGGCCTGGTGGCGCAGACCTTCATGCTGGCCGATGCGCTGGAGCGCGCGGCCTCCACCGATCCGCAGAAGGTGCGCGAGGCGCTTTCCACGCTCGACGTCTCGTCCGGCTTCGCAGCGATGGCGCCCGGCGGCAAGATGAAGTTCGGGCCTGATGGCAAGAACGTCTATGGCCATCCGGTCGGCGTGCAATGGCAGAACGGCGATCTGGCCAGCGTCTTCCCCGATGAAGACAAGCGCGCCCCGCTGTTGAAGACTTAAAGCGTCAAAACGATGTGGGAGACAGTGGCCCAGGCCGTCATCAACGGCCTGCTCATCGGCGGCATCTACGCGCTCGTCAGCATCGGCGTTACGCTGATTTTCGGCGTGGTCAAGATCGTCAACTTCGCGCAGGGCGAATTCGTGATGATCGGGATGTATATCTCTTTCTTTCTCGCCAACCAGTTCGGTATCGATCCCATCGCCTCGCTTTTCGTATCGATGCCGGCGCTGTTCGTGCTCGGTGTGCTGATCCAGCATTTCCTGATCCGGCGGGTTCTGGGGCCGAACGACATGCCGCAGATCTTTTTGACGTTTGCGCTGTCGCTGCTGCTGTTGAACCTCGCGCTGATGCTGTTCACGGCGAATTATCGCACCGTTCACACCTCCTATTCGGACGAGGCTTTCCATTTCGGCGGGCTTTACATCCCGGTGGCGAAGCTGATTGCCTTTGTGGTCGCGATGGCCTTGAGCGGGGCGCTCTGGGTGTTCCTGCACACCACCGATCTCGGCAAGGCGATGCGCGCCGCGGCCCAGAACCGTGATGTGGCGACGCTGATGGGCATCAACCCCAACCGGGTGTTTTGCGTTGCCCTTGGCATTGCGCTGGCGCTGGCGGGTGCCGCGGGATCACTGTTGATGCCGTTCTACTCGGCCTACCCGTTTGTCGGGCAGGTGTTCGTGCTGATGGCCTTTGTCGCCGTGGTGCTGGGGACGCTTGGCAACGTGATCGGCGCGCTGATCGCCAGCCTGATGATGGGGGTCGCTGAATCGCTCGGGATTCAGTTCGTCGGCGCGGACTCCGGATTGATCGTGGTGTTCGCCATGCTTCTGCTGACGCTCGCCTTCAAGCCGACCGGTCTTGGTGGAGGCAGGGCGCGATGAACCGCACCCGAAACTGGCTGATGCTGACGCTCGGAATTGCCGTTCTCATCGCATTGCCGCTGGTCGTCAAGAGCTCGTTTGCGATCGACATCTTCATCAGGATCCTGCTGTTCTCTTTCATCGGCGCCGCCTGGAACCTGATGGGCGGCTACGCCAAGCAGCTTTCGCTCGGGCATGCCGCCTATTTCGGGCTCGGCGCCTATACCTCGACGATCCTGCAGATCGATTTCGGCATTTCGCCGTGGATCGGCATGATCGCCGGCGGCATTGTCGCAGCGCTGGCCAGCCTTCCGATCGGCTGGCTGTGCTTCCGCTTGCGCGGTCCTTATTTCACCATCGCCACCATCGCGACGGCCCAGGCGTTGATGCTGATATTTCTCAAATTTCGCGATCTCGCCTGGGGCGCCGAGGGCACCACCATCCCGAACCTCGGCAGTGCGCCGCTGATGATGCAGTTCGAGACCAAGGCGGCGTATTATTACGTGGTGCTGGCTCTGCTCGCGCTCGGGCTTGCGATCACCTATCTGATCGAGCGATCCTGGATGGGCTATTATCTCGTCGCCATCGGCGAAGACGAAGACGCGGCCGAGGCGATCGGCGTCAACGCGCCAAGGATCAAGCGCGACATCTACCTGATCAGTTCGTTTCTCACCGCGCTTGCCGGCACGTTCTATACCCAATACATCTACTTCATCGATCCCGCGACCGCGTTCAGCTTCAACATCTCGATCGAGGCGGCGCTGGTGTCGATCGTGGGCGGGATCGGGACACTGTGGGGTCCCGTGATCGGCACCGTCCTGCTGGAAACGACGTCCACGCTGCTGCAGAGCTGGCTCGGCGGTTCGATCGGCGGCGTGCAATTGACCGTGTACAGCCTGATCCTGATGGCGGTGATCCTGTGGCGGCCGACCGGGCTGATGGGCCTGATGCGCGAGGCCTGGCAGCGCTACATCGGCCGCAAACCGGCGCGAGCGTAAGGGCATCCCGATGGCGGAAGCGCTGGTTATCAGGGGTCTCAACAAACGCTTCGGCGGGTTGCGCGCCGTGCAGGATGTCAGTTTTACCGTGCGGGAAAACGAAACCGTTGCGCTGATCGGGCCGAACGGCGCCGGCAAGACCACAAGTTTTAATCTCATCACCGGGTTTCACCGTCCCGACTCGGGCTCGGTTTCGGCCTACGGCCGCGAGATCACCGGATTGAAACCGCACGACATCTGCGCGCACGGCCTGGCGCGCACCTTCCAGGTGGCAAAGCCATTTGGCGCCATGACCGTGCTGGCGAACGTCATGACCGGGGCGTTCCTGCGCGACCGGAATGCAAACGTCGCGCGCGAAAAAGCCCGCGAGGCGATCGCGTTCGTGGGTCTCGCCGCCAAGGAGCAAACCGCGGCCAAGGATCTGACCACGATCGATCAGCGCCGGCTGGAGATGGCGCGCGCACTGGCAACGCAGCCCCGGCTGCTTTTGCTCGATGAGGTCATGGCGGGGCTGAACCCGGCCGAGATCGACCAGGCGGTGGCGCTGGTCGGCAAGCTGTCGCAGCGGGGACTGACGATCGTGATTGTCGAACATGTGATGCGCGCGATCATGGCGGTCGCCCGCCACATCGTGGTGCTCGATCACGGGCAGAAGATCGCCGAGGGCAACCCGAAAGAGATCGTGGAGAATCCGGAAGTGGTCCGCGCCTATCTCGGCTCCTATGTGCATCCACCGACAGCGGGAGAGGCGTAGTGCTCGAGCTAACCGGGGTCAGCGCCAGTTACGGCTCGGTGCCTGCCATCGCCAATGTCAGCATTGAGATCGGCGAAGGCGAAGCCGTCGGCCTGCTGGGCGCCAACGGCGCCGGCAAGAGCACCACGCTGCGCGTGATCTCGGGCCTGTTGGGGCTGTCGTCAGGTGCGATCACATTTGCAGGCACCGATCTCGCCTCGCTCCCCCCGCACCGGATTCCGGAATTGGGGATAGCACATGTGCCGGAGGGACGTCAGGTATTCCCCGAAATGACCGTGCAGGAAAATCTCGAGATCGGCGCCTACGTGCCGAAGGCCAAGGCGGAACGCAGCCGCACGCTTGAACTCGTTTACAGTATTTTTCCAAGGCTCGCCGACCGCAAGAGACAACTCGCCGGCACCATGAGCGGCGGCGAGCAACAGATGCTGGCGGTGGGCCGCGGCTTGATGCTCAAACCGCGGCTCTTGATGCTGGACGAGCCTTCGCTCGGGCTAGCCCCCGTCATGACCGACGTCACCTTCGAGAAGATCGGCGAAATTCACAAGATGGGGACGGCCATTCTGCTGGTCGAGCAGAATGTCAGCCGTGCGCTATCGCTGGTACAGCGCGCCTATGTGCTGGAAAGCGGCAACGTCATAATGCACGGCGCCAGCGCGGAGCTCGCCAACAACAAGCTGGTCCAGGCCGCGTATTTGGGAATTTAATGCTGGTGTCCGTCATGGCCGGGCTCGTCCCGGCCATCCAGGTCTTTCTTGCTGCCATCGTGTCAAGACGTGGATGCCCGGGTCAAGCCCGGGCATGACGAGCCAAATTGCATGATCACGCTATCCAACCACCGTCCGCTTCGGCTCGACGATCTCGAACATCCGCGGGAATTCATCCATCAGCGCCATCAGCTCGGCAAGCCGGATCGGATTGCCGCTGACCCTGATTTTGCCGCCTGCGACCGCTTCCGGAAAACTCGTCTGTTTTGCAATGACTTCGTCGAGTGTCCTGCGCGGCAGCGTGAAGCTCGCGTCCGCATTGGCGGCCTGCACGCCTGCGACATAGGTGAGCGCGCAGTTTTCCAGCGTAAGAACAAAGGTCTCGTTGGTATCGCTAAAACTCCAGTTCAACACGATGTGCTTGCCTTCGGCTTTCGGGCCATTGAGCCGGACGCCAAGCACGTCCCACAATTGTTCGGTGCGCAAGGCGGCCAGCGTTTCGCGCGGCATCGCCGCCCGTGGCGGCACCTTCGGCATGCCCTGCCGCAACTCCTGCGCCCCGAACAGATAGGCGTTGCGCCAGGTCGCACTTTCGGCGGCGTAGCCGAGTTGCTCGAACGTATCCGCCAGCAGCGCGCGGCCGGCTTGATTGTCCGGCTCGGCGAAAACCAGATGGCTCACCGCCCGGGCGACGAAACGGAATTCGCCGTTGGCAAAATCCTTGGCCGCGCGCGCGAGGATCGCATCCGCACCGCCCATATACTCGACGTATTTTCGTCCCTCATCGACCGGCGGCAGCGGATCGAGGTTGACCGGATTGGCGTCATACCAGCCGAGATACTTTTGATAGATCGCCTTCACGTTGTGCCGGATATGGCCGTAATAACCCCGCGCGTGCCAGGCGCCGTCGAGGCTTGCCGGCAACTTTATCGTCTCGGCGATTTCGGCCGCCGTCAGCCCGTGGTTCATCAGGCGGATGGTCTGGTCATGCGCGAATTTGTAGAGATCGCGCTGCTGGCGGATCATGGTGTCGATGCGCTCATGACCCCAGACCGGCCAATGATGCTGGCCGCACATCGCGGCGGCCTTGCCGCCCCACATCTGCAGCGCCTCGCCGAGATATTTCGACCAGGCCAGCGCGTCGCGTACGTCGGCGCCGCGGAACGGCAGCAGATTGTGGAAATTATGCGTGCAGTTCTCGGCCAGGTTCAAAAGCTCGTAGCGCGGGACGAAGAAGTGCATTTCCGCCGGCGCTTCGCTGTTCGGCGCCATCTGGAATTCGAATTCGAGCCCGTCGATGCTGCGCTTGTCTCCGGTCGCCATGATGAGATCGGTCGGACGCAACAGCGCCACCGAGCCCGCCGCCATCGATTTGCCGAGCCCGCAATCGACCTGTCCGCGCGGGCCCTTTGCCAGCAACGGCCCGAATTGATATTGCGCGCGCCGCAGCATCGCTGGGCCCGCAATGATGTTTTCCGAAACCGCATGCTCCATGAACAGATTGGGCGCGATGATCGGGACGCGGCCGCTCGCCGGCGCGTCATCATCGAGCACGCCGCGGGCGCCACCCCAATGGTCGGTGTGCGTATGGGTAAAGATCACGGCAGCCACCGGCCGCTCGCCGCGATGCCTGAAATAAAGCTCCATCGCCGCGCTCGCGCCCTCGATCGACGTCAGCGTATCCACCACAATCACGCCGCGCTCGCCCTCGATCAGCGTCATGTTGGCGATGTCCAGCCCCCTGACTTGATAGACGCCGGTCACCACCTCGAAAAGTCCGTGTCTCATATTGAGGCGCGACTGCCGCCACAGGCTTGGATCGACCGTCGGCGGAGCTTGCGCCTGGGAAAGAAAGCCATAAGGCTCCAGGCTCCACACTACCCTGCCCTGCGCCGAGGTGATCCGCGCATGCTCCAGTGTACCGAGGAAGCCGCGCGACGCATCGTCGAAATCGCTGACATCGGCGAACGGCAGCGCCTTCAGCATCGCCGCATGCTGGGCAATGACCGATGCCGAGGCTTGCTTGGGCAATTCCTTGGACGCTTCGCTGCTGCCTGGCTGGGTCATATTCTTGTGCTCCCCCGGTGTAGTGGTTCAGAAAGTTTTGATCTTTTTGGAGAACCGGTTCCTAATTCTCGAGATCATCGGGCCACACCACGATGCGGGCGATATGCCATGAAGCGCAACATAGCACCGTTTGTCGTATTGGCTGCATTCGGTCTGCTTGCGGGGATCGCCTATCGCTATCTCGCAGACCCTGCGCTGCAGGGAACGGCGGCGAATTATCTCCGAAGCGGCCTTCACGGAATGAGTTTGGCGCTTACCGGCTGGGCAGTTCATCTCTACTTCACTTCGCGCAGGAGCGCATGGGTGAGCAAATGGCCGCTGCTCGCCGACCTCGCGATACGCTCGGCAGCCATGGCACTGGTCGTTGCGGCGGTGGCGTTGGGCTTGCAGGCAGCGCTTTATGGCCAATGGATCAAGGTCGCCTGGCTGGTTGTCGACTTTCCCCAGATCGTTGCGCTCACGTTTTTCGCATCTCTCCTCATCGGCACGGCCTACGAGCTGACAAGGCTGGTTGGCAGCCGGGTGCTTTTCAACGTGGCGCTCGGGCGATATCGAACGCCGGTGCGGGAGCAACGCATGTTGATGTTTCTGGACCTCGCAGGCTCCACATCGCTCGCCGAAGCGATGGGGGAGCTGCGTGTGCAAAATCTTCTCACCCGCTTTTTCTACGATGTCGACGCGGCGATCGTCGCGCATGGCGGCGAGGTTCACGCCTACGTCGGAGACGAGGTCATCGTAACCTGGCCGCTCAACGACAAGACGTCGGATGGTCGTTGCATCGACTGTTTTTTTGCGATCGCGGACTGCATCGCGGATCGAGCGGATTCATACCTGCGTGAGTTCGACATGGTGCCGCGCTTCCGGGCGGGCCTGCATGGCGGTCCCGTGGCGATCAGCGAATGCGGCAGTTCGCGCCGCCAGCTGGCATATTTCGGTGACACGGTGAACGTCGCGGCACGACTGCAGGAGTATTGCAAGGAGGCCGGCCGGGCTCTGCTTATCTCAGCTGATCTGCTGCACCACCTGACGCCCAGGGCGGAAATATCGATTGAAACCCTCGGACCCGTTCAGCTGCGGGGGCGCGCGGCCGCCATGGAGGTGTTTGCGCTTGAACGTCGGACCTAGTTGACCTGGGCTCGCGTCCCAAAGCCTCGGGTATGAAAGGCTTAAGTGCTTCATCAGCTTTCAATCCGCGCACACAATGTGCGCGGATTGATCTCCGACCCGATCGGTCTACCCGGGAAACCTGGCCTTGATCTCGGCCAGACCCGATTCATAGATACCGCTTAGCGCCGTAGCTGCCTCCGTTTCCTTGCCTTCGGCCGGCGCATATTCTGCGCTCCACGTTACCGTCGAGACGCCGTTGCCCTTGTCGGTCACCTCGATCGTCGAAACGTATCGCGAGACCGGCAGCGGACTGGATTTGAAGGTGTAGGAATAGCGGTGGCTTGCTTCACTGCGCGCCACCTGGGTTTCAACGAACGTCGCCTTGCCGTCCTTTGTCACAAGCGTCCTGGTCGGCGGCGTTTTACCGTCCTCCACGCAGGTGCCGACGGGCGGAAGCCAGTCCTTGATGGCGCAAAACGGACCGATCACTGACCATACCGCGGCAGGCATGCCCCTGACGTCCATGCTGCGCGACAGCGTGGCGGAATATG
>WNGJ01001502.1_pt1 | contig 23024 bp, 22 predicted proteins | sample 5400611 | NCBI WGS metagenome assembly WNGJ01 (sample SAMN13153375, study PRJNA577476) | soil metagenome | isolation source: 40 cm soil or saprolite under Garry oak tree replicate 1 | place: USA:California | collected 2016-06-15
AACGACGGCAGGGTGACCCCGACCGAGGGTGTCGCCGCGCTGGTCAAGGCGGCAAAGGCTCGCGGCGTCCGCTTTCGCGAGAAATGGGAGGTGAGATCGCTCGAGCGCGCCGGATCAACTTGGCGCATCAATGGCCCTTGGGTCATCGAGGCCGAGCGCGTGGTGGCGTGCACCGGCTACTGGAGCAGCGACTTCCTTCGTCCATTCGGTCTGGAGCTCACGATCCGCCCGGTCCCGCTTTATGCGGCAATCACTGCTCCCGCACTCGCGGGACAGCGGGTTCCGCTGACCATCGACCTCGACACCGGCCTCTTGATTGAGCGTGAAGCGGATGGGCTATTGATCGCGATCCTCTACGAGAACAATCCGCCTGGTTACGGCCATGCCCGCATGCTGGAGCAATTTGCCGAGCTCGCTCGAGTGCGCGCTCCCTCACTCGCCGACCTCCGCATCGCGAGACATGTCGTTTCGAACGTGGACCTGGGTGGAGACGGGCATCCTTACGTGGGGTTGGTCGAAGAGGGGCTCTGGATGGTGGCGGGCTTTGGTGGCCATGGGGCGATGCACGGGCCGCCGGTGGCGGAGCTGCTCGCCAGGACCATCGCCGGTCGCCCGGACCAGTCGCTGGACATCGAAGCGCTAAGTCCCTGGCGACCGCCGGTCGCCGCGGCCGAGTGGATGGTGGCCGCGAAGAAAGGCTGAGCGGCGTCTCAGCTTTCGGCTGTCTCGACGTCGCCGGCCTCGTGATAAACGTGGGTCGGCTCGATCCTGAAGATGGCCCTTCGCTCGCCTGGAAACGACCACGGGTAGCGCTCGAGACTCAGATATCGGCGGCTGAGGGCATCCATGTGCTCGCGCCATCCCTCCTCCGACCACGAGGCGACCTTTCCAGTCACCGCCAGGAACCGGTGTGGATTGCGTGGGTCGACAACCGAAAGCGCGACGGCCGGCCGGCTTCGCATGTTGGCGGCTTTGACGCGATCGACCCGCACGTTGACCAGTAGCGTGTCGCCGTCGTGGTCGACCCATAGGGGCGTGACATGGGGCGTGCCGTCGGCGCGCAGCGTGGCGAGGTGGCCCAGCGCGTCGCCCTCGAGGAGGTCGAGGAACTCCGGTGGGATCACGGAGGGCATCGACCGAAGGTTAACCCGACGCGTCTCATACTTTGGCCGATGTTCGCCGCGACTCGCCCCCCGGTACCCGCCGACAAGCTGCGGATCGGCCTCATCCTTCCGACCTGGACTACCACCGACGTGCGATGGTCCGAGGTCTTCGAGATTGCGGGCACCGCGGCCGAGGTCGGCTTCGACGCCCTCTATGTCAGCGACCACCTGCTGCTGCCGAGCAACAACGCGGAGCTGAAGCGGCGCGCGGGCGTGGATTTCCCCGACGATCCCGACATCGAGCTCGAGGGGTACATGGAATGCTTCACCGTGCTCGCTGCGCTTGCGGTGGCCATCCCGCGGCTCGCGCTTGGCTCATTCGTCGCGAGCACCGGATATCGCAATCCCGGCCTCATGGCGAAGATGGCCGTCACCATCGACGACATCAGCGATGGTCGTCTCGTCCTCGGTCTCGGCGCTGGCGATTCGGAGGGTGAGCACCTGACGTTCGGTTTTCCTCATGAGCAGAGGGTGGGCCGTTTCGAGGAGTCACTGCAGGTCATCAAAAAACTCTTCAACGCTGAGTCCACCGACTTCGATGGCGTGCATCACCAGTTGCGCGGGGCGAGGCTGCTTCCGGCCGGAAGGAGACGCGGTGGGCCACCGATCCTGATCGGGACGTTGAATCCCCGCCCGCGGATGCGCCGGCTGGTCGTGCAGTACGCCGAGGTCTGGAACGGCTGGCTGGGCTACACGGACGCCGGCCCGGAGTCGGCGGCCTCGCAGCTTGGGATTATCGACGACGCGTGTCGCGAGCACGGCCGCGATCCGAACACGCTCGTCGCGACTACAGCCGTGCGCGGCGCCATGCCCGCCTCGGGCTACGTGCCGAGGCCGGATGAGCGGCCGCTCGCTGGCCCGCCGCGCGAGATGGCCGAGACGCTGCGCGGACACGCCCGGCTGGGTATCTCCGAAGTCCAGGTCGCGCTGACCATGGGCGGTTCGGAAGGCGTCCGTGCCTTTGCCCCGGTCATCGAGGAATTGCGGTCCAGGTAAGGAGTCGCCGGGGCGAAACTGGCGATGCCGTCGGTCAGTCGACCGGGAAGGTCACCCCTTGGGCAAGCGGAAGCTCACTCCCGTAGTTGATCGTGCATGTCTGCCTGCGCATGTAGCCCTTCCAGGCGTCGGATCCGGCCTGGCGTCCGCCGCCGGTGGCCTTTTCGCCGCCGAACGCTCCGCCGATCTCGGCGCCCGACGTGCCGGCGTTGACGTTTGCGATGCCGCAGTCGGAGCCGACGGCCGAGAGCCACCGCTCCGCGGCCGCGAGGTTGGTCGTGAAAAGGCCGCTGCTCAGGCCCTGCGGCACCGAGTTGTTGACGGCGATCGCCTCCTCCAGGCTGTCCACCTCGAACACATGCACGATCGGCGCAAAGACCTCCTCTTTGCAAATGGGCATGTCGATGTTCGAACGGACGATGGCGGGCTCGACGAAGTACCCCTCGCGGTCGGCGAGCACCTTGCCGCCATAGACCAGCCGGCCGCCTTGACGCTGCATCTCGGCCAGTCCTTCGCGGTAGTCGTCCACGGCTGACCGGGAGACGAGCGGGCCCATCAAGGTGGAGTCGTCCAACGGATCCCCGATTCCGATTGTTTTGTACGCAGCGACCACCTGCTCCAGGAAGCGCTTCGCGATCGGGCGCTGCAGGATCAAGCGGCGGGTGCTGGTGCAGCGCTGGCCGGCGGTACCGACAGTCCCGAACACGACCGCACGCAAAGCAAGCTTCAGATCCGCGTCGGCGAGCACGATCACGGCGTTGTTGCCGCCGAGCTCCAGAATCGCGCGTCCTGATCGCTTGGCCATCGCGACCGACACGCGCTCGCCGAGTGCGCACGAACCAGTAGCCTGGATCAGAGGGACGCGTTCGTCCGCGAGCAGCGCTTCGCCGATCGAGCTTCCACCGCCGATGACCAGGCTGAACACCCGTTCCGCCTCGGTTCCGGCGGTCACCTGGTGAAAGATCTGCTGTGCGGCGATGGAGATCAAGGGGGTCAGGCTCGACGGCTTCCAGACGATCGTGTCGCCGCAGACGAGGGCCAGCGCCCAGCCCCAGCCCGGGACCGCGACCGGAAAGTTGAACGCGGATATGATCCCGACCGCGCCCAGCGGATGCCACTGCTCGACCAGCCGGTGGTCGCGTCTTTCAGACGCGATCTCTCTGCCGAACAGTTGCCTGGATTGGCCGACGGCCAGGTCGCAGATATCGATGACCTCCTGGACCTCGCCGCGGGCCTCGCTCAGGATCTTGCCGTTCTCCAGGCTGATGAGCCTGGCCAGCTCTTCTTTGCGCGCACGAAAACCGTCACCGAGCCGGCGCACGATCTCGCCGCGGTGAGGTGCAGGCACCTGCCGCCAACGCGAGAATGCTTCGTGCGCCTCGGTGACCGCACGCCTGCAGTCGTCTGGGCTCGCGGTTCTGACATGCGCGAGGACGTCGCCCGTGGACGGGTCGCGCGTTTCGACCAGCGGTCCTGAGGCGTCATCGTGGAACGCACCGCCATACGCGACGCCCGTCACCGTCCCGCCAGCCTTCATGCCGAACGCGGCGAGGATCTCTTCGACTCTCATCTTCCGATCGGATGCGATCTTGGTGCTCATAGCAGTCCCATCCTTCTGAATTCGTAGATCAAACGACGTTGTTTTCCGGTTCGACGTTACCGGTCGCGAAGCGCCGGTGCGCGAAGATGTCGAGCGGCACCTGAGGTTGCTCACCCGAGAACCACTGCGCGAGCAGGTACCCGACCGCCGGCGCCTGCTGGAAGCCGTGGCCGGAAAAACCGCAAGCACACCAAAAGCCCTCGAGGCCATCGACCGGACCCAGGATCGGCTGATGGTCAGGCGTCATCTCGTACAGGCCCGCCCACGCCGTCTGGATTCCGGCCGTGGCGAGCCTTGGCGCCCGACGGTCGATCACCTCGGCCATGGCGTCGAGGACTCCCCAGTCGACGTCCGTGTTGAAGCTCGGCTTTTCATCGCGCATTCCCATTCCGAACAGCAGGCCGTCGCCTTCCGGATGGAAATAGAGTGACGTCGCGAAGTCGATTGTCATCGGATGCTGGCGTGACACCTCCGGCACGGGGTCGGTGACGAAGATGTTGCGCGGGTAGGGCTCCACCGGCACATCGATCCCCGCCATGGCGCCGATCTTGCTCGCCCATGCTCCGGCGCAGTTGAACACCGCGGACGTCGAGATCTCGCCGGCAGTGGTTCTCACCGCCCGCACATGTCCCGCCTCCTGAACGATGCCTTCGATCGCAACGCCTTCGAGCAGCCTGACCCCCAGCCTCCTGGCTGCGCCCGAGTAAGCAATCGTCACCGCGTGCGGGCTCGCGATCCCGTCGCTGGGGCAGAAGGTGCCGCCCAGGATGTCGTCGCCGTGCACCAGCGGCGCGAGCTCGCGCACCTCGTGTGGCTCCAGCCAGCGGGCGTCGGTGACGCCAGTCTTGTGCCACATCGGCAGCAAGCGCCGGAAGTCCGCGACCTGGCTGTCGCTCGTCAGCACGAACAGGTAGCCGATGTGCCGGAACTCCGGATCGACGCCCGTCTCCGCCTCGAGACCGGACAGCAGCTGCACCGAGAGCTGCTGCATGACGACGTTTGCGGCGGAGGAGAACTGACGCCTGATCCCGCCAGCGCATCTGCCCGTCGACTGCGATCCGAGCGTCTCTCTTTCCACAAGCACGACCTCCGCGCCTCGCCGCGCGAGGTGGTATGCGATGGAGCACCCGACCACCCCGCCACCCACGACCACGGCGTCAGCCGCGCCCCGGATCATGACCGGAACTACACTCTGCTCGGGGATGGAGTCTGGAGGCGAAGCGGGCCATGGGCGGCCACTTTATGGACCATCTGATTCAAAGGTTTCGCCGCGATTCTCGGGCATTCGGACCTACGCGCGGCTTCCCCACGTAACCGGCCGCCTGGCGGGCGTTGACGCCGCCATCGTGGGCATCCCGTTCGACACCGGTGGAACTTACCGCGTCGGCGCCCGGTTCGGGCCGGAGCACATCCGCAGCGCCTCTGCGCTGATGCGCCCGTATCACAGCGGAAGCGGAGTCGCGATCTTCGACCGACTGTCGGTGGTGGACTATGGCGACCTCCCTGTCGTTCCGGGCTATATCGAAGAGTCCCACCGCCGGATCGCCGGGGGCCTTCTGGACGTTTTGCGGGCCGGTGTCATCCCGATCGACCTTGGAGGTGATCACTCGATAGCGCTGCCGGAGTTGCGTGCTCTGGCCGAGGTGCATGGCAAGGTTGGGCTGATTCAACTCGACTCCCACAGCGATACTTCCGAGGCGTATTTCGACCAGCCCCACACGCATGGCACGCCCATCTATCACGCGGTGAGGGAAGGATTGATCGAGCCATCGCGATCGATCCAGGTCGGATTACGCGGTCCCATCTACTCGGACCGCGACTACGCGATCCCGCGCGAGATGGGGATCGAGGTCATCACTGGCGTGGAGGCGCATGAGATGGGCATGGCCGCGGTCGCCGAGCGAATTGCCGCGCGAGTTGCTGACATCAAGGTGTTCTTCTCGTTCGACATCGACTTCATCGACCCCGCGTACGCGCCGGCGACGGGGACGCCGGAGATCGGAGGCTTCACCACATGGGAAGCCCAGTCTCTGTTGAGGCGCCTTGCGGGCATCAACTATGTCGGCTTCGATGTGGTTGAGGTCATCCCCGCATACGACGTCGCCGACAACACGTCCTTCGTGGCGGCCAACATCGTCTACGAGTTCCTCGCGCTGCTCGCCCAGGCCCGGTGAGCGGCCGGCTCGCGGGCAAGATCGCCGTCGTCACCGGTGGCACGAGCGGCATCGGAGAGGCGACCGTCCGTCTGTTCGTCAGCGAAGGAGCTCGGGTCGTCATCGTCGCCCGGCGCAGCGGACCGGGGGAGACGCTGGTGGCCGACCTTGGTCCGGAGCGGACGAGATTTTTCGCAGGCGACGTGGCGAGCGAATCCACCGCCAAGAACGCGATCGACCTCGCCGAGCAATGGGGTGGAGTGGACATCCTCGTCAACAACGCAGCTATGGACTGGACGAGTCCGATCATCGAAACCTCCGCGAGCGACGTGCGCCGGGTAATGGAGACAAACTTCATCGGGTCGTTTGTCATGCAGCGGGAGGCTGCGACCAGGATGCTCGCTCGCCACCGCGGGTCGATCATCAACGTGACCTCGCGCAATGCCTCTGTCGGTGTGGCGACGATGGGGGCATACGCTGCGGCCAAGGGAGCGCTGCTCGCGCTGACAAGAGCGGCGGCTGTCGAGTGGGCGAGGGAGGGCGTGCGCGTCAACGCGGTCGCTCCGGGACTGACGCAGACGCCGCTCGTACGGACATGGATCTCGGAGCAGGAGGACCCCGCCGGATTCGAGAGAGAGGTGGCGTCGTCGATCCCTCAGGGCCGAATGGCCGAGCCGACGGATGTCGCCGGCGCAATACTGTTTCTTGCAAGCGATGAGTCCGCGCACATCACGGGTGCCTCCCTCGCGGTCGACGGCGGCTACACGGCGGCGTGATCGATGACCGTGAATAAATCCGTCGCCGGCTTCTCAGCCGAGGAGGCGAGCCGGCTTTCCGAGCTCGACCGGACACACTGGCTTCATCCGCAGGGCGATCTTGCGGCGCCTCCCGGAACGATCCCGCAGCTGATCATCGTCAGCGGACAGGGCGCGACGCTGACCGACATCGAAGGACGCGAGTACGTCGACGGCATGGCCTCGCTCTGGAATGTCAATGTGGGTTACGGCCGCGAAGTGCTCGCCGCAGCGGCCGCGGAGCAGATGACCACTCTGGCTTTCAGCTCCGCCTACGGCGGCTTTGGGACGGCGCCGGCCATCAGGCTTGCGGCCCGGCTGGCGGAGCTGGCGCCGGGCGATCTCGAGGTGACCTATTTCGCCTCCGGAGGCGCCGAAGCGAACGACACCGCTTACAAGATCGCCCGGCTCTACTGGAAGCTGCGCGCGGAACCGGATCGCGTGAACATCATCTCTCGGACTCGCGACTATCACGGCCTTACGTACGCCGCCACGAGCGCCACGGGCCTGGCCAACTTCTGGAAGGGTTTCGAACCACTCGCGCCTGGATTCCTGCACGCTCCCGCGCCCGACCCGTACCGCTATGCCGGCGAGGGCTCCGCCGGAGTGGCTTACGTGCAGGCCCTGGAGAAGGTCGTGCTGGAAGCGGGTCCGCAGACCGTGGCCGCCGTCGTGGCGGAGCCGGTGCAGGGCGCCGGCGGTGTGATCGTGCCGCCTGTTGACTACTTTCCGCTGCTCCGCCAGGTCTGCGACAAGTACGGCCTGCTGCTGATAGCCGACGAGGTGATCACCGGATTCGGGCGTACCGGGCGGTGGTTCGGCCTGGAGCACTGGAACGTCCAGGCCGACCTGATGATCTTCGCGAAGGGTGTCACCAGCGGCTACCTGCCGCTGTCGGGCGTCATGCTGACGCGTCGCGTCCACGACGTGCTGAGGTCAGTGAAGGGCATGTTCGCGCATGGGTTCACCTACAGCGGCCATCCGACCGCATGCTCCGTCGGGCTGCGAAACCTTCAGATCCTCGAGGAAGAAAGGCTCGTCGAGCGAGCCGCGGAACTAGGCGCCTACCTGCAGAAGAAGCTGCAGGCGCTGCGCGAGCTCGAGATCGTCGGCGACGTGCGCGGCCTCGGCCTGGTGGCCGGTGTTGAGCTCGTCAGCGACAAAGCCACCAAGCAGTCCTTCGATGTCGCAGAGGGTGCCGCGAGGCGCGTATGGCTCGAGGCCCTGGAGCACGGCGTGATCGTGCGCCCGATCGCGGGTGACGTGATCGCGATCTCGCCGCCGTTCGTGATCAGCGAGCAGCAGATCGACCGCATCGTCGAGGTGCTGCACGGGGCGATCGAGAGCGTCGGGAGTCAGCTGCGCCGGCCGGATTGATCCGGGGAACGATCTCCGAAATGCCTATGTCGGCATCGGCGTGCCGGTGAGCTCTTCACAAGCGGCAAGCAGCCCATCTTGGATCGTTACGTCACGCGCGGCAGGATGGGTATCCTGCCGCCTCTTGTGATAGAAGTACGCGCCGCTGACCATCGCGGCAGAGTCCTGGCTGACCGCGAGCCACGCCTGCGTTTCGGAACCGAGGCCGAGATCGTCTGGCGCGCCCCGGCCTCCCATCTTGGTGGCGACCCAACCTGGGTCGACAGCATTGGACCGCACCGCCGGCCAACGCCGCGCCAACGCAAGAGCCAGCACCGCGTCGAACAGCTTGGAGTCTGAGTACGCCTGGGACCCATTCCACCGCCGGCGCTTCCACTGCAGGTCGGAGAGGTCGGGATCGCCGCCGCGATGCATGCCGGAGCTCAGATAGATGAGGCGCTTGGGTTGTTCTATGAGCGCCGTGAGTAGGTAAGGGGCGAGCACGTTGATGGCAAAGATGTGCTCGAGACCCTCGAGTGTCTCGATTCGGCCTTCGCGGTCACCGACCCCGGCGTTGTGAATGACAGCATCGAACGGCCCTAAACGGTTGGCCTGATCGGCAAGTCCGCGAGTCTCCACGATGCTCACCAGATCGCCAACCACCACGCCGTAAGCCTTGGGCGCCGTGGTCTGTGAGTCTCGGGCACGCCCCTGGTTGCGGGCGTGGAGGACCACGTCGTGCCCGGCGGCAATCAATCGCTTCGCTGCCATGAGGCCGAGACCGTCGGATGATCCGGTGATGAGCACCTTGCTCATGGTCCTTGGCTCGACATTAATTGATTGATCCTTTGCCGCCGAGCATCTCGGCATTGCTCGAAACCCGGCGTGAAGCGGCCCATGATTGGTCGCGAGACCGAGTTCCTCGCCACCGATGAATTCCAGGTCCAGGCGAAGTCACTATCTTCGACATTCCATTTCCCGTGCACCGAAGGAGCATGACCATGACCACCGATCGGACCACCGACACGAAGGGCGCCGGCAAGTACGCCGACGTCAAGGGCATCAACCTCTACTACGAGACCCACGGTGACGGGCCGCCGCTGATCCTACTGCACGGCGGACTGGGGTCGGGCGAGATGTTCGGGCCCGTGTTGACCCAACTCGCGAAGCGCCACCAGGTCACCGCCGTCGACCTGCAAGGACATGGCCGTACCGCTGACATCGATCGACCAATCGACGTCCGGCTGATGGCCGACGACATCGCCGCCCTCATCGACCACCTCGGGTTGAAGAAGCCGGACCTGGTCGGCTACTCGCTCGGCGGTGGCGTGGCGCTCCACACAGCGGCGAAGTACCCGGCCAAGGTCCGCCGCCTGGTCGCCGTCTCAGCCAACATCCGGCCCGACGCGATCTATCCGGAGATGCGAGTCCAACAAGGCCAGGTGAGCGCGGCCGCCGCCGAGTTCATGAAAGACACACCGATGTACCAGCTCTACCAGAGGGTTGCACCACGTCCCGAGGACTTCCCGCGGCTGCTCGACAAGATCGGCGAATCGATGTCGAAGGACTTCGACTTCTCCGAGGAGGTCCGTGGTCTCCAGGTGCCGACGCTCATCGTCGCCGCCGACGCCGACATGGCTCCGCCGAGCCACTACGTCGAGGTGTTCAAGCTGCTCGGCGGCGGACTCCGCGACGGTGGCTGGATGGGCGAGGGCCGGCCGGCGGGCGGGCACGCGCTCGCGATCTTGCCAGGTCTGACCCACTACAACATCGGCAGCTCGCCACTGTTGGCTGCGGTAACCCTCGCCTTCCTCGAAGAGCAACCGACCTGAGAACGTTGGCCCGCACTTTGCTCGACGCGCTGTATCAGCTTCCAAGCCCGCCTGCATGATGGCGGCGTACTTCACGCCCTTGTACGGGGTCACCTTCACAGCCTTGGCGCGTTCGGGGCGATCGGGCTCCAAGGGATCGTAGATTTCCGCGAGCCGCCGCTCGTTGAATACGGCATCGGCCGCAGTGGCCACGATAAGGGTGGATGGGTTCTGTTCCACCCTTCGAATGGAGGGTTGGGCGCGTCGCTCCCGGATGTCGCCGCAAGTCCGCGATCCAGATCTCCTGCCATGCCGTGAGTCCGGGCTGGCCCAGAGTCGATGAACGACGCCGCATGCCTTGACAGCCGACTGCGGATGGTTCATAAATTTGGGGTTCTTCTCAGGTGGTGATTGTGATTTTCATCAGATGAAAACGAACGCTTATCGCACTCGGTCCGTGGAACGAGTTCTTGCCGTTCTCAATGCGTTCACCGAGGCCGGTCCCAACCTGACTTTGATGCAGGTCTGTGAAGCCACCGGGCTGACACCCAGCACTGCCTACCGACTCATGGCCAACCTCGTCGCTCGGGGCTATCTGGAGCCCGGTCGCGAAGGCAACGCTTACCGACTCGGTTTGACGGTGATTCGGCTGGCAGGTGTCGCCTTGGGTCAACTGGATGTTCGCGTCAAAGCGGCGCCGTTGATGGATGAGCTGCGCAACCGGACCCGCGAGACGGTTCACCTGGCGGCGCTAGATGGAAGGCACATCATTTACCTCGAGAAGCTCGAAGGGCTTCACGCCATTGGGCTGATGAGCTCCCGCGTCGGGCGCACAGCGCCTGCTCACTGCACTGCACTCGGCCGAGTCCTGCTGGCGTTCAATCCGGAGGCGACGGAGGAGATTCTCAAAGGGCCCCTCGAAGCGCCGACCCCTCGCACCGTCGTCGATCCCAAGGCTCTACGTGCATTGCTGGCTCGGGTGAATGAGCAGGGCTATGCCTTGGATTTGGGGGAGCACGAGCCGGAGGTGCGCTGCGTCGCGGCGCCTGTCAGAAACCATTCCGGCGCGGTAATTGCGGCGATGAGTGTTTCTGGGCCCGCACAAAGGATTGAGCCGATGCTGACCGAGGGTCTGGTGACCGAGGTGGTGCATGTTGCGCGGGCGATATCGGGCTTGCTCGGCTATTTGGGTTCCGCCATGGCCCGAAAAATCGTGGAGACCAGGACCGTTTAACCAGTTCATGTGGAGGGCTTTAAGGATGTTGAGCATTGAGGCACTCGTTGAGGGTTTGACTACAGGCCGGCTCAGTCGCCGTGGTTTTTTGCAAGGAGCGATCGCGCTGGGGCTTTCCATGTCCGGTGCTGTCGCACTTTTGGAGGCGTGCACGTCTGGGACCCCGGGCACCTCTGGCGCCGACCTGACGTTCGTCGTCTGGTCCTACGGTGTGGAGACGATAAAGGACAACATCAAGAAGCTAGAGGCGAAGGTCTCAGGCCTTCACGTTAACTTCCAGGACTTCGCGTGGACCAACTATCACGACACCATGGTCGCGAGATTCGCCGCCAAGACGCCAACTGATGTCTGCTATAGCTCGGACCATTGGCTCTCCGAGTGGGCAGCTGCGGGTTGGCTGACGCCTCTTGAGCAGAAGTACCCTGATCTCAACGCATACACAAGCGACTATTTCCCGTACGTGATTCAGGGCATGACCTATCAAGGCAAGAATTACGGAATCCCGTATTACGCAGACACCTGGGCCTTTCTGTACAACGAAGATCACCTCAAGAAGGCCGGCATTTCACAGCCACCGACCACGTGGGACGAGCTCACGCAGCAGTCCCTGCAAATCAAGTCAAAAGGAATCGCCAACTATCCGGTCATCCTCCTTTTCGCGCAGGATGATCCAGGATCCATCGAAGTCTGGACGTCGATGGTCTTCTCACTGACAGACGGCCACCTTTTCGACGAGAGCCTGAATCCGGTGTTCAATCGTTCCGGTTCAGCTGCGGCGAAGACCATCGATTGGGTCGCGAACGCCCTCAATACATCGAAGATCCTCGACCCGGCCTCTCTGACATCGCAAGAGATTCCAGTGGTGAAGGCAATGGAATCTGGCGCACACACCTTCACGATCCTGGAGACCTACAACCAGGCCGAGCTAAACAAGAGCGGTTCGGGTCCCTTCTCGGGTCAATTCAAGATGGCGCCGATGCCTGGCGATACACACAACACAGTCGGCTATGTGCGCTTTTACGCTGTCACCGATCAACTCACCAAGAGGGATGCGAACGTCGTCAAGTTTGGTGATCAGTTTTTGCAGTATTTCGGCGGCAAACCCGATGGCGCGATCAGCCCCGTGGTGAAGCGGTGGGCGGTGGAAAATGGCTTGGGCTTTGGTTGGAAGTCGCTTTGGGACGACGCCGATGTGCGTAAGGCATTCAGCACCTGGGGGAGCCCGGACATGTTGCGACAAAATCAGCAGCTGGCGCGCTCCAAGGAGGGGCTGACCAAGTACTACCCATCATGGGATGTCTTCACACGGGGCGAGCTGCAGAAGGCCTACCTCAAGCAGGTCAGCACGACAACGGCTTTGAGCGCGATGGCTGACAAGTGGAACAGCTTGAAGAAAGGCTGATCGTCTTTTAGGGATTGGACGTGGTCCAGCTGAGGGCTGGTGGGTCGCGCCGGCCCTCGAGAGGCCGGCAAATCGTGGCAGGCCGAGAATCAGGTTATGCCTACCTGACTCTCCTGCCCGTGCTGCTCATCATGGCGGCGTTCAGTCTCTATCCCATCGGCTACTCGCTGTACCTCAGCCTCCACAAAGAGGTTCTGACTGATCCACTCAACAATCCCTACGTCGGTTTCCAAAATTTCAGCAATGCCCTACACAGCTACTACCTGACTTCGTCGCTGGTATCGACGGCGGCATTCATGGCTATGGCCGTGCCGTCGGTGATGATTTTTGGACTGCTCGCAGCGCTGCTTCTCAACGAGGCGTTCGCCGGGGCCAGGATTCTTAGGGTCGCGATCTTGCTGCCCTGGGCAATGCCGGCCGTCGTAAGCGGCATCGTCTGGCGCTGGATGCTCAACGGGGACTATGGGATTCTGAACTCGGCGCTCTTCCAACTCGGAATAATCCACGACTACATTCCCTGGTTGAGTCAGCCGGCTTTGGCGAGAGTCGGTTTGGCCGTTGCTCATGTCTGGCGCGAGGGGCCGCTGGCTGCCATCTTCTTCCTGGCCGGCCTGCAGACGATCTCACCTGACCTCTACAGCGCAGCCGCCGTCGACGGCGCGGGGCGCGTGGCTGCGTTTCGGCGCATCACGATGCCGCTGCTCAGGCCAACGATCGTGATCGTCTTGATCTACGAAACGATAGTTGCAGCGACAACTTTCGACCTGGTCTACGTGATGACCGGAGGAGGCCCGGCTGACGCGACCTCGCTGATCAGCTGGTATGCCTACGCCGAGGTCTTCAAATTCTTGGATCTGGGAACGGGAGCCGCGTTGGCGTTCCTCATCGCCCTGGTTCTGCTCGCCGTAATCATTCTGTACTTGCGGGTGCTGCGCTCGGAAGAACGACGTTGACAACTTACATCGCAAGCCGCGCTTTTCGGCGACAAGCAGGCCTGTGGGCCGCCACGCTCGTCATGCTCGTGTTCATCCTGGGGCCGATACTCTGGATGCTCGACTCCAGTTTTCAGGGTGAGACCGAGCTGCTGACACGTCCGAGCCACCTGCTGCCTCAGCAGCCGACGATCGCAAACTTCAATTACATCTTCACGGGTGCGGTTCCGCAAGGACTGAATGTCAGGGGAACGCTTCGCAGCCGGATTTCGCAGGAGGCGCGTGAGGTTCCCGCCGCACTGGAGAACAGCGCCATCATCGCGCTGACGGTTGCCCTCGTGAACGTGGCGCTCGGGGCTCTCGCCGCCTATACGTTCGCTCGCCTCAAATTTCGAGGCAAATCGCTCGTTTTCAACTTTCTGCTGGGCACTCGACTGCTGCCCGCCATCGCCGTGGCGATCCCCTATTACGCGATCGTCAGCGCTCTCGGCCTACTCGATTCATATCTCGGCCTGATCCTCGTCTACCTGACCTTTTCCTTGCCGTTCACCATCTGGTTTCTGCGCGACTACATCATCTCGCTGCCGATTGACATCGAAGAGGCAGCTCAGATCGACGGATGCAGCCGTTTGCAACTTCTCCTCAGGATTGTCTTGCCGCTGGCCGCGCCGGGCTTGGCTGCGGCCGGCGCTTTCGCCTTCATGTCTTCGTACAACGAGTTCCTTTTCGCGTTGCTTCTAACCCAGACGATCAGCTCGCAAACGCTGCCCGTGATTCTCTCGTCGGTCGCCACCAACCCAGACGCGAGCTTGGCGCTGATCGCGACGAGCGTGGTACTCGCGATGGTGCCTCCGCTTCTCTTCGCAATCGCGTTTCAACGCTTCCTGACCAGGGGCCTCGTAGCCGCCCTGGGTAAGGGCTAAGTCAGGTGACGGGAGCCGACATCGTGACCATCGGCGAAACCATGATCCTGCTTTATGGCGAGGACACGACCGCACCACTGCGTTTCGGGGAACGTTTATGTCTCGACTTCGCGGGGGCTGATTCAAACTTCGCAATCGCGATGTCGCGACTGGGCTACCGCTCAGCGTGGATCAGCCGTCTCGGCGCGGAGCCTTTGGGTGAGCTTGTTCTGAATGGAATCGCCCGCGAGGGAGTCGACGTATCGCGGGTGATCCTGGATCCACTCCGTAATACCGGCCTGTATCTGAAGCACCATGATTCGACCGGAGTCACCCGTATCCAGTACTACCGTCATGGCTCGGCCGCAAGCAACCTTCAGCCTGACGATCTCAATCCCGAGGACTTCCGGGACGCCAAGCTCGTCCATCTCAATGGAATGACATTCGCACTAAGCGAAACCTGCGTCAGCACCATGCGCAGGGCGGTGGAGTTGGGGCTGAATTGTGGAGCGATGGTCTCGCTCGACCTCAATCTCCGGCTGCAGCTCTGGAGCGTGGAATCCGCAAGGGAGACGCTTGGACCTGTCATCCAGAAGACATCGGCGATCTTCGGTACCGAGGACGAGTTTCTTGACTATTTCGCGGTATCTGACATCGACGAGGCGTTGAGCGCCGCGGTTGCGCTCGGACCCCGAATCGCTGTCGCCAAGATGGGGCCGGACGGCGCGGTGGCGCTCGTCGATGGAATGCGCTTCTCGCATGCCGGCTACACGTCGCCGGCGGTCGTCGATGTAGTCGGAGCCGGCGATGGATTCAACGCCGGATTCTTGGCGTCACATCTTCGCGGTCTCTCCGCATACGAGTGCTTGCGGAGGGCGAATCTGGTCGGCGCGTGCGCAGTCGCAACGCCCGGAGACTTCCAGGGATATCCCACCCTTGAAGAGATGGAGCGGCTGCTCGTGATTTGGCAGGAGCGCGGCCGAGCCGGTGACTGAGGAGATTGCGGCAGAGCGGCTTGTGGCCGTCGTACGCACCCGAGACCCGGAGCTGGCCGTCCCATTGGCCGAGGCGATCGTCAACGGCGGAATTTCCAGCATCGAAGTCGCACTCACCACGCCGAAGGCTCTCGAAACCATCGCCGAGCTGGTGTCGCGGTTCGCCCACCGGGTGCTCGTTGGGGCAGGCACGGTGCGGAATGCATCGGATGCCGGGAGCGCCATCGCCGCGGGCGCGCGTTTTTTGGTTTCGCCGGACTTCGACGAGAGCGTGCTCGACAGCGCCCGATCGGCTCAGATTCCTTACGTCCCGGGCGCGCTGACGCCGAGCGAGGTAGGGAGGATCCTGGCGGCGGGCATAGTGCTGATCAAGATCTTTCCCGCCGTCCGCCTGGGCCCAGGGTATCTCCATGACCTGCTGGGCCCATTCCCGCAGCTTCGCCCAATACCCACGGGCGGAATCGACTTCTTGAACGCGGCTGATTTCTTGAAGGCTGGTGCCGTCGCGCTGGGCGTCGGCTCAGCCCTGACGAATGGAACCGGACGCTCCGGCCTGGCCGGCGTGACCGCTCGGACAAAGCGCCTGAAACGGCTTCTCGCAAAGGTCGACGGGAGGTGAAGACGTTGACAGTCACCGAGGTGAGTCCCCGTCAGGTGCGGCTGTTCATAGGCGGACAGTGGATGGATGCCTCAGATAGGAAAACATTCCAACAGGTCAGCCCAGCGACAGGCGACGTTATGGGTTTCGTCGCAGACGCCTCGCGTGAAGACGCGCGTGCGGCGATCGCGGCCGCTGGCCGGGCGCGGCGCTCCATGGCACGCCTCACCGTTTTCGAGCGGTCGGGGTTGTGCCAACGAATTGCCGATGCAATCGTCGCTCGCCAGGCCTTGCTGGCACCAGAGCTCTCGCTCGAGCAGGGCAAGCCGCTGCACGAAGCCAGGGATGAGATCAACTTCGCCGCACGGCTCTTCCATGACGCCGCGGAATACATTTCCAAGCTGGAGACCAGCTTGTTGCCGGCGGCCGATTCCAGCAAGCGTATTTTTACTCTGCGCCAGCCGCACGGAGTCGTCGGTGTCCTGACTCCCTGGAACTATCCACTTGGAATCCCGAGCGAGTACCTCTCGGCTTCGTTGGCTGCGGGCAATGTTGTGGTTTGGAAGCCGGCGCCAACGACCTCCATGATCGCAGCTCGACTCGTCGAATGCCTTCTGGAGGCAGGTATGCCGGAAGGCGCGGTGAATTTGGTCCATGGAGGAGCCGATCCCGGTGAGGAGATCGTCGCCAACCCGGGCACTCAAGCAGTTGGGTTCACCGGCAGCACCATGACGGGCAGCTTGATCGCGAAGCATGCTGGTGCCAAGCCCTTGCTCCTGGAACTAGGTGGCAACGGCCCGACCATCATCCTCGACGACGCCAACCTGAAGGCGGCAATTTCTGGAACCGCCATTGGCTGCTTCACCAATGCTGGCCAAATATGTCAGAGCAGCGAGCGCATCCTGGTGATGGAACGCGTCCACGATCAAGTCCTGGATGGTCTCGTTTCGAGCGCCTCGCGAGTGAAGCTCGGGCATCCTTTGCACGATGGCACGACGATGGGACCGCTCAACAATCAAGGCGTAGCTTCGAAGATGGAAAGCCATATTCGTGACGCGGTCGATCGTGGGGCGGACGTCATCTTCGGGGGCAGCCGCGCGGAGGGGCAGCCGACGAATTTGTACTACCAACCCACCGTTGTCGATCATGTGAGCCGTGACTCGCTGGCGAATCGTGAGGAGACTTTCGGGCCCATCGCCCCGGTGATCGTCGTTCGTGACGTTGAGGATGCCATCGCGGTCGCGAACAGCTGCGCCCTGGGCCTGTGCGCGTCGGTGTACACGTCGGACATGAACACCGCGTTTCGCTGCGCCGAAAGGCTCGAGTGCGGGGTCGTGAACGTGAATGAGTCGGCTGCGTATTGGGACGGGCGCACACCCTTTGGGGGTTGGTCGGGCAAGGGCAGCGGGGTCGGGCGTCTCGGTGGAATGGAATCGATCCGGTTCATGACTCAGATCAAAAGCGTGGTGCTGGACGTCGGCGATCCCGATGGGGATTGACACGGCGCGGTTCGACCAAAACGAGGTAAAGCAGCTCAGGATGCGCCTGTGCGCCTGATCGAAATGACGCGCTCTGAAGCGATCAAAGCGGCGCCGGAAAGCCTGCTCATAATTCCGCTGGGCGCGACGGAACAGCATGGGCCACATCTTCCAGTCGGGACTGACACCCTGCTCGTCGAGACGATCGCCGAGCGTGCATTGCTTGCGCTGCGAGATTCTTTTCCGGCAGTGCTGGCGCCAACGCTGCCTGTGGGCAGTTCGGCGCATCACGTGCCCTTTGGGGGAACCCTTTCGCTGACCAGTGCCTCTTTCTATCGCGTGTTGATGGATATCGGTCGGTCAGCCGCCTCGGTTGGATTCCGGCGAATGTTCTACCTCAACGGCCACGGCGGCAACCACGAGCTTGCTCAGGTTGCTGCGCGCGATCTGGGGTTGGAGCTACCAATCGCGGTGGGCGCCGGGTCGTGGTGGGCCATGGCCTACGACGCTCTGATTGAGGCCGGCAGCCCGGCGATCCGGAACATACCCGGGCACGCCGGGGGATTTGAAACCGCAGCCATGATGGCCATAGCGGGTCACCTGGTTCGAGAACAACGGCCAGTCCGAGAAGGTCAGCCTGCCGAAAGCCCCCCATTCCGGTCGGATTACCGAACCGAGATCCACGACTCCTGGCAAGCGATCGATGGTTTCACCGACAATCCTGCCGATGCCACTGCTGAGCTGGGTGCCCGATTCCTCAGCGTCGCCGTGGCCAAGGTCGCCGCTGATCTAGGAATCTTTTATTCCAAGTCACAAGCGGCTATGTGACTCAAAAGGCCGGCGGGTCCACGACCTCCGGGGCGTTGCTCTGGATCGACCGAATGATTGCGTCGTTCACCGCAACGTTGCGAACCGCGTCAGCGATGGGCACCAGGAAGTCTTTGTCGTCGCGAATGGTCCGCAGAAAATGATTCACCTCGTCGGCGAGATCTCCGACTATGCGCTGATTGGTCTCCGGCCAATGAAGCCCGTCGGGGAGGGTGAGACCCGTGACGCCGAGAACCCGCAGGCCATGGTCGTGTGTGTCGACGTCCACGAATCCCACTGTTCCGACGACCTCGAGGCGTGCACTGATTCCTGAGGGCGCGTGGTCGGGTAGCGTCCACCCAAACTGAAGGTTTCCAGCCATACCGTCTTCCAGCTCGCAAGTCGCGAAGATCGCGTCGTCAGTCGGTGGCAGGGAGCTGTCGGGGGCAGCCGATCTCACCGCTCGGGCGAATACGCGTGTAATCCTTTTGCCCGACACCCATTGCATGGCGTCAATGTCATGTATGCCCAGGTAGAAGCAAGGGGAGCTCTTTCCTGCCATTCGCGACCCAACCTGGCGGAAGGTGAAACGACTCGCTGTGACGTGCAGTGGTACGCCTATGACGCCCTGGGCAACCCGTTCCGCTGCTCCGGCGTAGCGCGAATCGAACCGGAGGATGTGCCCCACCATCAATCGGCTCGGCGACGATTGAGCGACCTCAGCGATGCGCCGGGCAGCACCCAGGGTATGTGCCATCGGCTTCTCGAGGAGGACCGCCTTGCCTGCCCGGAGCAACCGACTCGCCGGCTCCTCATGGGCGGTGTCTGGAACCGCGACGATCGCGGCGTCAACATGCCTGTCTTCGCAGATCGAGTCCACCGACGGAAAATGAGGAACGCCGAAATGGGAGGCCACTCTGTCGGCCGCGTCGCGGTCCACGTCGACAATGGCCGCCAACTGGGCGAGTGGACTCTCGGTAACGACCCGCGCGTGTAGCTGACCCATGAAGCCAGCCCCTACTACCGCAACGCGAAGCCTCATCGGAAGTCGTTAGCTTAAGTCGCCCTGAGCACCGCGCCGGTGCGCTGCCCAGATACTTCGGTAGCTCTATCGGCCTTCGTGTCGAAAAGGCCGCCTGTCATTCGATAAGTGGGTAGGCCTCGAGGCCCAAGCCCATAACGATGCGGAAGTTCAAATCAGAGGAGACAGAGATGCGTGTGCTGATAATGGCAAAGGAAGGCGACCAGAGCGAGGCGGCAACTCCCCCAACGCCGGAGGCTATGGCGGAGTACCAGAAGTTCAACCAGGAGCTGATCAAGGCGGGGGTGGTACTCGAGGCTGGCCGCCTCTACCCGAGCTCGCAGAGCAAGCGCGTTCGGTTCGACGGCAAGAAGCGAACTGTCATCGACGGACCGTTCGCGGAGACCAAGGAGCTCGTGGCCGGGTATTGGCTGTGGCAGGTGCGCTCGATCGACGAGGCCCTCGAATGGCTCAAGCGGGCACCCTACGACGGCGGGACGTTCGAGATTCGTGAAATCCTCGAGTTCGAGGGCATGTGAAGGTGCTCTCGCCATAGGACCGCGAAACGGAGACGCGCCCGAGGGCCCAGGTCGCCGCGAGGCAGCTGCCGCCGAAGCGCATCGCGCGATCGAAGCGATCTGGCGCATCGAGTCGGCCCGGCTCATCGCCGGGCTGGCTCGCGTCGTCGGGGAGATCGGGACCGCCGAGGAGCTCGCACAGGACGCCCTTGTCGCCGCGCTCGAGCAGTGGCCCGCCGAGGGCGTTCCCGAGCGGCCGGCCGCCTGGCTCATGGGGACCGCGAAGCACCGCGCGATCGACCTGATCCGGCGCCGCAAGACGCTCGAGCGCAAGCATGAAGAGATCGGACGCGAAGTCGAGCGGGCTCAGAAAAGCCTGGACCTGGACGCGATCGGCGAGGAGGTCGAGGACGATCTCCTCGGCCTCATCTTCACGGCATGCCATCCGGTCCTCTCGAAGGACGCACGGGTCGCGCTCACACTTCGCGTCCTCGGCGGGCTGACGACCGAGGAGATCGCGCGGGGCTTCCTCGTCCCGGTCTCGACCATCGCCCAGCGGATCGTTCGCGCGAAGCGGACCCTCGCCGTGGCGCACGTCAGGTTCGAGATCCCGGGCGGCGCCGAGCGCGTGGCGCGGCTCGCCTCCGTCCTTGAGGTGATCTATCTGATCTTCAATGAGGGGTATTCCGCCACGGCGGGTAAAGACTGGGTCCGACCGGCGCTTTGTGAGGAGGCGCTCCGTCTGGGCCGCATCCTGGCCGAGCTCGTCCCGACCGAGCCTGAAGTCCAGGGCATCGTCGCGCTCATGGAGATCCAGGCCTCTCGTCTCGGCGCTCGCGTTGGGCCGTCCGGCGAGCCCGTCCTCCTGCTCGATCAGGATCGAACGCGCTGGGATCGTCTGCTCATCCGGCGCGGCCTGGCGGCGCTCGAGCGCGCCGAGAGGCTCGGGGGCGCCCTGGGTCCCTACGCGCTGCAGGCGGCGATCGCGGCCTGCCACGCTCGAGCGACGACCGCGGCGGAGACGGACTGGCCGCGCATCGTCGCCCTATACGACGCGGTCGCACAGCTCGCGCCCTCGCCGGTGGTCGAGTTGAACCGGGCGGTCGCCGTGAGCATGGCGTTCGGTCCGGCTGCCGGCCTCGAACTCGTCGACGCCCTCGTCGACGAGCCAACGCTCAAGTCGTACCACCTGCTGCCGGCCGTCCGCGGGGACCTCCTGAGGAAGCTCGGCCGGTCCGAGGAGGCGCGCGCCGAATTCGAGCGCGCTGCGGCTCTGACGGAGAACGGGCAGGAGCGCGAGCTCCTGCAGAGACGGGCCGCGGAGTGTGCCGCGGAGCGGATGGCGGGCTAAATGCGGATGGCCTTGGCGATGGTTGGCGTATTTCTCACGTCCTGTGGCTCGCCGGCTCCCTCTTCATCTGCAACTCCGCCCCAAACCGGAACGGCCATCGCCACAAGGCCGACAGCGGCATCCTCGGCTCCCTCAGCCATGGCTCAACTCGCCACTGCTGAGTCGCGCTACGGGAGGATCCTTGTCGACGGATCCGGGCGGACCCTTTACCTGTTCGACATCGAGCGCGACCCCACGCCCAGGTGCTACGACGCTTGCGCGGTCAGCTGGCCGCCATTGCTTGCGACCACTGCATCCACAACTGATCCGCTTTTGAATCAGACGTCGATTGCGGTCTCCCCCAGAAACAACGACTCCCAACAGCTGACCTACAACGGTCATCCCCTCTACTACTACGTCGGCGACCGCAATGTGGGAGACATCAAGTGCCAGGCGGTGATCGAGTTTGGCGGCGGCTGGTACGTGGTCGACTCGAGGGGCAACAAGATCACCACGCGCTAAGCCACAGCCGGCCCGGGCGGCGGAATTAACGCGACCACACGGTGTATCGATGTGACATCAGCCGTGGCACTCCCTGATACTGAGTTGATTGCTGCAAGGGTGCTCGTCATAGGCCGTTTCGGTGGAGCGCCGGACCGATGATGCCGGCCGTGATCCGGAACGACCGACCAGCGCTTGTTGATTCGTTTTTGATCGCGGCAGCCCTTACAGTCCTGGGTCTCCGCGTTTATCTGGCTGCAGCGCATTACCCGCAGCTGGGCGGGAACGGCCTCCACATCGCACACGTGCTTTGGGGCGGCCTCTTGATGGTCGCTGCCATCGGAATGCTGCTTTCGTTGCTCACAAGGACATGGCAGCTGATTGCAGCTGTTGTGGGTGGGGTGGGCTTCGGCCTGTTCATCGACGAGCTGGGTAAGTTCCTTACCTCTGACAACAACTATTTCTTCAAGCCCACCGCGTCGTTGATCTACGCAATGTTTATCGCCCTGTACTTGACGGCACGCGAGCTGCGGCGTTTTCGGAAGCTCACAGCGCGCGAGAACCTGGTCAACGCTATCGAAGCTTCGAAAGACCTTCCGCTTGGCCCGATTTCCAATGTCACGCGAACCCACGCCCTAGCCTGGCTCGACGCGGCAGACACATCTCATCCGCTGACGCTGTTCCTGCGTCGACAGTTCGAGATGGCAAACCCTACGCTCGAGCGCAAGTCCGCGTTGACTACCTTGCTAAATGGCGTCCGAACGCGTTACGCGATCATCGTTCACGGCCGCTGGTTCCGCCGAGTCATTACTGGCGTTTTCTTGCTTCAGGCCGCCGGGGTGGTGCTGTTGGTCGGCTATTCCCTGGTCATCGCAGCCGGAGCGGCCGCCGGCAGCACTGACGCGTTGGCGGAATTCAACGCCACCTTGCGGGCAGGGCCGATTCTATGGACGACTTTGGCGGGGACGCTGGTCGTGGGCGCGTTCACCGTGATCGGTGTGGCACAACTGCGAGGGTCGCGCCATCGCGCCTACCGCGCGTTTGAGACCGCTGTCCTCGTTGATCTACTGCTGGTGCAACCCTTCACGCTGTTGGACAGCGGTTTCCCTGGACTCACACAGGTGTTCATCGACCTCGCGCTGCTTGTCAGCCTGCGTTACATGCAGCGTGAGGAAGTCCTGCTGAAAGTCCTTCACGGCTCAACGTCCAGGGTTGAGATTTCCACCGCCTGACGGCGGAGCCTTGGAACGCCTCAAATCAAGACGCTGGGAGGCCCCCGGGGTCAAATCCCGTTAAGAAGGTCGGCAGTTCACCTGCGGACGCGAAGCAGCGGGCGAGCGTGTAGCTCAAGACTCGGGCGTTGGATGGTCTAGGGCCTTTACTTCGCCCCGTCCACCTCGATCGAAAGGCCGCTGTTTCGAGCACTCATCGCG
>WNGJ01002559.1_pt1 | contig 23022 bp, 21 predicted proteins | sample 5400611 | NCBI WGS metagenome assembly WNGJ01 (sample SAMN13153375, study PRJNA577476) | soil metagenome | isolation source: 40 cm soil or saprolite under Garry oak tree replicate 1 | place: USA:California | collected 2016-06-15
ATGTCGCGGATATGCTCCTCGAACACGCCGTGGGTCGAGGGATAGGTAATCATGATCGCGGCGAGGTCTTTCGAATGTTTTTCGGCCTTGGCGCGCAGATCATTGACGTCGACGTCGCCGCGCGCATCGCACGCCACCACCACGACCTCCATGCCGGCCATGCTGGCCGAAGCCGGATTGGTGCCGTGCGCGGACGAAGGAATCAGGCAGACCTTGCGATGCGGCTCGCCGCGCGCGGTGTGATAGCCGCGGATCGCGAGCAGGCCGGCATATTCGCCCTGCGCGCCGGAATTCGGCTGCAGTGAGATCGCCTCATAGCCTGTGATGTCGCACAACCATTTTTCAAGCCGCGCGAACAGCGCGTGATAGCCGGCCGCCTGTTCGAGCGGTGCGAACGGATGCAGGCCGCCGAACGCAGGCCAGGTCAACGGGATCATCTCTGAGGTGGCGTTGAGCTTCATGGTGCAGGAGCCCAGCGGAATCATGGCGCGGTCGAGCGCCAGATCGCGGTCGGACAGCTTGCGCATGTAACGCAAGAGTTCGGTCTCGGAGCGGTGGGCGTGAAATACCGGATGGGTGAGGAACGCGCTTGAGCGCTTCAGCTCAGGGGGCAGTGTATCGCGGGTATCGGCTTCAACGTCCGCGTAGACAAGCCGGCCGCCGAATGCGCGCCACACCGCCTCGACGATGTCAGGCGTCGTGGTTTCGTCCAGCGCGATGCCGAGCGTGCGCTCGACGATCCGCAAGTTGATTTTTTCGGCTCTGGCGCGGGCGGCGATCTCGTTCCGCCGCGCGCCCGCGTTCACCGTCACCGTATCGAAGAACGCCTCGGACTGCGGCGCGAACCCAAGCTTGCGTAATCCCGCCGCCAGCACGCAAGCACGGCGATGCACCGTGCGCGCGATGTGGGTCAGTCCTTCCGGACCGTGATAGACCGCGTACATCGAGGCGATGACCGCCAGCAGCACCTGTGCGGTGCAGATGTTGGAGGTCGCCTTTTCGCGGCGGATGTGCTGCTCGCGGGTCTGCAGCGCCAGACGATAGGCAGGCTGCCCCCGCGAATCGATCGACTGGCCGACGATGCGGCCGGGCAGCGCGCGTTTCAGCGCGTCGCGCACCGCCATATAGGCCGCGTGCGGACCGCCATATCCCATCGGCACGCCAAAACGCTGCGCCGATCCGATCGCGATATCGGCGCCGAGTTCGCCGGGCGAGGCCAAAAGCGTCAGCGCCAGCAGATCGGCGGCGACAATCACCAGCCCGCCTTTGGCGCGCAGCGCCGCGATGGCGGGATGCAGGTCGCGTACCGCGCCTGAAGTCCCCGGATACTGCAGCAGCCCGCCGAACACCTCGGCCTTGTCGAGATCGACGGCGGGATCGCCGACAATCAAACTCCACCCCAACGGTTCGGCGCGGGTGCGCAGCACAGCGAGCGTCTGCGGATGCACCTCGCGGTCCACGAAGAACGATTTTGTCTTGGCCTGCGCGGCGCGCTCGGCGAGCGCCATCGCTTCCGCCGCCGCGGTAGCCTCATCAAGCAATGAGGCGTTGGCGATATCGAGGCCGGTCAGGTCGCAGATCATGGTCTGGAAGTTGAACAGCGCTTCCAGCCGGCCCTGGCTGATCTCCGGCTGATACGGCGTGTAGGCCGTGTACCACGCCGGACTCTCCAGGATATTGCGCTGGATCACCGCCGGCAAAATCGTGCCCGAATAGCCTTGGCCGATCAGCGACGTGAAGACCTGGTTTCGTGCCGCAAGCTCGCTCATATGCGCCAGCGCTTCGGTCTCGCTCAGCGGCGGGCCGAGATTGAGCGGCGTCTTCTGCCGGATCGACGACGGCAGGGTCTCGCCCATCAGCGCATCAAGGCTTTTTGCGCCCACCGCTTCGAGCATCGCCGATATATCGCGGGGGGAGGGGCCGATGTGGCGGCGCACGAAGGTGGCGGCGGCGTCATTGGCGGGTTTGTAGTGCGCGGTCATGGGATATTCCTCGCTAGATCGTCATGCCCCGCGAAAGCGGGGCATCCCGTACTCCCTGACGTCAGTGGTCGAACCGAAACGTCACGGCGTACTGGATCGTCCGCTTTCGCGGACGATGACACTGAGTTTGATGTCGTGGCTCTCTTGGTCATCTCACGCCGTATGTGCCTTGTACGCGGCCTCATCCATCAGGCCGTCGAGTTCGCTTCTGTCTGCGATCTTCAGCTTGAAAAACCACGCCTTGCCGGCGGCGTCGGAATTGACCAGCGCCGGCTCGGCCGACAGCGCGTCGTTGACTTCCGTTACTTCGCCTGAAATCGGCGCGTAGACGTCGGATGCCGCCTTGACCGATTCGACCACGGCGGCGGCTTCCGCCTTCTTCAGGCTGCGGCCGACCTTCGGCAGTTCGACGAACACGACGTCGCCGAGCTGCGACTGCGCATAGTCGGTGACGCCGATGGTGGCGACATCGTCCTCGATGCGGAGCCATTCGTGGTCTGATGTGAACAGCGTCGTCATTGTAAATCCTCTAACGTTTGTAGGTATTGGGAGCGAAGGGAGTGGCTGCGACCCGCAGCGGCAGTCGCTGGCCGCGCAATTCGGCGAACACCAGGCCGCCGATTGCATGAGAAGAGGGCAGATAGCCCATCGCGACCGGCGCGTTGATGCTGGGGCCAAAGCCGCCCGAGGTGACCGCGCCGATCTGTCCGGATGAAGCTGCGTCAGGAAACAGCGGCGCGCCTTCGCGGACCGGGGCGCGGCCCTCCGGCCTCAATCCGACGCGGCGGCGCGCTGCGCCGTTCTCAAGCTGCGAGAGAATCTGGTCCGCGCCTGGAAAACCGCCGGCGCGTGCGCCGCCATGACGGCGGCTCTTTTGGATCGACCATTCCAGCGCGCCCTCGACCGGCGTGGTCGTCGCGTCGATGTCGTGGCCATAGAGACAAAGTCCGGCCTCGAGCCGCAGGCTGTCGCGCGCCCCCAACCCGATCGGCAGCACGTCACTGTTCCCAAGCAGCGTCTTCGCAAGCCGCTCGGCGTGTTCGGCCGGAACCGAAATCTCAAAGCCGTCCTCGCCGGTGTAGCCCGAGCGCGAGACGAAGCAATCAAGACCATCGACGCTGCGCGGACCGGCGTCCATGAACCGCATCAAAGCGACGTCTGCACAAAGTTTCGCCAGTACCGATTCCGCCTTCGGCCCCTGCAGAGCGATTAGCGCGCGATCGGGAAGCGACTCGATCACGCAACTTTCGGACAGGTTAGCGCGCAGGTGCGCCTCGTCGTCGGCCTTGCAGGCGGCGTTGACCACCAAAAACAGGTGGCTGCCGAAATTCGCCGCGTAGCGCTGCCGTCCGGGCGCAACCGCCAAAATATCCTGCGGCACCAGCCGCTCCAGCGCGAGAGCCGCGTCCTCGACCCTGCCGGATTTCGGGCGCAGCGCGATCTGGCCCATATGCGAAACGTCGAACAGGCCGGCATGAGAGCGGGTATGCAGGTGCTCCCGGAGCACGCCGCTGGCGTATTGCACCGGCATGTCGTAGCCCGCGAACGGCACCATCTTGCCGCCAGAGGCGACATGCAGCGCGTGCAAGGGGGGGCGTTTCAGCTCGGATCGGTCATCGCGCGCAAGAATCATGGAGCCCTCGCGGTTTTTCGAGGCTGATTCCTCGAAAACCTGCCGAAGCCCCATCTGTCGCTGTGCCTGAGAGTATTATCCCGTCGGCGGACACGTCCGGGCGCGGGCCCGGCGGCGTCTCTTTCCAGATGCTATCAAGTCACGCGGTCCGTTTGCCTGAGAGTTTCCGGGGCGGTTGCTCCTTCGGCGCCGGCTCCTAAGCCGATCTCTCCCGGCGTGACTGTCTTGAACAGATAGGAGGAAAACACGGCTGCGCCAAGCCTGTCAACGCGGCTCACCCCGATATCAACGGTTCCTGTGCTGCCGCGGCAAGCTCCTGATCCCGTGCACACTTTCTGGACACCGCAAGCCCCCACGTCTAAAAGCGTTTGCGCCGGTAAAATGACCCCCGTTAGCGGCTGGTCCCGGGCGTTCTCGATTGGATTGAACTGTTATGAGCGGCGTTAACGAAATCAGATCGGCGTTTCTGAACTATTTTGCGAAAAATGGGCACGAAATCGTGCCGTCGTCGCCGCTGGTGCCGCGCAACGACCCGACGCTGATGTTCACCAATGCCGGCATGGTGCAGTTCAAGAATGTCTTCACCGGCGTCGAAAAACGCACCTATCAGCGCGCCACCACGTCGCAGAAATGCGTGCGCGCCGGCGGCAAGCACAACGATCTCGACAATGTCGGCTACACCGCGCGGCATCACACGTTTTTCGAGATGCTCGGCAACTTCTCATTTGGCGATTATTTCAAGGATCGCGCCATCGAACTGGCGTGGAATCTGGTGACAAAAGAATTCGGCCTGCCCAAGGACAAGCTGACGGCAACCGTCTATGTCGACGACGACGAGGCGTTCGATCTCTGGAAGAAGATCGCAGGCCTGCCGGAGTCACGCATCATCCGCATCGCGGGATCGGACAATTTCTGGCAGATGGGCGACACCGGCCCCTGCGGGCCTTGCTCGGAAATCTTCTACGATCACGGCGACAAGATCTGGGGCGGACCGCCGGGTTCAGCCGAGCAGGACGGCGACCGCTTCATCGAGATCTGGAATCTCGTGTTCATGCAGTTCGAACAGCTCGAGGGCGGCGTGCGCAATCCGCTGCCGAAACCGTCGATCGATACCGGCGCGGGCCTGGAGCGAGTCGCGGCCGTGTTGCAGGGCAAGCACGACAATTACGATATCGATCTGTTCGTTGCCTTGATCCGCGCCATCTCGGAGCTGACCGGCGCCGATCCGAACGGCGAGCAGAAACCCTCATTGCGCGTCATCGCCGATCATCTGCGGGCGTCGTCGGGCGTTGGTGCGCGAGATGGGCCAGGCCTATCCCGAACTGGTCCGCGCCGAAAACCTGATCGAGGAAACGTTGCGGCTGGAAGAGACCCGGTTCCGCAAGACGCTGGAGCGCGGGCTGTCCATTCTCGATGAGAAGAGCGCCGCCTTGAAAAAAGGCGACATGTTCGATGGCGATACGGCGTTTACGCTGTACGACACCTATGGCTTTCCGCTCGACCTCACCCAGGACGCGCTGCGAAACCGCGGCATCGGCGTCGATATAGCGTCGTTCACCGACGCGATGGACCGGCAGCGTGCGAAGGCGCGTGCGGCATGGGCGGGCTCCGGCGATACCGCCAGCGAAAACGTGTGGTTTCCATTGCGCGAAAAACTCGGCGCCACGGAATTCCTGGGCTACGAGACCGAGACCGCCGAGGGCGTGGTGGCGGCACTTGTGAAGGACGGCAAGGATGTCGAAAGCCTCAAGGCTGGCGAGGTCGGCGCCATCGTTCTGAACCAGACGCCGTTTTATGCGGAGTCGGGCGGCCAGGTTGGCGACACCGGCATGTTGACCGGTGAGGGCGTGCGGTTTCGTGTCACCGATACCCAGAAGAAGGCGGGCGATTTGTTCGTGCACCTCGGTAGCGTGGAGCAGGGCACGCTGAAGCCGGGCACGCCGCTGCAGCTCGAAGTCGATCATGCCAGACGGAGCTCGATCCGCGCCCATCACTCCGCGACGCATCTGCTGCACGAAGCCTTGCGGCAGGTGCTCGGCGACCACATCGCGCAGCGCGGTTCGCTGGTGGCGCCGGATCGCTTACGCTTCGACTTCGTGCATCCCAAGCCGATCACGCCGGAAGAGTTGAGCCGCATCGAGGATATCGCCAACGGCGTGGTGCTGGAAAATGACGAAGTCATAACCAGGCTGATGGCGGTGGACGATGCCCGCGACGCCGGCGCCCGGGCGCTGTTCGGCGAAAAATACGGCGACGAGGTGCGCGTGGTATCGATGGGCAAGACCGATCGGGAGCACGGCAGCAACGCGCTCGGCTGGTCGGTGGAATTGTGCGGCGGCACCCATGTGCGTCGCACCGGCGATATCGGCCTGATCTCGGTCACCGGCGAAAGCGCGGTTGCCTCAGGCGTTCGCCGCATCGAGGCGTTGACCGGCAACCATGCGCGAAAGCATGCCAACGAAATCATCGCGCTCGCCAAGTCAGCGGCGACGGAGCTGCGCACTACGCTCGACGACATGCCGGCGCGCATCGCCTCCCAGATGGAAGAGCGCAAGAAGCTGGAGCGCGACCTGTCGGAGGCGCGCAAGAAGCTGGCGATGGGCGGCGGGGCGCAGGCCTCCAACGGATCGGCGGCGGGCGCCAATGGCGTGCGCGAGGTTGGCAACGTCAAGCTGATGGCGCGCGCGGTCGAAGGCATCGAGATGAAAGACCTCAAGAGCCTCGTCGATGACGGCAAGAAGCAGCTCGGCTCGGGTGTGGTCGCCATCGTGGCGGTCACCGAGGATGGCAAGGCCGGGGTCGTTGTCGGCGTCACCAGCGATCTCACGTCGCGCTACAATGCGGTCGATCTGGTGCGCGCCGCCTCCGAAGCGCTCGGCGGCAAGGGCGGCGGCGGACGGCCCGACATGGCGCAGGCCGGCGGGCCCGATGGCGCCAATGCCGCAGCGGCGCTCGCGGCGATCGAAAAAGCGATGAGCAGTGTCTGACGGTGGCGATCGCCCCAAGCAGGCGAAGACTGAGCGACCCGGATTTGCGGGATCGCCTCTACGAACTGCTTGAACACGATCACCTGCCGTATTCGGTCGGCTCGCGCTTCGTCCGGTTGATCGTTTGCATCATCGTCATTGACGTCATGGCGATGATCCTGGCGTCGGTGCCCGAGTTCGACGCGCGTTTCGGGGGGCTGTTCACCGTCATCGAAATTGGCGCGGTGGTGGTGTTTGGACTGGAATACGCGGCACGGCTCTGGAGCGTGGTCGGCCACTCGCCGCGGAAATTGTCGCCGTCGCGGGACCGCATCGAATACGCGCTCTCAAGCCTCGGCATCATCGACCTCCTGGCATTCCTGCCGGCGTCGATTGCGCTGATCGCGGGCAGCCGGTCGACGTTGGTGCTGCTTGGCATGCTGCCGTTCCTCAAGCTCGTGCGTTATTCGCCGGCGATGCGCTCGCTGCTGTCGGCCCTTCATGCCGAACGGCGAACGCTGGTCGGCTGCATCGTGATCCTGACCGGCGCGGTGCTGCTGTTCGCCTCGCTGCTTTACGCCATCGAGCACGACGTTCAGCCCGACAAGTTCGGCACCATTCCCCACGCGATGTGGTGGGCGATCGTGACGCTGGGCACGGTCGGTTACGGCGATGTCGTGCCCGTGACGCCGCTCGGCAAGCTGGTGTCGGTGTTCACCATCGTCGGCGGATTGACGATGATCGCGCTGCCGGTGGCGATCATCTCGACTGCATTTGCCGACGAGGTGCGGCGGCGCGATTTCGTGGTCACCTGGGGCATGCTGGCGCGGGTGCCGCTGTTCTCGCATCTTGGCGCCGCCGAAATCGCCGACATCATGCGGCTGCTGCGGGCCCATACCATCGAGTCGGGCGAGATCCTGGTACGGCGCGGCGATGCCGCGTCCTCGATGTATTTCATCACCGCGGGCGAGGTCGAGATCGAGTTGCCGACCCAGCGGGTCCGGCTTTCGGACGGCACGTTCTTTGGCGAAATCGCGCTGCTGCATCGTACCAAGCGCAGCGGCACCGTGACGGCGACGCGAAAAACAAAACTGCTGGCGCTCGATGCCCAGGACTTTCACGCGCTGATCGAGCGCGTGCCCGATCTTGCCGCCCATGTTCACAGGACCGCGAAGGCGCGGCTTGCCGATACCGCGCAGGCGCAGAAGGGCGATCTCGCCGCCGGTGAAATCGCGCAAGCCGAGAACGCGGACGGCGACGCCGGCGGCTGAAGTCTGGTCCACCTGGATTGAAGCACTACGGCGACGCCTGAATGGGAACCAAGCCTAGCATGGAGATGGAACAAGAACAAAACTACCGCACTGCCGGTTCAAACAGGCCGCTCAACGCACGAACGCCGCCAAGCTGAATTGATGCTTGGCGGCGTTCGGTAAATTCCGGAAATTGCAATCCCCCGGCAATTATTAGTCTGCAGAGAGCACACAAGGTTCAACGGGGCTCGAGAAAATCCACCGCTCGGTGGGTTCGGCCGGAGGCGTTATTTCGAATCCAGAAAGGGTGCCACGACTTCGCGAGTCTCCTTGCTCGGCACCACGGGCACGATCTCGAATGTCATGCCAAAACCCTGGCAGTTCAGGATCCATTCCTGAAGCAGCCGGGCATCGTCGCATTCCATCAACTGGAAGCAGCGGTCGAAGTTGGGCTCGATCCAGCTCCCGACATAAGTCAGCCCTTCCGGAAACTTTATTCCCTGGTCGCGCACGCGCTGGTAGACCGGGATCGGGTCACGGTCTTTGAAGCGTTCGATCACCATGAACAGCATGGGCAATCTCCGCGCCGCTCAACCCTTGCGCAGGAACACGTAGTCGGCGGAGTAGGGCGCGCTCTTGAAGGTGCCGGCCTTGTCGCACGCGCCCTCGAGCTTTCCGCCCATCGTGTTGATCCGCTGCACGGTGGTGACGCCGGCGAGGATGCCGCTGCCGCGGTGGGAAACCACCTCAAGTTTGAGCCAGGGAATATCGTTCGCGGTCGTGCCCGGGGCGTTGCCGGCGGTCTTGCCGACCACGGCGCTGCCATCGCTGTGTTCCCAGTTCGGCCCCGAATAGTGACGGCCGACGGTCTTGCCGTCCGCCAGCAGCGTCGCAATCGGTTCGCGGAATCCCCAGTTCGACTTGCCGTCGGAGCCTGATCTGCATTCATACACCTGCGCGCCTTCGGCGTGCACCGTGAGCACGATGGCTTCGCCCGGCGCCGCAACGGCGTCGGGAAGGGGTGTCTCGGCGGCGCGCGCGCTCACCAGCGACCCCGACAGCAATAGGAGTGCGAGCGCAGTGTTCTTAAAAAACGGCATGATTGTACTCTCTCAACATGGCCCCCAGAAAAACCAACCCCATCGCCGGCCGCCTATGCCGCCATGGCCTTGGTCAGGTTTTCCGCTACCTTGTCGAGGAAGCCGGTGGTGGATAGCCAGCGCTGATCGGCGCCGACCAGCAAGGCGAGATCCTTGGTCATGAAGCCGGCTTCGACGGTGTCGACACAGACTTTTTCGAGCGTGAGCGCGAATTTGTCCAGCGCCTCGTTGTTGTCGAGCTTGGCGCGATGCGAAAGCCCGCGGGTCCAGGCGAAGATCGAGGCGATCGAGTTGGTCGAGGTTTCCTTGCCCTTCTGATGCTCGCGATAGTGCCGCGTCACCGTGCCGTGGGCGGCCTCGGCTTCGACCGTGTTGCCGTCCGGCGTCATCAGCACCGAGGTCATCAGGCCGAGCGAGCCGTAGCCTTGCGCGATGGTGTCGGACTGCACGTCACCGTCGTAGTTCTTGCAGGCCCAGACGTAGCCGCCCGACCACTTCATGGCGGCAGCCACCATGTCGTCGATCAGCCGATGTTCGTAGGTGATCTTCTTGGCGTCGAATTTGGCCTTGAACTCGTTGTCGAAAATCTCCTGGAAGATGTCCTTGAACCGCCCGTCATAGGTCTTGAGAATGGTGTTCTTGGTCGAAAGATAGACCGAATAGCCTTTGGCCAGGCCCTGGTTCAGCGAGGCGCGGGCGAAATCGGCGATTGAATCGTCGAGATTGTACATCGCCAGCGCCACCCCGGCGCTCGGCGACTTGTAGACCTCCCGTTCGATCACCTTGCCGTCCTCGCCGACGAATTTCATCGACAAGGTGCCCTTGCCTGGAAATCTGAAGTCGGTGGCGCGGTACTGGTCGCCGAAGGCGTGACGGCCGATGATGATCGGCTTGGTCCAGCCCGGCACCAGCCGGGGCACGTTCTTGCAGATGATCGGCTCGCGGAAAACCACGCCGCCGAGGATGTTGCGGATGGTGCCGTTCGGCGATTTCCACATTTCCTTGAGACCGAATTCCTTCACCCGGGCCTCGTCCGGGGTGATGGTGGCGCATTTGACGCCGACGCCGGTCTTCTTGATGGCGTTGGCGGCGTCGACGGTAACCTGATCGTTGGTCTTGTCGCGGTATTCCATCCCCAGGTCGAAATACATCAGGTTGATATCGAGGAACGGGTTGATCAGCTTGTCCTTGATGTATTGCCAGATGATCCGGGTCATCTCGTCGCCATCGAGTTCGACGACGGGGTTGGTCACCTTGATTTTTGCCATGGAGATCGGGCCTTTTTGGGAAACAGCGGTTTCGGGCGGATGGGATGAATCGATCCGCGCTATAGCACTGCCAAGGCGCTGGCGAAAGCCAAGGCGTTAGGCACTTTCAGCCCATCTTTTCGCTCCAGAGTCTCGGTTCTGGTTGTCCAGAACCGAGGCTCTGTCTCTTCATTTGAGGCGTTTTCTTCACGCGAACCGGTGCCCACCCCGGATCGCGTCCGGGGCGGGCTTTCGCTCGAAAACGCGCTAGTACTACTGAGTCAGAAAGCCGCAGTCTCAGGTATTTGAGAATCATTTATGGAGGCGAATCCCACTGGAACAAGGGGGCTGGGATGGGTCTCCACGGAGCGAAAGACATTGAATTGCGTTTTAGCCGCTATGTCGATGCGCTTGTGGGCGTGATCGGCCACGCGGATCGGGCGGGTCCGTTTCGCGACTATTGCACGGGCCTGATGATGCCGGGCGAGCGCAAGAGCGTGGAGCCGATGGCGGCGATCACGGCGCCGGGGCGAACCGCGGCACAGCATCAGTCGTTGCTGCATTTTGTCGGCCAAGGAGCTTGGTCGGACGATGCTGTTTTGACCAAGGTGCGCCAGAAGGTGTTGCCGCAGATTACGCGCGACGGACCGATCGAGGCCTGGATCATTGACGACACCGGCCTTCCCAAAAAGGGGCAGCACTCGGTTGGTGTGTCACACCAGTACTGCGGGCAGCTCGGCAAGCAGGCGAACTGCCAGGTGGCGGTGACCCTGTCGCTCGCCAATCGCCATGCGAGCCTGCCGGTGGCGTATCGGCTATATCTACCGAAGGCCTGGGCCGAGGATGATGATCGCCGCGCCAAAGCGGGGGTGCCGGAGGAGATCACGTTCAAGACCAAGCCGCAGATTGCGCTCGAACAGATCCGCTGGGCGTGTGAGGTCGGTCTTCCTGGCAACATGGCGCTGTTGGACGCCGGCTACGGCCACGATTCCAAGCTGCGCGCGGGCATCACTGAGCTTGGAAAGCACTATGTGGCCGGCATTCAGCCGCAGACGCTGGTATGGAAGCCGGGCAAGCGGCCGAGCCGGGCACCGAAGAACGGGCACCGTGACGCGCCCGATACGGTCTCGGTCAAGGACCTCGCCCTTGGACTGCGGGCGAGAGCTTGGCACATCATCCAATGGCGGGAGGGCACCAATGAATGGCTGTCCTCGCGGTTTGCGCGTGTGCGTGTCCACGTTGCATCGGGCCATGAACGGCCCAGCGAACCAACAAAAGAATGGTTGCTGATTGAGTGGCCCGAGGGGGAGAAGGAACCGACCAGGTATTGGCTTTCGACCTTGCCGAGCAACATCGCATTCCGCGATCTGGTTGACGCCGCCAAGCTGCGCTGGCGCATCGAGCGCGACTATCAAGAGCTCAAGCAAGAGGTCGGGCTCGGGCATTATGAAGGACGCGGATGGCGTGGCTTCCATCATCACGCCACGATGTGCATCGCAGCCTATGGATTCCTGATCTCCGAAAGAGAGACGATTCCCCCCTCAGGACCTCGTCCCGCCAAGCGGTTCTCGCAATTTGCCGTTCCCGAACGTTATCGACCCCGAGGATCCCCCGTTGCGCCCTGAGCGTCACGTCCCAAACTCGATCGCCACCGTGCGCCGACGCATCATCGACGCTCTCGTCAGGCGCTTGCCACGATGCCCATGCTGTCGCGCTTCAACCGCGCGACGCGTGCGGATGAACTTGTGACGCAGTAGTACTAGATCAATTTTGGTCGGTCATTCCTTCATCCCGGACGCAGCGTCGCCCTGGGATCGGTCTTTCGCTTAACGCTTTGCCACGGTCGAAAAGACCAGCGACATATCCTCGAAGTTCTCGGTCGGGAGCTTGTTTGAGCCGGTCGCGATGCGCGATTGCTGCAACGAGGCCATGTCTGGGGCCCCGACAGAACGGTCGGTCGAAGGTGAGTGCGACCGCAGCATGGTGGTTGCGGCAGCGAGCAGAGCGACCGCCGCTAATCCCGAGATCATCAGGCGCTTCATCGAAAATCTCCGTTCGGTTCGATACGCGGGATAGTTGCGCCATTTCACTTAGCTCGAACCGCGACGCACGAATGTGAGATACCTCACACCTCACGCGTACCTGATGTGAACCGTTTCCCCCGGGGAGATGGCTCCCAACCTAAAATATCGAAAACAACCCCATGCAAGGTAGCAGGCAGTCGCCGGCACGGATGCGCTTTGGGCAAATACTTGACACGTCGGGCAAATCAGTGGCACTCCTTCATCATCGCACAATCCGTCAAACGCACACCTGGCCGCGCAATGGCGGCGACCGCCGTAAATGTCAAACTAATACAGCCTCCCCGGCAGAGCCGGGGGGTCTCCCGGTTATACTAGCGCGATGGAATATGAGGGGCTGAACGGGTCGCCGCCGGTTCGCCGAGCATCTACCGCCTTGTTGCGCGCTCAAGAAATTGCACCAGCGCGGCGCGGTCCTGTTCCGAACCGATACGCTGCTCAGGCATCTTGGTACCCGGGGTGTAGGCTGAAGGTCCAATCTCGAACAACCTTGAAACTGTCTCCGGCGTCCAGACGATATCGAGACGCTTGAGGCTTTCGGAAAAATTGTAGCCCGGCACGGTTGCGATCCGTCGGCCGAAGATGCCGGCCAAGGTCGGGCCCGCCCTGTTGGCTTGCTCGGCGCCAAGGGTATGGCAGGCGACACAGGCACGAAAGATATCCGCGCCCCGGTCGCCGACATAGGCGGCCAACGGATCTCCCGTCGTTTCCAGAAGCAGCGGATCGATTGATTCTCCGGTCACCGCGTTCCAGCGACGGATGATGTTGTCGGCACCGCCGGTGAGCAGCGTGCGGCTGTCCGGCAGAAACGCGGCTGACCAGACTGGCAGTCCGGGGCCAACCAGCGTGCGCGCCAGACCCCGCGTCTTGCGATCGATCACCGCTACCGACCCGCCAATGCTCGCGGCGGCCACCAGCGCGCCGTCCGGCGAGATCGCAATCGAGATCACCGGTCTCGGTCCGGCCGCAACCTCACCTGCGGCCGCGCCGGCTCCCGTCAGAAAATAGAGCTTGCCGTCAGCGCCACCGGTCACGATCTCGCCGTCGCTGCCGACTGCTACGGCGTTGAGCGGGGTCGGCATCGCGATAACGGTCGCGGCGGGCGAGTCCGAGAGCGGCCAGATCCGCACGCTCTGATCGTAGCTGACGCTGACCAGCGTGCGACCGTCCGGAGCGAACGCCAGGCCGTTGACGTTTTGTGCATGCCCGTCAAGTACGCGCGGCACGCCACCCGCGAGCGGCCACAACCGCACCGTATGATCCCACGACGCTGAAGCCAATGTTGCGCCGTCGGGCGACACCGCGAGCGCAACGATCGGCGCTGTATGACCTTCCAGCACGGCATCGGGCTCGGCGCGGCCTGAAGTCCAGATGGCAACGCGCCCGTCGGCACCCGCGGTCGCGGCGCGGCCATCCTTCAGCAGGACGACCGCGTTAACGGCGTCGGCATGGAAACGGAGCACCTGCTCGGCCGCATTGCGCGTCAGCGACCAGCGGATCGCGGTGGAATCAAAGCTTCCGGAGATCGCGGTTTGTCCGTCGGACGAAATCGCCAATGCCCGCACGGGCCCGCCATGGCCCCGCAACTGCGCGAAGGCGGCAGTCATCCCAGGTGACAGAATTATCAGCAAGGCTGTACATGTCAGAAATGCAAAGCGGAGTCTTTTGCGAGGTGGAGCATTCGCAGTTATCGTTTGCTCCATCCGCATCGCCCTTAGCGCGCGCCCGGTCTGTCGCGGTCCAGGCCCTTGGCCTGGAGATCGTCGAGGTAATCCTGAAAACGCCGCTCGGCGTTCACACCGAGATCGTTCAGGAACGCCCAGGAGTAGATGCCGGTAGAGTGCATATCGTCGAACCCTAATCGCACCGCATAATTGCCGACCGGATCAACGGAGAGAATCGTCACGTTGCGCTTTCCGCCAACTGTTTTGCGTTGCGCTTCGGAATGACCCTGCACTTCGGCGGAGGGGCTGGTCACACGGAGTAATTCCGCCGAGAGCGTGAAGGTGTTGCCATCCTCGAATGTGACATGCAGCGCGCGGCGGTCCTTCACGAGCCGGATTTCAACCGGCCATGCCGGGGTAACGTTAGGCATGCTCGACATTCCAACCGGGATCAGCCCGGCCCGACCAAATTATTGCCGGGATCGCCGACCCTGGCGCCGCCGGTCGTGAATGCAGCGTAGCTCGGCTGCTGGATGGTGTTGAGCACGATCGACACGCCAACCGCGGCGACCGCCGCAAATAACAAGGCCGCAAGAAAGACTTTCATGGCGCTCCCCCAACATGGACTTTGTCCGAACCGAATTATTCGGCCGGTACGGCTCGCGGAGTGCTACCCGACGGCGCATGGCCCTTGGCCTGCTCTTCCTCGACCCAAAGCGAGTGATGCTCCTTGGCCCAGTTGAGATCAACCTCACCCGTTCCCATCGCATCGAATGCGCCCTCCATGCCGACCGTGCCAATATAGATGTGAGCTATCATCGCAGCAATGAAGAGCATGGCGATCACGGCATGGATCACGGTCCAGAACTGAAGTGCCGTGACGTTGGCCGGAAGATATGGGAACAGCAGGAACCAGCCGGACACCGACATCAGCGATCCGCCGATGATCACGATCCAGAAAATGCCCTTCTGGCCAGCGTTGAAGCGCCTGGCAGGAGGATGTTGGCCTTTGGACAAGATGCCACCGCCCTGCTTGAGCCATTGCAGATCGATCTTCCCGGGAATGTTATCCTTGATCCAGATCAGGAACATGATGACGAGGCCGAGCATGAACGGGAACGCCAGATAGTCGTGGGCGAATTTGGCGTAAGTCGACATGGTCGCGAAAGCTTCCGCACCAAACAGCGGCAGAATCAGGATGCGACCGAAGCTGATGTTCAGGCCTGACAGCGCAAGAACAATGAAGCAGCTTGCCGTCAGCCAGTGGGTGAAGCGTTCGAGGCTGGCGAAACGCAGGATCTTCGTTCCTGAGAACCCGTGATCGACGCGAATTCGTCCGCGCACCATCAAGAAAATCGCCAGCAGGGCAAGCATGCCGATGATCGCAACGCCGCCGATGATCGGCAGCTTGCTGCGGTGAAAATCGCGCCAGTCGCGGCCGGCGGGCTGAATCAGGCTGGCGGCCATCGCATCCGGAATGGTGATGCGGCCGGTGATCTTGTCGCCTTCCTTCAGCGCATTCAGGAGCTTGTCTTCCTGCACGGCTTCGGCCGTGGGCTTGAACGAAAGCTGCGCCGCCGCGGGATGCGCAACGACGAACAGCAGCGCGAATGCGGCGCACAAGGCCTTGAGAATTGAGGCCTTATGCGCTGCGGCCTTGGGAATGGAGGCCTTGCGGGTCGAATGTGAGCTTGCCATCGCAGAACGCCCTTCGGTTTCCAGGTTACGCGAGCGCCGCCGCACCAAGGGCGACGACAGTTGCATCAGCCGGTCGGCGAATCGCTATAGGCCGTTTTCCAGCCCCACATCCCCGAACCGTAACCGCGCTTCATCACGCGCTCCTTGTAGATTTCAGCGATGATCGCGCCATCGCCCGCGAGCAACGACTTGGTCGAGCACATCTCGGCGCAAATCGGCAGCTTGCCCTCGGCGAGACGGTTGGCGCCGTATTTGGCGTACTCCGCCGGAGTGGAGTCTGCCTCCGGCCCGCCCGCGCAATAGGTGCACTTGTCCATCTTGCCGCGCGACCCGAAGTTTCCAACCTTCGGGTACTGCGGCGCGCCGAACGGACATGCATAAAAGCAGTATCCGCAACCGATGCAGAGGTCCTTGGAGTGAAGCACCACACCGTCAGCGGTGGTGTAGAAGCACGACACCGGGCAGACCGCGGCGCAAGGCGCATCCGTACAGTGCATACAGGCCATCGACACCGAGCGCTCGCCGGGCTTGCCGTCGTTGATGGTGACGACGCGGCGGCGATTGATGCCCCACGGCACTTCATGTTCGTTCTTGCAGGCCGTCACGCAGGCGTTGCACTCGATGCAACGGTCGGCATCACACAGAAATTTGACGCGAGCCATGATTTATTCTCCCCTCACGCCGATTGGATCTGGCACAGGGTCACCTTGCCCTCGTGCATACCGGTGACCGGATCGTAGCCGTAGGACGTCAGCGTGTTCACGCTTTCGCCAAGCACGATCGGATCGTTGCCCTTCGGATATTTGTCGCGCTGATCGACACCCTGGAACCAGCCGGCGAAGTGGAACGGCATGAACGCCACGCCCTTGCCCACTCGGTCGGTGACGAGCGCCTTGACGCGCGTCTTCGAGCCGTTTTCAGGGCCGAACACCCAGACCCAGCCGCCATCCTTGATGCCGCGTTCGCTCGCGTCCGACGTGTTGACCTCGACGAACATGTCCTGCTGCAATTCGGCAAGCCAGCGGTTCGACCGCGTTTCCTCACCGCCGCCTTCGTATTCCACCAGACGCCCAGAAGTCAGGATGATCGGGAATTGCTTGGCGAACCCCTTGTCCACCGCCGCCTTCTGAATCGAGAAGCCGAGGTTGGCCATGCGGAACTGGCGTCCGTCCGGTCGCGTCGGATATTTGGCGACGAGTTCGGGACGCGCGGTGTAGATCGGCTCACGGTGAACCGGCACGGGATCGGGCAGATTCCATGCCACCGCGCGGGCCTTGCCGTTGCCATAGGCCATCACGCCATGTTCCAGCGTGACGCGAATGATACCGCCCGACAGATCGATCGCCCAGCCGACGTTGTCGGGATTGTTGCCGCCGATCTTGTTGATCGTTGCAAGTTCGGCTTCCGTGAGATCCTTGTCCCAGCCGAGCTTCTTGAGCACGCCATAGGTAAATTCGGGATAGCCGTCGGTCAGTTCCGAGCCCTTGCTGTAGGAACCTTCGGCCAGCAAATTGACGTTCTTCACCGAACCGTCCGGCTGCTTCTCCTCATACACGACGCCGAAGCGCGCCCGGAAGGTGCCGCCGCCATCCTTGGCGTGAAGGTTGGTGTTGTAGAGCGTATGCGTTCCCGGATGCCTGATCTCCGGCGTGCCCCAGCACGGCCACGGCAGACCATAATAATCGCCGCCGATGTCGGGCTCGTCGGCCTTGGCGCGCAGGGTCACCAGGTCGAACTTGCCCTGGTTCTTCATGTGCGCTTTCAGGCGCTCCGGCGACTGGCCGGAATAGCCGGTCGAGAACCCACCCCGGTTGATTTCACGCAGCAGGTCTTCGGATGATGGATGATTGTCTTCCACCTTGATGTTCTTGAACATCGGCTCGGCAAAACCGAGCTTCGCCGAAAGCCGGTAGATGATCTCGTAATCGTCCTTCGACTCGAAGATCGGCTTGACGATCTGCTCGCCCCACTGCAGCGAACGGTTGGACGCGGTGCGCGAGCCCGAGGTCTCGAATTGGGTGCAGGCTGGCAGCAGATAGGTGCCATTCTTGCGCTCCGAGATCGCGGCGAATGTCGTCGGATGCGGATCGGCGACCACGAGCAATTCGAGCTTCTCGAGGCCCTTCACCATTTCGGTCATACGCGGCACGGTATTGCCCCCATGCCCCATGATCACCATGCCCTTCAGGCTGTCGCGCTGATCGACTTCGTCGGGATTGGCGAGCGTCGCATCGAACCAGCGGGTTGACGGGATACCCGGCAACTCCATGTTCTGTTTGCGGGTGCGCGCCGGACGGCCTGCCTTGGCCGGCACCTCGTCAAAGCGCGACTGGAGATAATCGTATTCGACTTCCCAAACCCGTGCCCAGTGCTTCCAGGCGCCTTCGACCAGACCGTAATAGAGCGGCAGTGTCACGATATCGAGACCGATATCGGTCGCGCCCTGCACATTGCAATGGCCGCGGAAGATGTTGGCGCCATTGCCGAAGCTGCCGACATTGCCTGTCGCCAGCAGGAGATTGCAATACGCCCGGACGTTGGCGGTACCGACGGTGTGCTGGGTGCCGCCCATGCACCAGATGAAGGTGGAGGGCCGCTGTTTGGCGAAGGTCTCGGCGACCTTCTTCAATTGTTCGCCAGGAATGCCCGAGACACGCTCGACCTCGTCCGGCGTCCACTTTGCGACTTCGGCGCGGATCTGGTCCATCCCGTAGACGCGTTGCGCGATGAATTCCTTGTCTTCCCAGCCATTGTTAAAGATGTGGTGCAGCATACCCCAGATCACGGCGATGTCGGTGCCGCCGCGAAACCGGACATACTCGGTGGCGTGGGCGGCGGTGCGGGTGAAACGCGGGTCGAGCACGAACACATTGGCGCGGTTGATCTCCTTGCCGGTCAGGACGTGCTGCAGGGATACCGGGTGCGCTTCGGCGGCATTCGATCCCATGAAGACAATGGTCTTCGAGTTTCTGATGTCGTTGTAGGAGTTGGTCATCGCGCCGTAGCCCCAGGTATTCGCGACGCCGGCGACGGTGGTCGAATGACAGATGCGTGCCTGATGGTCGATAGAATTGGTGCCCCAGAACGCCGCGAACTTGCGGAACAGATAGCCGCCTTCATTGGAGAATTTCGCGGAGCCGAGCAGATAGACGGAGTCGGCACCGGACTTGGCGCGGATCTCGAGCATCTTGTCGCCGATCTCGTTGATGGCCTGATCCCACGACAGGCGCTGCCACTCACCATTGACCAGCTTCATCGGATATTTCAGCCGGCGATCGCCATGCACGAGTTCACGGACCGAGGCGCCCTTGGCGCAATGCGAGCCGCGATTGATCGGGCTATCCCAGGCCGGCTCCTGACCGACCCAGACGCCGTTCTGAACCTCGGCGATCACGGTGCAGCCGACCGAGCAATGCGTGCAGATGTTCTTTTTGATTTCGGTCGGCGCTCCGACGATTTTCGGGCCGGCCTGCGCCTTGCGCACCGATCCAAGCGGCATCAAACCCAGTGCCGCACCCGCACCCGCGGCCAAACCGGACCGTTGCAAAAACGTACGGCGGTCGAGAACGCCCGAAGCCAGGCCGGCGGCGACACCCTGCAAACGCGCCCGGCCGGCGGATCCATCTCTTCGCTTGATCAACATGTGCGTGGCCCCATCAATAGCGGTTGACGCGATAGTAGTTCTTGACGTGATCGGTTTCCTTGTAGCGCGCCTTGACGCGCTCGGCCTGCGACTCGTCCGCTTCGGCCTCGCCGCTCGCCAGCGGCGCGACCGCAGCCGCAGCTACCGCCGATCCACCCATCATGAAGAAGCGGCGCCGGTCCACGCCTGCCGCCGCCTGCGGCTCGCCTTGGCGGGCGAGCGCCTTACTGTCGGATGGCTTGCTCATTGCGATCTCCTCGAAGTCATCTTTTCCAACTCAATCTTTTGGCTGACATTGGCGTCATCCGGACAGCGTAAAGGCCTCGGCTTCCAGTTCCATAAAGACACGGCCGACGCGGCCGACGGCACGGTAGAAATTGGCCGACCTGGACATCTCAAGATCGGCGAACATCCGCGAAGCCCACGGCTTGAGATGCCGCTCGAAGAAACGCGCCTGCTCGGCGAAGTCGGCTTCGAAGTCGCCGCGCGCAAGGCCGGCCATCACCTCAAGCAGGGTCGCAATGTGGTCTTCCGGCTCCCGCGACGCGCCTGCGCGTTCGATTCCGAGCACATCCAGATCTTCGCGGACACGCGCCAGCGGGCGCTCGTGAAGAAAGCCGGTCATGTAATAGGAGGCATAGGGAAGCAGCTCGCCGCGACCAAGTCCGATGAAAAGAGCGAAGAATTCCTTGCTGACAGCGCGATCATCCGTCGCGGCAGCCGCCGCCGCGAGTTCGATATGCGCAATGCCAAGATCGGACGCATCGCCCTTCAACGCGGCAACCCGCAACAGCGTATCCGCATCGGGCGCCTTGCCAAGCAGCAGGGACAGCAAGCCGTATTCCGCGGCGCGCAGTGCATCAATCTCGTCGATTTCGGGTTTCGATGACACCTGATCCTCGGACGGTCCGTAAAGATCGGGGCGCAGGATAAAACGGTGCACCCGCGTCAGCGCCTCGACGGCCAGAACTCGTTCTGCCGGAATGCGTGACCATGCCGACACCGAAGGCTGGGAAATGCCAATCGCCCGCGCCAGCGACGCGACACCACCTGCTGCTCTGATAGCCTGCTCCAGACCGGCGTCACGCATGGCCCGACCGACTTCTGCCCCACCCGCGGCTCTTCATCGGGTATCTTTTTAGAATTAGAATTGTCCCAAAGTGTTTGTAACATAGGCCCTGCCTATGTCCTCAAAAACTTTTGTCTAAACCAGAGGTTTAGCTGAGCCATGGCGTCGCACCACCTGCTGCGGCGCAGCAGAGCGGCTCACTTCGGAATGTTCCGCGCCCTCGACCACAATGTGGCTGCCTTCCTCGGCATTCGCGGGCTTTTGCACCATCGAAACCGTTTCTTGGCTCAATCTCACGGCCTGAACCGGCAATTCAAGCCCCGACTTATCTGTTGTGCCCCGCTCAAGGGATTGCGCGGGATCGCCGGCTGTCTCATTTCCCGGGGCGACGGCCGGCGCCGGAGGTCCGACCGCCGATTCACCGCTACCCATGATCTGCGAAACCAGACGCGCGACATCCATGCCAGATCCGATCTCGCTACTGCCCGGTACGCCGCCCGGCGTATTCCAGTCGTAGGCGTAGTCGAGCGCAGGATTGACGTAATTGCGGATCGCGGGATCCAGCGCCCAGGATTTTCGCAGTGCAGCGTTGCGCAGATGTTCGGGGACACCCTTGCGGAGAAAGGCGGTGATATCGGTCGTTGCCGTCATGTCCTCAAGCTTCGGCAGGCTGGAGAGATCGAACTCCTGCGCGACATCGCTTTCGGCAACCGGCCCGGACGGCACATCGGAGTTGGCGGTCGGCGCGTCGTGATCCGGCTGTTTCGCCTCGTGCTTGCGCTGCGACCATCGCGCCAGAAAATTCTTGTTGTCCGCGCTTTGCCCCTCGTCGCTCATGTGCGGCCTCTTCGTTCATCTGGAGAACCATCAGGTGTTCGCTTACCGTCGCCGCCCGTACGGTCCCGCTGGCGCTTGTGAAACGCGCGCTCGACATGGAATTGATCGACGAAGGCGGCGATCCACGACGCGATGTCGGGCGGCATCGGGACGGTACCGATCACATCGCAGCCGCTCTCGAACATCGCCTCCCCTTCGGTCGGATCGGCCGTTACTTTTGTCAGCTCGAGTTCGGAGCCGCCATCCTGACGCCGCAGCGCGACCCAGATGCGCGGCTCGCCGTCGGCGAGATTGTCGCGATAATTCGCGGTGTCCGAGCTGAACAGGTCGATGCTTGCGGCGCCCGCGTAGTAAATCGTCGCGTCGGCCTCCGCGGATAACACGGTCCATGGCGCAGTCGCCGGCACTTCATCGAGAATCATCACCGGCGACCACATATGATCGATCCATGGATTGTCGATCGAACGGCGGCGCAGGACCACACCGACTTGGCGGGATGACTCGGTCATTGCCATGGTTGACCCTCCGTTGGCCGGGCGATCAGGCGTCATTTACAGTCGACGCGAGCGGCAGCCCCGCGACCAGATTTTGCGGCTTAAGGCGCACCACCCTGTCCGCGCCCATCGCCAGAATGAGATAGACCGGCCTGGTGCCGACGCGTTCATCCACCAGTCGCGGATCCTCAATGTTCAAACGCATCAGCGCGACGATGCGCCCCGCCGCGTCGTCATCGAGCACGGTACCGTTCCACAAGGCGTTGCCGATCCGGGTACCTTCGCTGTCGAGGCCGACGAACCAGCGCCAGTCTCGGTCTTCGATCGAAGCAACCGTTTCCACCTTGACGGAAACGCCCAGCAGATGGGTGACCCATCGCTCGATCACGCGGCACAGCCCGGCACGCGCCTTCGGGTTGCCACCGATGTTCATGACCATCGCATGGGCGTCGGAGCGCGACCAGTAAGTCCAGGCGTTTTCGTCGTCCATGACATCCATCTCGCCGAACGGCTTCGGCTGAAGCAAGGCTGCGAGCGGAGACAAGTGCATGTCGTGTTGCGCATGTTGCTGCGCCTCGACGATCTCGGTATCGGCCAGCAGAAGCGCATCGTCGTGGACGGCCGCCTGCTGGCTGCGATAGAACAGTTCGGCCGCGCGCAACGTGTAGGGATCGTCGCATCCCTCAAGCGCGTTGCGCAGGATCAGATGGCAAAGCTGCGATAGAAAGATCGGCGGCAGATTGCCGGCGCCGTTGCGGGCCAGGTTGGTATAAACGGCTTCAAGCGAGGGCGCCGCGATCAGCCGGTCGCGGAAGTTCATCATGAAAGTCCAGTTCTCGCGCGCATCGGCGTCGGCGAGAGCGGCAATGTCCGCCTTTGAGACCGGGCGCAGTGGATCGGCCAGCAGGCCTGCATGCAGATTGCGTTCGGCCTCGCATGCATCGGCCGGCGGCATCAATTCGGGCCGCGCCAGATAGGCCATGATCAGTTCGGGTGTCGCAACCAGCCCGCCATGATCGGCGCGGCGCGTGAGGTGATGGCCCGAGGCGACCCAGAATTCTCTCATCTGCGATCCGTCGTCATGCGGTCAGTCTTGATCATTCCGAGAAGATCGGCCTCCTCGGCGGGCTCAATGTCGCCTTCGACCTCACGAAAGGTGAAAGCGCTGGCATGGGCGTGCAACCGATCCGCGCCCGGTGCCGCTTCGCGCGGCTTGAGGGTGCGAAAGCGCTCGCGGATTTCGCCGTCCTCGACGCTTCGCTGCACGGCGAGCAACGTCTGAGGCGGGTGATTACACAACGAGGCGGCAAACGCGACCTCTTCTTCGGCGGCAAGGCGCGCGGCCTCAATGTCGGGTG
>WNGJ01004353.1_pt1 | contig 23016 bp, 16 predicted proteins | sample 5400611 | NCBI WGS metagenome assembly WNGJ01 (sample SAMN13153375, study PRJNA577476) | soil metagenome | isolation source: 40 cm soil or saprolite under Garry oak tree replicate 1 | place: USA:California | collected 2016-06-15
AAGAGATCATCATGCATCGGCTGCGCTTCATTCATGGGAGCACCTCCATGAATCCATACAATCGGTCGCGCACGCTTATTCCTTTTGTCGATGCCTTCTTATTGCTTTCGAAGGGACATTAAATCTGTCAGTCCACCAGCTCGCACTTGACTAAAGTTATATCCAAAGCGTGGTTCCATAATGGCCTGGTCTAACCTTGAGAGGTAAGACTTGATATCATCCCATGGTGGCAATCTGCTTATGTAGGAAGAGGCAGAGGGAAAGGAAAAAATCCCTTCTGCAGACAAGATGTCATGTACTTATTGAGGGAAGTAGCGTTAATGTAGCATTGGAGGATACTTAATAGCAGCACGATAGTCATATCGATAACCGCGCTTGATATAATCCATAATCCGCGGCGCAGTGGCATATTTCCAGCCCTTCATAAAGTGTTCCAGAGATTCAATTGGACCTGTATATGTATCAGCAACAAAGACCAAATTTCGGGTATCATTTACATACAGTTCATCGACTCGTCCTTTTCCCACATCCATTTCCACACCTTCGAGTTTCCACCCTTCTGCGAGGAGCTGACCCTCATTCAGGACCCAGCGCTTCAGAGCTTTAGCTATCATTGCATGTTCGGCTACTCCATGACGAGCTGCTTCAAGATTGCCCTTTGCCGCACGATATCCCGCTATTTCGGCTTGAGTCTTGGTCGCCCAATAGCCATTTTTTGTTCTAACCCCCCCTCTATGGTAGACCTTGGCACGAGACGTTGTATTCACCCAAACGATTTCTTCTTCCGCGAGACTACCAGCTTCGGATGGTGGTGTTCGTCGGGCTTCTAGCATGGGTCTATCGCCTTCGAGGGGCTCTATGGCAGGGGGGCCTTCTATAGTGACAGGACTTTCACCGGCTAACGGACGAGCAGATGTTCTTCCCGCAGGAGCGGGTGGAGTCTCAGTAGGGCCAGCCGGAAGCAACCCTGCCGGTTTGGGCAGCACCTGCCCACCGCGAATGTTAACCACCTCCCCAGTCGGGGGAACAGGCGTTAAGGAGCCGTTACCAGTGGTAGGATCAAATTGCAACTTAAAGATCTTGCCAGTAGGGGAGTGCCGCGCAAATTTAGTCACCTCGCCGGTGGATATATCGACTTCTTCTGGGGTATATTCCCATACTGACTGGGGAGAGGTCGGTGGGACAAGTTCGGTAGGCTCAGGCCGGTCTAGAGCTGTGGTTGGCTTTGGTCCGGTGAGCGCTGTGTGTAATAATGCAAATACGCCTCCTATCAGACCACCAAAGAAGGCTGCCCAGCCAATTCTCGATAGGTATTCGCTTATCGATATCTTTCCACTAGCGAGATCTGGTAGACTCGTGATTGCAGCGTCTACCATTCCTGACGGTACTCCAATGGCCACGCCTGTCAGAACGTTCACAGCGGCACGTGCTCCAAAGCTAGTTAACGTTTCGGGCGCGACTCCAAACAAACGCTTACTTATGGCACTGGTCAATCCGCGTGCAAAGATTCCGCTAGCAGCACCAATACCCCCTTCGACTGCCCCTTTCCAAAGACCGGACAAGAATCGTTCTCCAGCACTCCTTTCTCCCCTGACATCTGGAACAGCAACTTCCAGTACACCTCTCGTTAAAGCACCAGTGCCAGCTCCTGCCCCAATCGCTAGGGTACCGGATAAGAACGTTACTCCACCCGCACCAATTATCAAGGGGGCCACTAAAGCGCCAGCTACAGCAGCAGCAAGCGCTAGGGTAGTATCTCTAATGAGCTCTGCCGCGTTCTCTGCACCTAAGATTGTTTCTTTAACGTATCGGTTCCAGGTTCGGAAAGAGTCGTCGAGGCTTTGCGCGACTATATAAAGTGCCTTAGTCTGTCTGGTAATCAAATCAGCCGAGAGTTTTGCTCCATTCAAGCTGTCTATGATGTGCTGGGCTCCCAGTTCGGGCACGTCCCAGATAATCTCGGGAGGCAGATTCTGTCCCGCGAAGAGGTCGCTAATCTCACGTACAATACCAATGCCACTAGGTTCACCAGATTTACCAGATATAACGCCACGAAGGACATTGGTTTTCTCAACATGATCTCGCTGAGTCTGTTTGCCAGATAGAGCTCTCCTGTGTAGATCTGCAGCTTTACGAATCAAGTAGACAGCCAAGCCTTGGAGCAAACCATTGAACTGGCCTTCAGTGAGTTCAAAACTTTGACCAGCTGCCGAGAATCGATAACCCATCAGTCGAGTTCCGCTCTCTGAAGGTATTCCTTCAGTACGAAGAGCAATGCCTTCAGAAAGTGCTGCATTTAAGTTACGATTAGCCTCTTCGGTTAAACGATCTCCAGTCGGTCGGAGAGTTCTTCCCGGGAGAAGCCGATCAGGTAGGTCCCCATTAGTAGCTCGGAGTTTGGCAGCAAAATCAGGTGAACCGTAGAGGTAGGTCGCCACCTCGGTGAGTGTGTGACCGGGGATAGTCACCGACAGGTAAGTATTTTTCGTTGATGTGTCTATTCCCCAAAGAACTGGTGAACTCGATGCCTTTGTGGTTCGTGCTGTACTTGCAGCGGGCGAAGGATTTTCTCTACCTGACGGGCCTGTTGTCGCAGTAGTGCTTTCTGTAGATGTAGGACTGACAGTATCGGGGAAAAGTTGTATACCAATACAAACAGGTGATAATGCTTGTGTGAAGCTACCTGATCGTGAGATAGTTTCTGCTGCCTGATTCGCCTCAATCTCAAGCGCATCTGATATCCTATTATTGAAGAGTTGTTGATCGCTAGTCGTTGAATGCCCAATGTTCTGTTGAACAATATGCGTCAACTCATGGCCTAACAGCGAGTACCCTTCCTTTGTATCCGGTTGGTAACGGCCAGCACCAAAGTAGATATCCTGACCCCAGGTGAAGGCTTGGGCGTTTAACTCACGTGAGGCCTCGGATGCTTGGGTGTCGTCATGGATACGCACAGCACTAAAATCGTGGTGAAATGCATTTTCCATAGGGGTGCGGACTGAAGAGGATAACTGTGCTCCACTGCCAGAATGACGAAGTGCAGTCTGAGTAGCAGGTCCCGGTTGTGGAGGTGTATTTCCTGCTGCTCGTCGTGCTAGTCGTTGGATGGCAAGGTTTCCGACAATGCTTTGAACATCTGCGAATCCAGGTGTGCCCTCTGAAACTGGGTTTCCAGGCAGACGAACAGGCATACCATTATGTGAAGCTACTGCTTCCGGCTTACTCACCCTCTCAATCGATTTACTCTTCGTCTCCATCGTTCAGTCTGCCCTTTCACCCCTTTGAGTAATCAAAGCATAGTAGTGCTTGAAATCAGTAGGAGAAGGAATTTTACCCTGTTTCAGCATCTGTCGTGCCATTGCATTGATCAGTTGCTTCATAGTAACGACCCGTCTATCCTGGACTGCCAGGAAGGCTGCGTCCAGGGCGACGTTCTTGATGTCGCCGCCTGTTATGGGAAACTGCCTGGCTAAGAAGCTAAAATCTACATCGTCGCCAAGTGGCACCTCGGCAGGGAACATCCCGCACCATAATCTCTCGCGGTGTACCTCGTCCGGTAGTGGAAATTCTACGATGTAATGCATGCGACGGGAGAAGGCATCGTCGATGTTTTTGCTCAGATTGCTGGCCAGAATAACAGCCCCCTCGTGCTCCTCCATTTTCTGCAACAGGTAGGCTACTTCGATATTGGCGTAGCGGTCGTGAGCATCCTTCACTTCCGAGCGCTTGCCAAACAAGGCATCGGCCTCGTCGAAGAACAGAATGGCATTGCTGCTATGAGATGCGCGGAAAATACGATCCAGGTTTTTCTCCGTCTCCCCGATGTACTTGCTCACTACCCCTGAGAGGTCGATTTTATACAGATCTAATCCTAATTCCCTGGCAATTACACCGGCGGTCATCGTCTTACCCGTTCCCGAGGCGCCTGCAAAGAGTACCTTCAGCCCCTTTCCCGATGCGATGCGACGCTCAAATCCCCATTGAGAATAGACCACGTGCCGGTATTTGATCGCGGCTGCAATTTCCTTGATCTGCCTCAATGTTATCGAGGGCAAGACCAGGTCATCCCAGCTATAGATCGTGTTCACCTTGACTGCTAAACTGCCCAGACTCTGGTCTGATTGAGCTCGTGCTGCTTCGGAGAGTGTATCTAGACAGAGTGCCTCTGCCGCTCCATTTTTTATGATATTGCTATCTACTGCCGCCAATACAGCATCTTTGATCTGTCCAGGAGTCAGTATGAATCGATTGGCAATGACCTCCAATTCTGGGTCTAAGATAGTGCTTCCCTCTTGCACTGTATAGAGCTTCCACAATTGAAGTCGTTCGTTATAGCCCGGGTCACCGAAATGAAAAGCCAGATAGCGCTGCCCTCTCATCAACTCGCGCCAGTTAATACCTTGCGTACAGACGAAAAAGACGGGGCCCTTTACCTGCACCAGTTGTCTAATAACTCTATAACCCTCGGGCAAGGGGTGGCCCTCTTTATCAAACAGGGCGTCCGCATGCTCAAGATAAATACCCATAGGTTGCAAGCGCTGTTGCAAAGCCAACCCTTGCATGATCTTTTGCAATCTTTCTGAAGATGTGCAGGCTGCCTCAATATCTACATGCAGCAGCGATAGACCTAAGTCCTTGCATATTGCTTCTGCTGCAAGTCCTCTTCCAGCACCGTAGCGGCCCTCAAAGACCAGCATAGGTGAGGGTTTGCCAGATGGAGTAACTCGAAATAGGTCAACAACCTGTTGCAGCCTTACGCACTGGCTTTCTGACAGTGGAACCTTATCCCATCCTGCTGTGGGTATTCTATACTTAACTAGAGAACTTAGACGCGGATCGCGGAAAGGAAACCCCAGTATATACTGAGATACCCCTGAGGCTAAGGAAAAGCCGCTTGCCAACCATGAAGGATGCTCCGGTGGCATGGAAACAGGTCGCAACAGCCCACTTTGAAACAGCGTAGCCTCCGGCAGTAAATAGCTGCGCAGGCCTATCCTCTCAGATGCGTCGGTGGAAAAGAGACGTAATGCCAAGTCGCAGGTAGGCCATTTGCGAGTAATATCATTATTCAGGTAGGCGTAAAGTGTTTCGTATTTGAGATCGATTTCGGGAGCCAGAGCCAGCAGGAGAACATCCTGCTCAAACGGTGAAAGGTTGAATTCTTGAACGATGTGTTTCCAGGGCAGTTCATCGCTCCGCTTTTCCGCATGAGATGTGCGCAAAGCCTCGGCCCGTTCAGTCAGATCAAGTGTCGTTGGAGATACACCTTCTTTTCCAGTAACGAGGTTGATTAAACTGTCTACCTGCTCGTCACTGATATAGAGGCCGCGAAATTCATCCAGCGATAACTGATAGGCAGCGCGCAAACGCAAGATTTGCCTGTATAGCAGCAAATCCAGTCGCGCAATTTCAGCTTGCAAGTGTTCTAAGGCATCGGCAAACATCGGCCTTTACTCCTCCTGAAAGAGGACAAATGGACGCTCATCCAGCCAGCTCACCTGATATGTTTTGGAAGCCATACCCGTCATACCAAGCACGATGTTGAGTGGCGGCCGTCCCAATCGCACCACCCGGCGCGTCGGCTCGTCTTCAATGCTTCCTGGGACGTCGAGGAAGTTGCTGTAGAGATAGGGCAAGCCGGACCTGGAAAAACCTGGTAAACTCCAGGCGAAGTTGCGTAGAATTCCCTGAGCGGCAACACTTAGAGCCAGGTCCAGAGAACGTGACATACGGAACGTTGTTGGCATCGAAAGATAAGATAGCTCGGATGTAAGCCTATCCATACGAGCGAGAAGCTCCTTGATGGAAGTATCTTCCTCAACCAAGCGAGCGGCAGAAGCACTTCGGTATCCCTCTATCAGTAGATGAGGAAATGCAGAACGCAGCATTTCAACAAAAAGCTCGTCGCTTAAGAGCACGATTTTGTCCTGATCGTCCTGGGAAAGCCATGCGCTCAGCCGCTCTGCCAAAGATTCCAGCTTGCTTCGTTGGTAGCTCAGCGCGGTCAACCAGGTACCGCGAAGGCAATCAAGGAGGATGGCTACAGCTCCGCCTGGCAGTGTGGCACGAGCAAGAACGAGGGTCTGGCCACTCGCTGCTCCATATTCATACTGCCACGTAAACATCTCTGCCAGGAAAGTTTCCAGGTTTTGCCGGGAGAGGCGCGACTGCCAGCGCTTGATAGCCAGGGGAGAGAGCGAAAGGTCGATGCCCATAAGATCACGTACGAGAGAATCGAAAAATACTCTTTGGGCATTTGCCCGCCCGCAACATTTTACGAAGAGAAGGAAACGTATCAAGGTAGCAGCAGGAACATCTCCTGCATTCGGCCAATTTTCAGTAATGTCTTCAAGAGGTAAAGCCTCGAGGAAAGGTAGAAGCAAAAAAAGACTGCCGAAAGGAGTAGAGCGGGAATCGTTCTCTGTTGCTGGTTCACTTTTCAGGTGACCAGAATAACGTGCAAGAAGAGCCTGCCCCATCTCTTTGACCTGCTCTGGTGAGCAGCGCAGCAAGGGCAGCAAGGTTTCTGCGTCACTCGTGCCGACAGTACTATACAAGTTCGAGACGCTGCCAGAAGTGAGAGCAGCTAGAAGTATGTTTGCCTGTGAAGCCGAGTTACTGGCGAGATGACAAGCCAGGCGTAAGAGCGCGAAGGCTGTGGCCTTTAATGCAAAGCCTGAGAGGTCTTGACGCTGCCTGGTCACCTTGAGGTAAAGACGTAAGGCATTTTGCCACTCATCCGATGCCTGCAAGGGGCCTAATTCCGTCGTTTCCCATACCGTCCTTAATGCCTGGAAGGATTGGCCTTCATCCCCGTTCTGCCTGGCGTCGGCTATACTGTCCAAAATCCTGCGTATGTCCTGTGCCGTAAGAGCTTGCAGCACTTTTGTCAAATCATAGGCTGTGAGTTCATGCAGGCCAGCTAGGCCGGTAGCGGGTTGATCGCAGATGGCTGTGCGTAGCGCGGCTGAAGTTGACAGCATATGCAAACCCTCGAATGGCTCATAATACCACTTTCCCCATGCGCAACCGGCGGCCAGATCAGCGAGAAAGCTGGCCAAATAGGCCGCACGGTTTGCAAATCGCAGCATGTTCTCACTATCCGCCTCTCCTTGTTGGACATCATTTAGTGATCGGATGATCTGCTTAGCCCAACGTCGTGCCATTTGGTCCTGCTCCCAGGCTGCGTTCACGTCCACGTTGATCTCCAATTGGCGAATCAGTAACACGGCTGAATCCGAAGGCGGAAACAATCGCTCTGCCACGTTGGACAGAAAACCAGCCAGGTCTTTTGTTACCGCTTCATCTAACCGTGCCTTCACGCTTTCGGGAGAAGGCTGATTTAATGGGACTAAGTATTGAATGCGGAATCTGTTCACTTGAAACAGATTTTCCCTGGTTAATGCCATGCTCATCGGCCTTTCCTATCGCGTTGCCGCTGCTTCCATTTCAGGCTCCACCAGGTTCACACTCTCCTGATTTCCCTCGTGCTCCGAATTCAGCAATTCTTCCAGTACCTGGATGGCACCGCTGATACGCAAGAGGGTATCCCTCAACTGAGCGCGCCGTCGGTCCAAATCCTCCAACTGAGCTTCACCCGTCTTGAACTCTTTACGAAGTTCTTGGAGCCGTCTTTCTATCATGGTTTTCCTCCTCGCTGATGCCTGTTTTACTATCTCGGGCCCATAATCACAAAAGTAAAGTCTCTATTTACTGGCTTGCCATCACCACCTCCCGTTACCACTATGGCATGTTGATTGTTGATCTCAATAAACTGAGGGTTTTCTCTTGTGTCTGTCACGAGTCCACCGTGAGGGGTGAATTGTGTTACTGCTCCAGAAGGTACGGTAGGAAATTGAAGTGAAAACGTTATAGTGTAGATGCCACTACCCTGGGCCTGTACAGTGAAGCCTTGCCCAGCAATGATAGCTCCATCGTCTTGTACAGAGCCTCGAATAATACGCAGGTTTTCCATACCACCAGGCGCGAAGAGGCTTCCATCGATGTCCAATTTGATATTCCCTCTCACATCCAATGTCTCAGTTGGTCCGGTTGTCCCAATCCCAACTTTGCCACCAGCTTGAAGAAACAATCTACCATCGGCAATGCCTGTTTCTACGAGGTTCAATCCTGGATTGTTTCCGCTAAGATTCTGATTAATGTGCCACTTTGTTGTTCCCGAAGGATCTTCGAAGCTTATGAGTTCTTGTGCAGAACCCGTTCCACGAATCCCTAATGGGTTTCTCGGGGTGGGGGTTCCAATACCAACCTTGCCATCATCCCTCACGACAAAATTCTCCTGAAACACGTTACTCGCTGTGGGCCCTACAGCAAAGCGGTTATTTCCGTCATGATCTTTGCCAATCTGCACTTGCAGTTCTGTCACTGCCTGTGGTCCCCCTCCAGCCTGACCTTGAACCACCATGCTAACTCGTTGCATTGTAAGTGAAATATTATTATCTTGACCGCTACTATCGCGAAAATCTAACTTTTTTCCGAATAACTTCGCATCACCATCTATCCGTAAATCACCCTCTATCCAGACGAGATCATCGGACCATGTCAGAGCTGAGTCATCTATCGTTCGCTTCCGTATGCGAATGATATCGTCTGCTGCTTGAATTCCCTCAGCTACCACACCAATATATTGCCGAACTCTTCGGCTCTGAGTAATGTCATCTCCGTTGCGTTGCACAAAATTTCCTGGCTGGCTGGGGTTCGGATTTGGTTTCCAGCGCACAAATCCCAGAGGGATCAGCCATAGAGCGTTTGGGTTATCGTCGGGAAATGTTTGGTGAGGTATTGATGCATCTTCAATGGGAAGATCACTCGGGTCAAAGATTTGGAGGGCCAATGAGGCATCCACTGCTCGACCGGTAATGATGATGGGATCGCGCTGGTTCAATTGATCTCCCACTTCGATTTGAAAAGATTCCTGCACTCTGGCAAACTGATCAGTTGGATCGCATACCTCGAAACCCGGGCGCGGCCCCTGTGTCTCAATCTCATTGTAGCGTAACCAGATCTCAACTAGGTGTCCTCCCAGGCTGCCGCCATCAATCCCCGCGTTGTAGGGAATGGATTTAAATCTTTCTGGTGGAATTTTGTAAGGCGAAAGCACGACAATCGGCCTTCCGAAGCCGTCCCATGCATAGCCAGGTGAGATATACATATCCACTTGATCACCGCTCGTGGTCGAGGGTTTTTCCTTCAGTTCAAGACCTATGGCAATACCCCAGGTATGGGCACCGAGATCATGGCGTGCATTTTGAATACGACTGTATTCCACTATAGCCGCCAGGTCTTCGGCTCCAAGATACTGGTTCTGGTAAAACTGCGGTCGTTGTGATTGATTGGTTACCATAACTGACCTCCGGCTACTGATTCTCGTTCAAACGCTCATTCAGTTTATTGATGAGATCCTGCTGCTGATTCATAAGGGTTTGTAACTCCGCGAGCTGGGCCTTGAGATTATTTATCTCTTCGTCACGGCTTGCGGTAGCTATAGCTGTTCCTGCTGTCGTAGCTGCTGGTTGCCCTGCTACTCCTGCAATGAATGTTTCAAACATGTTCGGGACATTCACTGAGGCGCCACTGGTAAATGCGCATTTCAAGAGGCCGTTTAAAAGTTCTGAGAGAAGTGGCCAGAAATCGCTGTTTTGGACTGGAGATGTGAACATGTTCGCTAAGTTAGCAAATGTCGCATTTGTTGGAGTACCCGCCAAAAATTCTCTCAGCGAGAGGGGGTTACAACAAAACTGACTCAAGCAGTTCAGTAGTTGTCTTTCATAAGGCAAAATGGAGAGCCAGTACTCCAGGTTGGGAAGGGTAATCGCAACCTTGCGTCTATCCCAGTCGCATACCTTAAGTATCTGGCAGTTGTCCTTGCGTACAGTGATCGTAGCCAGAGGCACACGTGGGTCATCCACAGGATCAGGGCAGGGTGGCAGCAGCGCTGAACAGAAGCAATAGACTACGTATGCTGACATAAGCCCTTGTAACTGATCCAGGACGTTATTAAGGTACTCTTTTGCCGGATTTACCCCTTGGAATTGCCGGGGGTCAGGACATGTAAAGGCCGCGAATTGTTCGACCAACTGGCAATCATAGATGTCGTTCGTCATCAGAAAATCTTGCAAGCTGGACTTTAACGAGCAGCACCACATAAACAATTGTTGCACAGTGGCATTAGCACCAGGCTGCTTTGGAATCGCTGCAAGGAAGCATGTTATACACATGTTGAAGCGCGCTGCCAGAGCGCCGTGATCTACCTGTCTGCCACGAAGCGGAGTTGTAATCGGCGCTTTGTAGACCTCATAAACATATCCCTCACAGGTGACAGTTGGCTCACACTGCGCCAATACTGTATTTTGAGACGATGTGTATCCATTTTTCATGGAGCCGTTGCCACGTGCTTGCTTCTGACAACCACAGGAGGATGAGCCGCCGCAGCTACAAGTGGACGTAGTACTCCCTCTCAGGGCACTAATGCCGCGAGTAGGTTTTTCGTCGTAGCGAATCGCCAGTACCCACTCCTCAGGGACCTCCTGGCAGCCATTATTATTGAAGCTCGGCGGCTCGCACTCCAATTGTCTCCGCTGCTTATCCCTGCACTTTTTGATGAGATCGCAAACATTGAACGTATCATCGTTGCAGACCACGATATCCTCACCACAGGGGCTAAGGGCGTAGCCGGATTTGACTGTCACAAATCCAGGGCACGGATTACACACAACTTCCAATCCACAGACTACTCCCCAATCTTGTAGGTAGCGGCTGTGTAGTTGATCCTTATACAGGATATACTGTTCCAACCGGTTGAGGTCGTCTGCCGTCAAAAGCTGGCCAGCAAAGAAGCGGGGACGGCATAAGCACTGTAGCCCTCCACACTGCGGGCAGGTGCTGGAGGTGTTTCCCCTCATCGTTGATGGTTGGACCGATGTTGTTGTAGAAGTGTAGTATGGCATATTCGCCTCCATTAGATTGTGATGCGATCGCGAATGTTGTTAAGCAGATTCTGCTTAATGCCTGTTCTCAGAAGGTCTTCAACAGACTCAAATGGTGCTTGATTCCTCTGGTAGATGATTCTTTTAGCAAGTGCGTCACCAATACCAGGAAGGGTCTTTAGCTCGTCTGCTGTGGCAGTGTTGAGAGAGATTCTATTCACAATTGCAGGGCCAGGAGCCTGAGTTCCTCCAAGGCTAAACCAACTTTCAAAAAGACCTCCCTGGAGGCCGAATGGACCGCCCGGCGCTCCAGGGATACGGTTTCCCGTAGGGAGTTCTGCCCGTACAAATTCAGCATCAATTGCTCCTGTATATATAGGCTTCCCATTGGTATCCAGGATAGTGGACAGGACAAAATCACCCCGCAGGCGAACCCACAGTTCCTTAATCTCACCACCTGAAATGTAGTTCCAAACTCGGGCATCGGACCTGAAGACAAAGGCAGCAGCTAGAGCAGCATGTGGCTCAGGAGCTAATGCTGCACTGTTAATGTGCCCAGGTTCATCTTCATGAAAAGTAACGGGAAGTATCTTTCCTTGGACCGAGCATCGACAGCTCACACCAAGGGGGGGATCCGGCTTAGGATCAACCAGAATCTCAAACACATGTTCGTCTATTTGCGATACATCTACCGGGCCAGTGAAGCCGATGACAAGCCCCTTGTCTGTTTGTCCAATCGGTAAGAAGACATTACTGAAGATCTCAGCGGGGGAGGCATGTTTCCAACTCAGTGCCTTAATCCCTGTGAGACCTTTTTCAAAACCTGGCCCTGGATCACCCGCTGGTCCAGGACCGCCCCCTGGCCCTGGATGACCAGGCGGTCCCTGCAATCCTGTTCCACCCGTTCCGTTCTCCAACAGGCACTCCACCACCTCCGTCAGAACCTGCGTGCTGGGCAGCAGGCGTCGCCCTTCGCGATTATCGATACGGGCGATCTGGTTCTTGCTATCATCATTGGGGTCAGTGGGTGGATCGGTCTGATCCTCTATTTTGTCCCCCAACATGTAGTTTTCGATGGTTGCCAGCACGACGCAATTGGCGATATCGCAATGAGGGCAGCCTTCCAGTTGACGCCACAGAATATCATCACAGGCTTGCTCGCTGACAGTAAGAATCGCCACTCCACCGTCATTGGCCTGTTGAGGATCTCCAACGTAGGGCACGTACAGAAGTCGACCTGACTTAGAAAGGACCAGGCCTTGACCATCATTGCCCACTTTGATGGCCTCTGTTGGCAGAACTGTCTGCCCGGGAGGTGCCACCACTACCTGGTGAACATTTACCGCCTGCACATAGCTCGTCTTTGAGGCGCCATCCTGCTCCAACACATAGACCCAATGACCTCCAGGCGATGCTACCAGGTCCAGCGGATTATAAGTAAGAGGCACAGGCCCAAACGAGGCTGGAGAGGTCGCATCGGGGTCTACAAGGTACAGTTGCTTGTTATTCTGGTCAGCAACTGCCAGGAGGTCGGGACCTGTACTGCTGACTATGGTCAGGGCAGAGGGAGCAGCAGTACCAGGCAAAACAGTAATGGGTGAAGTGGCGGCGACTGCCAAAGCTGCCACGTCGAGCACGCGAATGTTGTGATTTGTTGTGTCGGCTGCATATGCATACTTCGCATCACTGCTTATAACAAGGCTGTGTAAATTTTTTACTTGCAGATCGATCTTTGTCGCGGGGGCAGGGGTTGCCGGCTTGTTGATGTCCGTTGCCCAAACCAACACCTTACCTGGATTTACCACCAGGGCAAAGAGACGATTGTCCAGTGCCGGAGCCACCGCCAGGGAGATATCACTGCCCTCACTTTCGTCTACGTCGATACCGTTCGTGTTGATGGGGGGATTGGCAAAGTTGGCGGTATCGAAAATGAACAATTGCCGGGGGTTCTTATCAGGATTCGTGCTCGCTTCTGTGATGACATAGAGACGTGTGCCGTCGTTAGAAACAGCCAGTTCCACCCCGTTTGCTGGCAAGGTGAGTGAGGGCGATTCAATAGCATTATTATCTGTACTCACCTTGTAGACGGTGTTCCCCACCATCACATACAGGCTATGAGTGGCATCGTGCAGAGCCACACGCGAGGCATGGGCGATGTTCATCGTATTTTCCCACTGCAGCCGTGGTGTGTCGAATTCATCTGGGGCTTTCGGTGGGTCTACCAGTACGTCGATATCGTACGATTCTAGAATGCGATTGGGAGCGCAGCGCGTACCATCACAGCCACATTCGTCGTAGAGGACGGGAATCTCTTCAATCGGGCATTCGCGATAACGCAGACAAATTTGCAGCGTGTGTGAAGGAACAGGGGTAGGATCGGGATTAGGGGCAGTATTTGTTTTGAGCGCCTTGATCGCATCCAACCGGGTGATGTCGATGCACTCCTGCTCTCGCACGACGATCTCGTGACCGCAGCAATCAATGGCTGTTCCAGGCTCGATGCAGACAAAACGATCGGGGCATGTTGGATGCTGCTTGACCTTGAGGCCGCATACCACTCCCCAACCATGCAGGCGCTTTTCATGCAGGCGCAGCTTCTCCATATGGTAATGCTGCTCGTCGGTAAAATCTGCTTCTACCAATAACTTTCCTGTGAAGTAATAGTCGCGTGTGAACGGGCCAAAGTCACACTCAGGGCAGAGGACCTGGGACGTTGTATTTTTTGTCTGTACCATTCCGAGCCTCTCCTTTTCGGCTTCTAATCTAACTTTGTGGTAGTGCCTAAACGGGATTGTTCGCCAATCCGGAACGTCGGCCCTCCCTGCCTGTTCGGTGGCTCTCCCAATACGGATTCCTTGCCGAGTGGTGTTGCATTCAGCGTGACACCTTCCGGATAGCGTCCGATCACCGAGTCCAGTCCGATCATCGATTGAAAACCAATGCGAAAACGTGGTTCCACGAACACCAGTTGAGCAAGGGTGTGGGCAGGTCGTTGTGCATTGAGTAGATTCTCCAGGGCCTTTCTCTGAACATCCGAGCGTCCATAGGATGCGGGAACAAAAACCGAGAATTTATGGGCGTAAAAGTGAAATGGGTCGCGAAAGGGATCTTGCGTCGTAATCAACTGCGTCTGCGACACCTGAGCTCCAGCATCCAGCTGGCTCCGATTCACGATACGTTTGCCCCAGAGCACCGCCTGGTCACCCAGTCGCCCGGCACCGAGAAAAAGCCAGCGGCGCAGCTGAAAGTGCTCCAGTATCAAGGGGGGCGGCTGCCAGGCGCAGGGAAGTTCCTTAACCGGTTCACAGTTTGCCGGTTGAGGGCGACACAGCGTCCCGGGCTGATCATCGGGGCAGCAGTTCGTTTCAGGTTCCATTCCCAGGTAGAAGAGCAGGAGCTGCCGCAATCCCTCGCGGGTGCCGCGAATGTGATAAAGGCCGGCCGCTCTCTTCAAGAGTTGACGGCGCTTTGCCTCTGGCATGTGCCTATCGAGAACCAGGCCGATCCACGAAGCCAGCCATGAGAGGAAACTGGCGCCTGTTTTCGGGTCAGGGTCAGCCGGAGTGGAAAGCGGGTCGAAATACCGTGCCTGAGTATCGATCTCCTTTTCAATGCTGCGGAGTGTTGTATCGAAGAGGCTAAGAAAACGATCAGTAAATTGAGTGCCGCCGGGATCTTCTGCGAAAACGGCAGGCAAGTAGCGGCGCAGGCTTATGCGCGGAAACTCGATTTGCGCACTGTCTATCGTCGGGGTGACCGAGCCGCTGCCTCGCAGCTGCAGCCGCAGTTGCGGAACTTCAGCCGTATAGGTCGAAACGGTGATCCGTGAGCCTTTCGGAACCTGCGCATGCAAAATAACCCGGTGCCATTGACACTGGTAGAACTTGCTGTCAAGTTCTTTACTGATGTAGAGTCCTTCTTTCTCGTAAAGAGGGCCGCTTTGAACCACCACCGAGGGTACCGGGTTGCCATAGAGATCGAAGACTCCACGTAGTGGCACGCGGCCTGAATGTTTGTTCTGCTGCTTGATGTCGGGGCAAAATCCGCCCAGATAGAGATTGCCCTGGGCATCTACCTGGAAAGGGAGGCTCGGAAGGCGAGAGATCAACTGCTCTGGACGCGAAAGAGTATCCAGCGGTTGCCCGTTCGTATCAACAACCTGAACACTATTCGCAACACCCTCTACCACAACGTACAAGCGATCCTGGCAATCAATGGCAATGTTCGTTATCTTGCCGAAACCGGATAAGCACGTTTGCCAGTGCCCAGAAGGACTGAAACGGTGAATGCATCCATTAGCGCCATCGCTGACGTATACCCTGCCTTTCCCATCAAAGGCGATTGCGTATGGTTCCCATGGGTTGCTCAACTTAGCTGAGGACGGTGGCATCCAGGCAGCGCGGAAGACGAATCCCTGCAGCGCGAAAACACTCAAACGGTGATTATCGGTGTCGCAGACGTAGAGATTACCCGCGCAGATGCCGATGCCATGTGGGTCCATAAGCTGTCTCCGCCCTTTGCCCTTACCGCCGAAACAAGGAACCGTCTTAAAAAGACATTCACAGGGATCGAAGCGCTTCAGTTCAATCGCCTTGTTATCCAGCAGGTAAATGCTGTTATCTGAGCCGAGAGCTACATTTGCGGGGAGAGTAATACCGCCGAAGCTCCCGCCTGCCTCGGTGAGCGAGCGTCCGCTTCCCCGTATGGGCGCAAGAGTCAACGCTGAACTCGTGGGAGCCTGTTCCACGTTCAGTAATGTTGCTGCACGCCACCCTATCAGGGCATTTAACAACCAGGAAGTAGGGTCGTAAGGTGGCTGCGGTATTACTGGTAGTAAGTTATTCATGTGTATCATAAGCACCGTCAGTTAAAGGCGTAATTCACCTGGATATCGTGTTCGGTAGAGTAAACCAGCGCTCCGTTAGCGATCGAAACATTTGTGCATGCCGGTTGCTCCACTCCATCAAGCACTATGATGAGTTGATCTATACTTTGAACACCGGGAACAGTGAAGACGCGTTGATAGACCCGTGAATAATAAATGGTTCCTCCAAAGGGCCAACCCTGGTTATCCTCACCTCCTATGAGCGGGTGGAAGTAGTTGAGCAAGGCATTCTCAATGCCTACTTTCACCTCTGCGAGATCGGCATTGTCATCAGCAATGACTTCAGCCTGGATCTGTACCTGTTGATACGTGGGCTTGATGACATAAAGCTCCGTTGTGAGTACTCGCCGCATATCCAGATAGGCGCAGACGGTGCGCAGAGTGCCTTCACTCGGTGTCGGTTTCGGGTCATCGCTGTCCGGTACCACAATGACGGTGACTACGCCTGGGACCTTCACATCAGCGGGAAAACTCGGGTGAAAAAGCGGCAATGCCCTGGCCCGTCTGATGTTAGCGGCCTGCATAGCAAGGTATTCGAAATCTTCGGAAGTCACTGCCCGGCATTTGCTTTTTAGCGACCTTGGCGCCCGTAGTTCCGCCTGGGCGAGTGTTTCCTCGTCTCGCCCACCGAATGCCGCTTGCAGGTTTGTAATGCCGTTTTCGTTGATGCCAGCGATAGAGGTGAGGAGTGTCGTGAGCGTATTTGGGGCAACGTTTCCTCCCTTGCCTCCTCCGAAGCGGTATTGCCTGGCAACAACATTAGATCCCGCGTTGTCGACATTGCCAACCGGAATGCGCCCATTGGTGCCATCCCCGAAGCGAATTTGACCGCTCGTACGATCAAGTACATAGTGAGGGTCATTTGGGGAAGAACCAAAGAAGTCATCCACCCGTGTCCATACTTCGTAGGTGTCACCTACCTCATTCACCTCCAGGATGAGGCTGTCTTGCAATACCGGAGTATTGGCGAGTTGGAAGACTTGATCAGGTAGACCTGTACTCCCTCCGAGTACTTCGTCCTGTACCGTCTCGGCCTGTTGTGCAGACACGGTATTTGTCCTGATTGCCAGTAATTGGGGGGGGCGTTCATAGCTACTCGTTGCGAGCCTGGCTCGAATCCAGTAACGCGCAATTGGCTGCGATTCGGTGGCTGTGCCAATCGAAGCATCTGGCTTCATCTCTCCATTTGCAGGTGTTTTGAGATAGATGTGCCCTGTCTGCGTGAAAGCCAGGGTTTCGTCTTTAAGCAGGCTCAAGGGCCGCCATTGCTTCCCATTCCAGTATTCCCAGACAACCTGGGCCGAAGGAAAAGCCTGCGTTTGCGGTACATTACAGTCAAAGAACGTCGAAGTTGAAGCTCCCTCCACTACCCATACGGCCAGGTTGAGCTCAACCTGGGGCGGAAACTCTTTAGCATACTCGAACCCCAGCAGTAATGCGCTATCAGGGGTTGCCAGGGGACCAAATGGTTCAAATCCCTGTCCCGGTTCGTCGTTATCAGTATGGAGGTCGGTGTAATCGTAGCCATCAAAGGACTGAACAGCAGTTAAACGCGCAGCCAGGGCTATCAGGGAGCGCTGGGTTTCAAAAATGATAGGAGCAGCTCCTCCATCGGTAGGTTCTGCCGAGACCTGCGTGCGCTCTGGAACGATCACATAGGGATCGGTGAAAGTGTCCTCCACTGGGAATGTAATCTCTGCACTTGCTGGCCCGGCAGGATTAAGTTCGATGCCCAGCAGCATAAGGAACTTGAGGTAATTCAGTTGTGGAACTTTATCCAATCGGTAGATCATCATGTCAGCGAGCCAGGCAAACACCTGCACCATAGTGATGCCCGGATCATTGTCGTTGACATCCGTCCACACCGGGGCCCATTCCGGTGTATAACGGGCGATGCGTGTGCGCACCTCCTGCATAATGTCATCGAAAGTGCGGTCGTCGATTGTCGGGAGGAAGTTCTCTAATGGCATGATCTACGTTCCCTCATTGATATAAAATGGATAGACTAAGTTGTGTAAAGCATTATTGCCGCGTATGCGATAATCGATTCTAATGAGAAGCAGGTTAGGCTCCTCTGGCGCTGTTTCCGCGTCGATATTCAAGACATCTATGCGTGGTTCATTGGCAACCAGAGCCTGCCGCACATTCTGCACTACTACACTACGGGTAACTGCATTGTTAGGAGCAAAAACTAACTCCTGTATGCCGCAGCCGAAGTTCGGCAACATCACGCGTTCGCCTTTTGCCGAACTTAGAATCAGGTAGAGAGATTCTTCTATACGTTGCTCGTACTTTGCCTGGGCGATCTTGCCGCTTGCTGTAACCTGTAACGGAAACTTCCATCCTACACCGAGGAATGCTCGTGTATCTTTTGCCATGATTCCTCCTTGCCTGACGTTACGGCAGCACTTGCAGGTCAACCACTCCGTGACCGGGGAGACCTCTGCAGCTGACTGCTGTCATAAAAAAGTGGTACCTACCACCTGGCAGGAGGTCAGACAAAAACTTGGGGGTCATGGTTACAGTGATCACCAGGACGAGTGTTTGCCAGGAGCCACCAGGGGGCACAACAACGAGCTGTGGCAGCAAACCATTGGTCACGTCTAAATGAGTGCCATTCTGCTCATCAAGTAAGATCAATATCCATTGCAACGGGTGATCACTGGCGAGCGTGAAGGTTACTACCAACGGTGATGGTATGTGAGATGTTGAGTCATAAGTAACTGGTTGCTGTTCAGGCTGCACGGTAGGCCTCACCAGGTCTGCCAATTCAGCAGGTAAAGGAGGTGGGGTCTGTCCAGGTGGAATAGGAGTGACAGTGCTATTATCGAAGACCTGGTGAGACTCCTGGATGATCAGCGGTAATCCCGTATTTGTCCGGTTGAAATCGGTGTCAAGGATCACCTTTCTACCATCCACCTGAGTTGCATTCAATTCCATAGATTTCAATGTGTACGAGGTGCAGGGGACCGAAGTAAGTTGACAGCTTCCTGGACCTGTGAGCGGAAACACACCTCGATCATTGTCCAGAAGTACGATGCCACCATTAATTGTCCATTTTGGATTGCTAGGAATGCTTGCACCCATACCTCCATGCGGACAAAGAATCTGAGCATTGGTGGTTAGAACTTTCGGCATGGGTATTCCTCCCTCAAGGTAGCGCTTTTTCTAGAAAAATCCTGGTGGCTCATGATATCTGTACCTGCCCGTCTTTTAGAACAAGGGAGCGACCGCCACCATTCAGTTGAATAGATGGTGAAGCCGTATTATCATCAAGAGTGATCTCAAGTCCGCCGCTGGACTTGATAACAATCTTTTTTGCGTCGTCGTTGTCCTCGAAGCGCAAGGTGTGCCCACCTGGGGTCAAGATGACCCGGTGCTTGGGGTCCGACTCAGGTGGTTTCTGTCCTCCATTCCAGAGAAAGCCCACGATAAAGGGGTGATCGAAATCTCCATGCTCAAAGGCCACCAGCACCTCATCGCCCACCTCAGGCATGAAATACATGCCGCGCTGCTTCCCCGCTAACGGTACGGCAACAGGAGCAAGGGCGCTGGGAGGATGATCTGGCAACCACGGAAACTCTAATTCGACACGCGCCTGTCCCCTATCATCTTTCAGGCTTTTTACAATACCTATTACTACGCCGCTCTGCGTTTTCATTAGCTATCTCCTTGTCCGCCATCTTCGCGGCGAGCTTCAAAGCGTGTGGTGTAGCCACTATCACCAATAGTATGGGTGGTACTCGTGACGAAGTAGGTGCCATTAAAGCGTACTCCCAACCCACGGATTTGCACGCGCTGCCCTGCGCGCAGGTCTGGCAGCCCTATAGTCGTCCCTGTGGCTTTGACCATCTCCTTTTGTCGATCACTGAGAATCGCAATGGCCCGTTCTCGTGCCTGCTTCTTCGTAAAAACAGGTTCGTCCACCACTTCCTCCTCCCTCGGAGGACTTTTTTGTAACAGTTCATACAGGTCGCGGTTACGGTTAAGGCGTGGATCGTCGAGCGTCACCTGCTCATTGATGGGTTTCCCTGTGTTGCGATCCCAGCCGTTAACAGTGACCGACCGCACCTGGTTGGCTGTGGTGAGTGTCGGTTTGAAGTCGATGAGGGATTTTCCCCATTCAAGCTTGAAGGTGACTGCGCGCAATCCAGGGACCCGCCCATCAGAAGGACCGAAGTAGAGTCGGGTCTCGGAACCTCGCACCGTTGGATCCTTTTCCTGAATAAATATGACATATCCTCTCTGCCTGGCTCGCGAAAAGAGGAAGTCAATGTCGTATTGATTCTTCTGAGCGAGGTAGTCCAGAGGCGTTTCTTTTTTTAGCGCGTTCGGGTCGATCTGTACAGGTAATGGAAAGCGTTTCTTTTTAGTCGTACGATCAACCTGCTTCCCAATCCTTTCAGCGATTTCACTATCCTTCTTCCCGGTCCAGGTGTCGTTATACTGCTTTCTGCGCAACTGGTGCAGAACGTTGAGCCCGCGAACGGTGAGAGTAGGTGCGCCGCTGCCTGGAAAATTTGGCTCCATCGTCGTGAAATTCCCTGTCATCATCACCCGCATGCTGTCCATGTATCCCATTTTCACCTGTACTTCTTTGTGGCTCGGTTCAAAGAGATGGTAACGCTTGCTTTCCGCTGTATCTCCTTGCAGCGATTGGGCAGTTTCGGACCCGACGTACTTAAAACTATTGGTTGAAGGATCCCAGTTATTCACAGTGAGTTCAAAGCTATCGATTCCTTTGATTTCATCTGTGTAAGTAAGTTGGATCACGTCGCGCAGCACAACACGAGGCAAACAAGCTCCTTCGATGCGCAGCTCATAGTGCGGGACGAAAAACCCTCCCTGAGCGAGGGATTCCTGGTCCAGGGTCACAACATTCATAGCAAAAGCTCCTATAAGATCGGTGGTACGCTAAGAAAGGCTCCGATTTCGATGCGGCGAGGGTCTTCAATAGCATTTGCATCGGCAATGCGCCGCCACTCTCCTGGCTTACGATAGTGCTGAGCAGCGATACTCGCGAGCGACTCTCCCTGTTGCACAATGTGGCTTTGTGTCCGATCAGGTGAGTTCAGATTTAATTGCTTCAGTTGCTCATCGAGTGTTTTATACTCACGCAGTGTGACCGTCAGTGTTGCTCGCAGCGGGACACCCTCGGGACTGAACAAGGTGAATTTCTGCTTCACATTTTCGACGATACACTGGAATTCGTTGCGTCTCTGATTCCCTAGATGTGATGAGATGTCGGTGCCAGGAAATTTATCATTCCAGATGAATGTGCAGATCGGCGGCGCATGGCGATCCGGCTCGATCTTCACCAGTTGGTAGATGGTATCTGTATACGTCGTCACGCTCGTCGCGCCTGTTCCCATGCCGTCTTCAGTCGTATCGAAGAAGAGATCGAGCGTCAATTTTTCGCTCTGGCCGCGCACAAATTGTTGCAGCGGTGCATCCAGGCCAGGAATAGCAATCTCGGCAATTTGAGCGCTTTTGTCCAATGAAAACTCAGCAGGGTTGAACTGCACAGGGATAAATTCTATTTCACCGCTGTGCCATGTGACCACTAACATTGCTTGCTGCGGCTGTTCCATAAATCTATCTCTACTCTTCTTCCAATTCTTCTCGCACTCCGCTGCTGATGCGCTGCTCGGCGCGCACTCGCTTGTAATGTTCTTCCTGCTCGCGTACAGCTTCTAAAACAGCCTGTACAATTTTTGATAGGGTTTGCGGGGTTAGTAGAGAGTCGCCATCTACTGCCCGTACCGTACTAACAATGTCACCGATATGTACTTCCATAGGTAGATCACCTCACTGCTCATGCGATATCCATTGACGCGACGGAACCTAACCCCCGGTGGGCATCTGATAGATGCCCTCGTGGGAGATTTCAATAGACTCTATAGCCACGTTGTTCTGGCTGGCATGCAGGGTAGGACCTGTGTATTTCACAGGCAGGCCGCGACGGAAGTACCAGATAGTGTTAGGAATATGCAGGTCGTTTTGCAGGATAATAATGCCGTCGCGGCGCTTTCCTTGACCTGTAACAAAGCCATAATGCCAGTCCCAAAGAGCGGTGCTTACGCCAAGTCCCTTCTTTAAAGTAATATTCGTCCACTTTACGCGTGTTGGGAATTTGAGAATTTCTCCATTGCGCCCACCCTCCTTGTATTCCTCCACATCGAGTGACATTTCCAGGCCGCTACATTCACTGAACCCACCCAGGGCTACATCTGTGATAGCCGACAGGGCTATAGACGATGCCAGAGCCAGAGAACTGCTCGTGTCCAGGAGGCTGATGAGGAAGTTGTAACTTTTGACGGGATCCAGGCGGACCCCTAAAGCACCGAGTGCCGCCATCACTTACCTCCCCTGCTCATTGAAAGTGCACTGATCTCAAATTCATTGTCTGTGCGCCCGACTCGAACGATGATGAACTCGAAAGGATTGGAGGGCGCAACACCAACCTCTACCAGTAACCTTCCGTCGTCACGTTCACGGGGTGGATTGTTCTCCTCATCGCATTTCACAAAGAATGCCTCCGGTGCCGTGCTGCCCACCAGTGCCCCTTGTTGCCACAAGGCAATCAAAAAGCTCGTCAGGGAAAGTCGCAGCTTGGCACGAGTGTAGACATCGTTGGGCTCAAACACAGCCCATTGCGTCGATAGGGACACCGCCTTCTCAATCATCATCAGTAGGCGACTGACATTGACGTAGCACCAGTCAGGATCACTGCTGACGGTCCTGGCTCCGGAGATGCGAGTGCCGCGACCGGAGCGTACACGAATGACGTTAACTCCCAGCGGATTTAGGACGCCGTGAACAGTGTCATTCACAGGGACAGTAACATCTTGTACCCACACCAACGGCGAGTTGGCGGGGGCCTTATGCACCCCAACCGCAAAATCGGTTCGGGCGTATTGCCCTGCCACATGACCGCAAGGGGGAATGTCACGTGTAATGGCGGTGGACGAACGGAGCGGATCAACTACGCGCAGCCAGGGATAATACAAGGCGGCGTATTTGGAATCGAACCGACTGCGCCAGGCCCGAACAGCACCGACTCCTAATTCATTGTTTTGCGAGGTTGAGAAAGGCGGATCCAGTAAAGCGATGCGGTCACCACGCTCTTCGCAATGCTGTACCAGGGCAGCTTGAACACGGTATATGTCCTCCTCTGAAAAGACT
>WNGJ01003515.1_pt1 | contig 23008 bp, 25 predicted proteins | sample 5400611 | NCBI WGS metagenome assembly WNGJ01 (sample SAMN13153375, study PRJNA577476) | soil metagenome | isolation source: 40 cm soil or saprolite under Garry oak tree replicate 1 | place: USA:California | collected 2016-06-15
GTATCATATCCGGCTTCACCGAGCACAAACACAGTGCCGGTGGTTACTGGCGCGAACACGATTACTTACGAGACGGTGCCAAATGCAGCCCTGACGAACAGCAGCATAACCCTCAATGCGGGAACCAACGTTGGCTTAACGGCACCGGGGGCGATGACACTTGGAAACACATACACATTCGGGGCAACGACTGACACACCCCAATTTACTCGGCTGGGTCTTGGGCTTGCCGCGGATGCCAATATACCCTTGAGTATTACCATGTCATCCAACGCGGCCATTGCAAAATTCAACAATACTGGCTCAAATGACGCGCAAATACAAGTGTTTGCTACAGCGAGTCAGAAGTCTTATATAAACTTTGTCGATGGCACCACATCCAAATATACGGTAGGTAAAGACACTGGTAACGGTTTCTTCATCTTTGACGTCGCAAACTCGAAGAATTTCGTTACCTACAGCAACTCGACTCAGAATTTTACGATCATCTCACCCTTCTTTGTTAACTCGCTTGGGCCACATGCCATAGGTGCTGGATCAGCTAATACCAATATAATGTTGGACATAAAGGGTGCCTTTTCGGGTGGCAGCACCAACGACATCCATTTGGGCATTGAGGGCGGTTTGACGCCAGCCGCAGGTAAACCTGCAATGAGTATGGACATAAAAGAGCCAATAACCGTTGCGGCATCAGGCACTCATGCCCTTTTGGCCGGGATTAAAGTTGAGGACACGTTTGTTAACGGCGTGGGATCAGTTACCGATGTGGCTGGGATCGATATCATCGCCCTTGCGGCGCCTAACAACACGACAAACGCCTCTGGACTGAAAATTGAAGGCGCCCCCACGAACGCGACGAATATGTATTCCTTGTGGGTTGCGGCAGGTACTACACTGATTGGCACGGACCCTGGAGGGTCGGATATATTGCGGGTCGGTGGAGCACTTCGGACTACCGCCATTGGCATAGGGACAGCATCTACCAGCAACTCTATTGATGTGCAGACATCTAGCGCCATAATAAATCTTCAACCGTCGGTAACCACGAGTCGAACATATGTTCGTTTTGCCAGTGGTGCGACGACCTTTGTGGGGGCAGAAGATAGCACCGGATCAGCCTTTGGATTTGGAAGTCTGGGAGCATACGCTGTCTTATTAGGTTCATTGAGTAACGTCAACTTGGTGCTTGCGACTAATGGCACACCGCGCCTATCTATTACCGGTGCAGGGGCGGCCACTTTATCATCGACAGTGTTCATGTCGGGCCTTACTACATCCACATCAACCAGTCTACATAGCGTGTGCATTGATAACTCAACTTTTGAGATTTTGAACGACAGCAACGTCTGCGTTGTGTCAGCGAGCCGGTTTAAAAACACGATCGAAGATTCACTGGTCGGCCTGGAGATGGTAAAGCAACTACGTCCTGTGTCCTACTATTTAAACGACGACGCGGCACAAGGTCAACTATTTGGTTTTGTGGCCGAAGAGGTTGAGGCTATCGACTCACGCTTTGTAACTTACACAAAAAATGGGCAAATCTACTCTGTGAAATATCTTGAAATCATACCTGTGCTGGTGAAGGCTGTTCAGGAGTTGGAAGCCCGAGTTAAAGAACTAGAAGCAAAGGACTTAAAATAATGGCTTTGCAAGCTGGCGGTATATGGTTTGGAGATAGGGAGCCCACAACTACGGATGGCCTTCAGGCTGGTCAGGTGTGGCTCGACACAAGCGGCGTACCAGTGATTAAGGTCGCTGTGGCAATCAGCCCTACGGTGTGGAAAATAGCCAGCGCGGGGGTCGCCGCTAAGACAGTATCTGCGAACTACACCTTAACAACGCAAGACTTTATGGTGATAGCCTCAGCCCCGCTCACCTTTCAGTTACCATCGGCGGTTGGGTTGAATGGCACAACATTTCGGCTCAAGAACAATAGTAGCGGCGCGGTGACAGTGCTACCCGCTAGCAATGCTACAATAAATGGAGAGGTCAATCAACCTCTTTTGATAGGCAGTGTACTCGACATAGTTTCTGACGGTAGTAATTGGCATATCGTCTAGTTAGGGAGATACAATCATGAGTTTTTTCCAACGCGCACATATAGATTCTGCGGATTCACCTTCAGTAGATGCTTTCGCTCGCTGGCGCATTTCTCAGCCCCATTCTTTATTCGACGCTCAGTTAACTTACCATTTGCAAGATTTACTCTATGAGCAACTGGTGAGCGGCACTGGGGCTACGGTCACCCATGACGACGTAAATCGCACAGGTAAGATGGCTTTCGTCGCAACCCCTGTGGGCGGTCAAGCGATCATGCAGACCTTCGAGCATTTTCGATATCAGCCATCCAAATCGCAGCTTTTTCTGACCACGTTCAGTTTTGTTGAAGCGATGGCCGGAGTGTTGAAGTTTGTGGGTTACTCTGACGGGACGAATGGTTGCGAGTTTCAGCTTAATGGCACGCAAGCGCGATGGGCGTTACTTTCTTCAACTCAGAATGGGAATACGTTTGTCAACCAAAATGCTTGGAGCCTGGATAAGTTGGATGGGACTGGGCCAAGCGGTGAAACGCTTGACATAACCAAAACCCAGCTTTGTGTAATTGATATTCAGGCACTTTACACAGGCCGCTGCCGGGTTGGCTTCGATGTGGGCGGTACGATTGTTTATGTACATGAGTTCTTACACGCTAACACATCTAGCTTTCCATACCTTGCAACCTGTAATCTGCCCATTCGTTGTGGCATGACAGTTACCTCAGGTACGCCAACAACGACGATGTTTTTGACGTGTGGTTCGGTCACGAGCGAAGGGGGAGTCGAAGACGTTACCGGCTTTCAGTTCGCTGTTGAGGGTACTAAAGATATGCCCACAGGGCAGACACTGCACTTGTTATCTATCCGCCCAAAGTCGACGTTTCACGGCATCGTAAACCGTTCAAAGTTTGTGCTGGAAACTTTAGACATCATCACAGGTTCCTGCCCCATTAAGTGGGAACTTCGTCTTGGGCAGCCTATATCGGGCACTACAACATTTATCGACGCGAACACAGCCCAATCCTCCACCGAATACAACGTTCTTGGTGATTTGAACGGTACAGCCGCAGCAACCATAGTCTCAGGTTATGTGTCCGCAAATGAAAGCCTTAAGGCGCCGCAGCAGGCCAAACTTGCATTCCGTTATCCAGTTTGTCTGGGGGCAGCAGGAGATCAGCGCCTGAACGGCACGCTTTCACTGGTACTCACAAACATTGGTGCTAACAGCACCACTACAGCCGTGCGCGTTGCAATGGGCTGGAAGGAGATACGCTAATGGCTTTTCTAGTAAATGCCCCTAAACAAAACGCAACTACTGATGTTTTGCAAGTGGAAGTGGTTGACTCTACAGGCACTTCGACAGCGATAGCTTCAAGTGTAGTTACCTCCGTTAATGCATCGGCCACTAGTGTGGTATTGCTAGCGTCTAACGCCAGTCGCAAAGGGGCTACGTTCTACAACGACTCGGCGGCCATTCTGTACCTAGCCTTTGCCGCAACAGCTTCCGCGGCGGCGTATACCGTGCAGATGGTAGCCAATGCCTACTTCGAACTTCCGTGGCCCGTGTACACTGGCGTCATTTCAGGCATTTGGGTATCAGCAACCGGCGCAGTCAAAATTACGGAGTTAAGCTAATGCCTTTATTTACGCCCAAGACAACGGGTAGCGTTACGGGTACGCAGGTCGAAGTGGACTTCGGCGCGTTAGGTTTGAGCGAACAAAGCTTTGTGATCACAGATTCTAATGTGTCCACGACTTCGCACATAATAGGGAATATCGCGTATATAGCCCCTACGGGCAAGGATCTCGACGAACTCGATATGGACGCGATTGATCTGAAGTTTAGTGTGGGCTCGGGGCAGTTTACAGTTTATGTCAAAGGCCTAGAAGGCTATTTGGCAGATAAGTTCAAAATTAACTATTTGATCGTATGAGGTTGATTCTATGGCAGTTATAAAATCGGGTGCAACAAGTGATGTTCTAACGGTTGACCCAACAAGCAAGGCAGCAAGAGTAACAATCTATGATTCAGCGGGGAACCAGGGTGCGTCAGCTACACCCATCTCCGTGGTTTTAACGGGCCAGCCCATTACAGCCACAACCAGCCCAGCAAAGAAAGCCACGTACCGCGTGGTGTATAAAGCCCAGACACCGTTGGCCAGCGCCACGGTGCCGGCCATGACCCTAAAGGGCTCGGCTACCAAAACCATTAAGATTATTGGCGTACGCATCAGTGGCACCGCAGGTACGGGTGGAGTGGCAGACGTTTGGACGGCTAAGTTTACTACGGTCACAGCGGGTACGGACATCGGCGGTGTGAGTATATCTAAGGCAGACTCGAATGATGCGGCCGCTACAGCCGTTACAGCTTTCTATTCAGTGGCCCCAACAGGGGTTACATTGGCAGATGGTTATTGGACCTCAGAGCGGTATGAATGGGTGACCCCAGCGGTTACCGTTCTACCACAGGTTGTGGACTTGCATTTCGGCACAGACGATGGCACTGAAGCCATGACGCTTCGAGGAACCGGCCAATGGTTCGGTATCGGATTTTCCTCCGTTGCCACATCACCTACCGCCAACATAGAAGTAGAGTTTACGGAGGAATAATGGCAATTATTCGAGCCGGCTTCTCATCTGACCATCTTACAATTGGCCCGACGAGCAAAGCGGCGCAGGTCACGGTATACGACTCTACGGGGGCCCAAGGGGCTCCTGGGTCACCGAATAACCTATCCATAACGAGTGGAACTATCTCACTGGTTAGGTCCACGAATAAGATCGCTACCTACCGGTCCGTCAACAAAGGCTTTGCTGTTCTGCCTAGCGCAACGGTGCCTTTCTTTCAGATGGGCAACTTAACAGCCCCAAAAACAGCCCGAATCATTCGTGTGCGGTTTAGTGCTACGGCGGCAACGGGAACGATTGCAGACTTCTGGATGGCCAGATTTACCGCGTTTGGCACTGGCGGTTCCGGTGGGGGTCTTCTCGCCGCTAAGGGAGATTCCGTGGACCCAGCGACCGCACTAAACAGTGGATTTATCTACAATGGCGCGCTACCCGTATCGGCCACACTGGCCGATGGCTATTGGTTTTCGGATCGGTACGAGATTGTCTCAGCCGCGGCTAACGTTTTGCCACAGGTTGTCGATGTGCGGTTCAGTTCCCAGGCCATTTATGATAATGGGTTAAAGGCCTTGACGATAACGGGCAATCCGATGTATTTTGGTATTGGCATATCGGCGGGTGGCACAACGCCTATAGGCGATTTGATGGTGGAATGGACGGAGAGTTAAAATGAAACTAACAACTATTTTTGCAACATTACTTACGATAATTGCGATGGGGCTTATAGGCATGTCACAGACGACTCCAGCGCCCTGCGCTGCTAAGTTCTCGGATCTACTGACTGACGCTCAAAAGGCTGATATGCAGGTACTTAACTTGGACTTTGACACGCAGATGGCCGGCGACCTTCTTGCTTACCATAATACCGCAGTGGATAGGCAAGTTAAAAAAATATTGGCTTCTGTTGCTGATTTGGACCCAAAGGCGCAAGCACAAATAGCGGCGCAAGCACAGGCCTTAATAGACGCGGCAAAGGCTGCGCAAGCAGCGCAGCCAGTACAATGAAACAGGTTGACCTTCGGGTCAACATATGGTACAATATAGCCAGTCGATCCCCCAGTTCTTGGGGCGACTTTAGGGAGTTTCATGGCACCGAATTGGCAAGATCGATATAAACAGCTTTACCCCGGTCAAATTTCTAGCATACAGGGATTTCAACAGGGTACAATTAATCCCTTTATTCAAGGTACAACCCCTGGCGAGCAAGCAATTAACGCTGGTACGTCGTCCCAGTACAACCCATTTGTGGACGACTATTCGAAGCAAATCCAACTTAATGCTATGGGCAACGCCCAAGGTGTCTTTGATCGTACGCCCGAGGGTTTTACGCCCGAGCAGCAACAAGCAATCACGCAGGGTGCCAAAACCGCCGCGTATTCTCCTATCGCAGCTTCTGCCTCCGCTGCTGGTGATCAATTGCGTCGTAACGCAGCCGTCACAGGTTCCCCTACCGCTTTGGCCGGCAACTTAGCTGGTTTATCTCGCCAGCGAGGGCAGGATCTTTCAACGACTGGCGCCCAGCTTTCAACTACGTTACCTCAAATGTTCCATAGTGCTCAGATGTCAGATTTGGGCCAAAAAGCACAAGAAGCTATGTTGCCGGGTCAATTGGCCCTAGGCGCTCAGGGGGCGGAGCAGGCGGGCTATAGGAACCTGGGGCTAGGGCCGCAATTGGCTATGCAACGTTTTGGAACTGGTACTGGCGCATGGAATAACGCTATGCAAGGCATAATTGGTATGGGTGGTCAGTTGGCCGGTTTAGCAGGCGGCGCCCAGAATAAAACAAGCTGGGGCGACGTTGGAAAAACTCTTGTCAGCAAATCCGGCGTATCGTTTGGAGTCTAGTGATATGGCAACATCCTTTTTAGATCCATCTCAGCAAGTCTCAACGGACGATTCAAAAAAGCTTAGTTTTGCGGAACGTCGTAGACGTTCGGCGTTGTCCGATAACTCCACGCCAGAGGGTATAGACCCCCGCGTAATTGCGGCTGATCCCACGGGTAACATGAGTGTAGCGCCTTCGACGCCGCACCCGTCTGCCGGAGAAAGCTTCGCAGCTTCTCGCTCAACACCGTTAGATCCAGCCCTTAACATTCCGGCACCCGGCATACCTTCGTATACACCGTCACCCAATGAGACGCCGCATTCGGAACTTCCAAAAGAGGTTTCTCCGATGGCGCAAGTAGCGCCCGTCGAAGAACCTGGACAATACCAACTTGCCTTGCGTCAAGCCATAAACGATCCCAACTACGCGCCGTCCACGGGCCGAAAAATTGCCGCGGGTCTTTTGGGAGCACTTGGCTCTAGAATCGGCATGAATCCGATTGATACGTATCGGTTTATCACGCAGGGTCCGGCTAGAGCCCATCTTGAACAAATCAACCCAGAACTAGTTGCAGCGCATGCGGCTGAGCCAGAGACTTTAGAGGCGTTTAAAGCTGTTGCTCCTCAGGTGACCAGTCGTTTTGGCACAGCCGGCCAAATCTACTCAGCGCAACAGGCCACTGCCCAGCAAGAAGCAGACAGGGCCCAACGCGAACGTGAACAAACTATTACCCAAGGTGGTGTGCCTGGAATGCCCGGCGTGGAGCAACCATTAGCGGTCCCAAGATTCTCATCTCAGGGCATACCAAGTGGGCCAGCCGCGTCCAGTGTGCCCGGTGCTCCAACACCTGCGCCTAGCGTATCGGCGATTCCTGGTGCTACTCAAATTGGCGCGCCCAAGATTCCCCTAATTAAGGGGGAAGCTGCGCACGTTAAAATTAAGCCGGAGGCACTTAAAGACTACGATCCAAGTGCCAGATTTAGTGGCATCGATGCAACTAAGCGTTCAGATTTGCAGGGTAATGTTCACTACTACATGCCAGGAGCGAATGGACGGGAAATAACTAACGACGTCATGCCAGACACTAACTTAGCACCCGCGCCAAGCGTAGATCCGAGAACCGGAATACCAGAGGGCGTCAAAAAGGGTGATGTCATGTTTGCCTTTGACGCTAATGGCAAGTTACCTGATGACGCGCCGAAGGATGTTAAAGATTTTGGTGACCGCTTGTGGGGTACCCATAAGCAGAGACTACAAGAAGAATACGGCCGTCAGGACGAAGCGCAGGATCGACAACAACTTGACGCCATTCAATCCGGTCGTGATAAGTTGGCCATCTTAAATGAGCAAGAGTCCGCAACAAAGAGAGCAGTTGATGTTACCAACAGCGCGCTAGGTACGGTGAACAGCCTGCTAAAAGAAAATCCGGACATTACTGGGCCTGTGATGGGTCGCCTCGAAAGATGGTCGCAAGGTGCTGGTACATCTTTTGGATTTCAAGATCCCAAAAAAGAAGCGGCGGCGGCGGAACTAGCATCAAACATATTGGCACTGATCGGCGCTGATTTTAGAGCCAAGTTTCCTGGTCGGCCTTCCACGCAAATGTTTAACTACTACAAATCAGCATCCCCCGAAATATTCCAAGATAAGCCTATGATGGGTGGATTTCTTAAGGGAATCGCAGACGACGCAAAACGTAACACCGCAGCAGTTGACTCCGCCGTAAAATCGCGTCTCGATCAATACAACGCGCTGACAGCGCCAAAAGAAGCTGAAATCGAAGCCCGCCGTAAGGCGCGCAGGGCACAAGCCACTGGCGGCGGCACAACGCAGCCCACATCCACCAGCACAAGTGGATTCTCCATAATTGGTAGAGGACAATAGTGCCGCAAAAAATCTACACCCTTAAAGGCCCCGATGGCAAGTCCTTCACCGTGCAAGGACCTGACGACGCCACCGACGACCAGATAATAGCCGCTGGTAAAAGTCTATACACCCCGCTCATGGTGGAAGATGCCGCCAAAAAGTACGGTATCGACCCAGAGCTAGCGAAGGGCGTGGCGCGTCAAGAATCTAATTTTAATCAGGATGCCAAATCGTCAAGAGGTGCCATCGGCGTAATGCAATTAATGCCGGACACAGCCAAAGAACTAGGCGTGGATCCGAACGACGTCACACAAAACATTGACGGTGGCGTGCGTTATCTTAAACAACATATCGACCGATTTAAAGACCCTAAACTTGCGCTAGCCGCATATAACGCCGGTCCAACGGCGGTTGCAAAGGCCGGCAACCAGATTCCTAACATACCTGAAACGCAAGATTATGTAAAAAGCATAATGGATAAGATGCCGGTGTCTGCGACTGCGCCGACGCAGGCAACACCAGCGCCACCGATTAAAGATCCTAAGCTTGATTTTGACTGGTTGGTGAACCAAGAGCAAGGTAATCCGCCAAGCGACACGGGACCGATGGCTGCGCTTGGACGTGTTGCGTCTAACGTGGCCGGTATCCCCGGCAAAGTTTATGGTGCGTTCGCCAACGCGCCGGCTACGCCAGAAGAACAAGCTGCAGAGACATCTAGCGGCAGGTTGGGTCTAGCATCTAAGCGTTTGTTTGCTGATCCCTACACCGCACCCCATGGTCCGCTGGAAACTGCCAAAGAAAAGGCGGCCAAGGGTGAGTATTTGTCAGCGGCCGTGCACGCATTGGGCGGAGCTATTCCAGGTGTTGGTCCATACGCAGAACAGCTTTCTCAGCGCTGGACTGGCACTGGTGCATTTCAAGGCCAGCCTCCAGATCCTTGGGGAGCATTAACTGAAACTGTTGCGGGCGCGGCAGTGCCTGCGGCAGTAAATAAAGTTTTGCCTGCCATTGCGCATCCTCTTGATACCGCTAGCGATCTCATGCGAAAAGCAGTAGGGGCGCCGCCTGAGCAGCCCATGCTATCGCCAACGCCTGCTGGACGTATTGGTAATGCCATCGCGCCCAACATGCCTGTTGAGGACGTTGAAGCATCCATTGATGAGGCTAAAGCTGCGGCGGCCGCCAGAGGTAATATGGTAACGAATTTACCTGAAGCACAACAAGCTGTTAAGCAGGTTGTAACAGATACCCAGACTAAGTTAGATAAAAACGTGTGGGACCAATATGGTTCGGCTGCTCTAGATCGAGCGCAAACTGTTGCGCAGTTTAAGGCTGATGCGCTCGCCAAATTGCCAAAAGATATTTTAGTTGGATCGCGAGAGTACAGAGAGGTTTCCGCAAAAATTAATGACCGTCTTGCACAGACTATTCCAAGTCATCCCACGGTGAAAGACTTGGACAATTTACGTTCAGGTTTGGGTTCAGAAAACAGCGCCTACCACGCGTCTCAAAAGGTTGGGGCCGTTCTGCAAAAGGATCAAATTCTAAACAACGCCGTTAATGTGGCAATGGAAGACACGTCTCGTCGCATGTTGCATGATTGGTTGGAAGTAAACGCCGGTCCACAAGTTCGCGACTATGTTGCAACTCAACATGGTATACTTGGGCGCACGATGGATTTTGAATCCGCGCTCAATCAACATGAGATCGAGGCAGGACAACAAACCCAGCAGCCCCTTGTCCCCCAGCTAGTGAAACGATTTGGAACATCCGTTGGCAGTCTAGTAAGCAAAAACATAACACCGTTCACGCCCATCGATCGTAACATAGAATTGGCGTTTCGTGGATCTTCTGGCCAGCCAGCTTCAGCCGCAGCCACTACTGCCGGTGCAGCCACTCAACCTTGGCAGATGCCACCGGTTGTCAGGTTCCCACCCGGCGCACCAAGTGCGCCACCGGCCCCAGGCGCCGTAGCACCGGGCCCACCGGGTGGTTCTTTGTATACTGGTACACAACCGCCACAGACACCGTTGACGCACCAAACAACTGCAGGATTAGCAAACCGTTATCGTGGACGTGTTACACCACCGCGCCCCGGCCAACTTGGTGATAGATAAATGAGCGACACAAAACAATACCTTGCGGACATAGTTGAAAACATTACTCTACCGGCTGTTAAGCCGGTGGTTAAGAGGGTGACGGTAGCGCGCACCAAAGCCTATATCGCTGATAATGGTTTGGACCAGATGGCGCCAGCGGATGTAGCTGATTTCCTACGTAAGCAGGCAGACATTAAGATTGCGCTAATTGGCGATGCGGTTCTCAAGCAATTGGAATTCTTAGAGGCCGCCGTTGATTGGCAAGAACGTCAGTCGATTTCTATGACCATAACTGCACTAACTAAAGCCGCCAGCGAAGTGGCCAACACCAAACAAAAGTTTGAGCAGAGCATCGGTCTACCGACCGCCGCGAAGGCGGCCGAGCTAATTGAGAAACGTCAGAAGGAATTGGCCATCGCGGCCAAGCCGCGAGAGATGACGGCCGATGAATTTGCCGCAGCCTACGAAGATGCAACTCGCGCATCGGGTACGGTGCCTATGGCCCCGGTAAAGGCATAGTGTGGCCATACACGTCATAGACTATATTGATAGGTTGCCACCCGAGTGGCGGCCTCGTTCGCAAGCGCAAACACTTGCCCTTGCATGCCCGGCCGAGGTTCTATGCTACGGCGGGTCGGTCGGGTCGTTAAAAGCGAACCAGATAGGTTTATTTGTACCAACGCCTGACGGTGGCAAATTGCTTGAAGACGTGCACGTGGGTGACAAGGTTTTTGCAGAAGACGGCACAGTATGCACCGTCACCGCCGAGTCAGCAATATACACAGACAAGAAGTGTTACGAAATCGAGTTTGACAACGGTGAAAAAATCATTGCCGCTGACGATCATCGTTGGCTCACCATGACAGATAAAGAACGCACGGCCACATTTATGCGGACCGAAGAATGGCGAGCGGCTCGCCGTGCTAAACGTCCAACGCGTCAGGGCAAAATTCGCAAACCTAGACCCGATCTAGTTGAACGCAATTGGCGTACAGCCGAGGCCAAACGCGGCACCTTAATGGTGCCAACAAACGGTACTCTCCGCACTACGCAAGAAATTTTTGAAACCCAGCAACATCGTTCAGGCTACACAAACCATTCTATTGATGTGTGTGCTCCACTTCAACTTCCCACCGCGAACCTATTGGTTAATCCATATGTGTTAGGCGCATGGCTCGGTGACGGCTCTAGGGATGGTGGTGGATTTGCGGGTATTGACATAGAAATAATTGAGGAAATTCGAGCCGCGGGTTATGAAACGAATAAGTCCAAGAGTAGTGATTGTTGCTGGTATATTAAAAATATTAGGCCAAAACTAAGAACTATTGGAGTATTGATGAATAAGCACATTCCAATAGAATATATGCGCGCCTCATTTGAGCAACGCCTTGCGCTCTTACAGGGCCTGATGGACACAGATGGTTCAGCACCTAGCGGGCGCAGCACAATATTTTACAACAGCAATGAGGCATTAGCCAATCAAGTTCGTGAGCTACTGCACACGCTTGGTATAAAGGCGTCAAAAGTTAGTTGGGAAAGTCATTATATAAACGAAGAAGGCCGTCGCATTGAGTGTGGTCCAACGTTTGGTATTTCATTTTCTACCACGCTTTCAGTGTTCAGACTACCACGTAAACTTGCTGCCAAAAACGCTGGTGATCGACCAACTAATCAGCGTCACTACATAGTTGCAGTGCGGCCTGTGCCAACAGTTCCAACTAAGTGCATAGCCGTAGATTCACCGTCGCATTTATTTTTGGTGTCGCGTTCGTTTATTCCGACGCATAATTCTGAAACCGTTCTGGTAGATGCTCTGCGCTACCAACAACAACCAAAATACTCCGCGGTCATCTTCCGTCGCACGTTTCCAGAAACAGAGTTCTTAATCCAGCGTACCCGCGATTTATACGCACATGCTGGCGGTCAGTTTTATGAAGGAGCTAAACAATGGAAGTGGCCGTGGGGTGCCACAATCTCGTTCAGGCACTTGGACCAGCCAAAAGATGTCTACAAATATCAGGGTTTTGAATACCAATACATCGCCTTCGACGAATCGACGCACCAGCCCGAAATGGCCGTTCGTTATTTGCTACAAAGTCGTATGCGGTCGGTCAACGAGATACCTTTACGCATGCGTCTCGCCACAAACCCAGGCAACATCGGCGCGGCTTGGCACAAAGCCCTCTTTCACGGTAAAAGATGTATTCATTGTGTGACCAAATCGCTCCAGGAAGGAGCGACTTGGCCAAAAGACGTGCGCCACTATGGTGCAGTATACGCTGACGCGGTTTGGCCTTCAGACAAAAAACCGCTTAACCACACAACATGTTACATTCCAGGCAAGGTCACTGACCACTCGCTATTTGGTGAGGGCGGCGGCAAGTACATGGAAAAGTTACGTGGGCTGCCGGTGGCACTGCAAGAGGCGCTTTTAGAGGGCTGTTGGGAAGCGTTTGAGGATCAATACTTCGACTGCTTCGATCTTCAGGAGCATGTCATTGAACGTTCAGCGATCGCCGAGCGCTCGTGGTGGCCATATTGGGTTGGCATCGATTACGGATTTCGCCACGCCTGCGTTGCATATTTATTCACTAAGGCCCCTGATGGTACTGTTTATGTGCTCGATGAGTACGTGACGCACCAGAAAAAGGGCGTTGACGTGGCCCTCGACATCGAGAAGCGATGGTCTACAGACCATCGCCTGAAGGCACTTTATCTGTCGCCCGATACATTTGCCCACGACGGTAAAACAGATTTTTCGCAGGCCGAGATGATGTCTCAGGCCACTAGCCTAGCGTTTGACCAAGCCTACAACGATCGCGTTAGTGGATGGTTACTTTGTTATCAACTTATGCAACAAGGCAAGTTGCAGATTACACGTGACTGCCCGCTGCTAATCGAGGCCATACCCACGCGGGTACACGCACATAACTACGACGGCGACCTTGAGAAACAGGCTGACGATTATGATGATGCCTGTCTTGTGGCCGGCACGCAAGTTACAACTGCGGATGGCACAGTATCAATTGAACAAATACAAATAGGCACACTTGTAGCTACACGTCAAGGCTTAAAACCAGTAAGTGCGGCGTGGAAAACAGGCATACGCGCATGCGTTACTGTTGTACTTAACGATGGCACTAGCATAACCGGTACAATGAATCATCCTATATGGATATGTGGTCGAGGATACACAAGACTTGACACATTACAGTATGGTGATGTTATAATACCTGTATGGCAGAAACAATCATATTTAATGGAATCAAGTTCAGGCGATACCCAGAATCCCGTCACAGAAGTACTAGAGTTTACTATAGGCCGGGTGGCACAGACGCTGAGCAAGGCATTCAAAGTTTGCATCAAGAAGTGTGGAAAGCGGCAAATGGGCCAATTCCTACGAAACATGATATACACCATAGGGACAAAAATCCACTCAACAATAATTTGTCCAACTTGGAATGCTTGCCTGAATCCGCACATCATCGCATACACGCCAGAGTTTATGACGAGCAAGCCGCTAAGCATTTGGCAGCCATTAGACCATTGGCGGCGCAATGGCACGCCTCAGAAATTGGAAGAGAATGGCACCGGCAACATGCCCGTAAAAGTTGGAACCAGCGCATGCCCCGCAAAAGAACTTGCGCACAATGCGGCAATGGCTTTGAATCAACCGCCGGGCGTAGCAAATTTTGCACTAACGCCTGCAAGTCAAAGTGGCGTCGTGGCCAAGGCCTTGATGACATTGTTAAAATTTGCCAAAGATGTTCGGTGCCGTTTAAAACAAATAAATACGAAAACAATAAGTTTTGTTCACGGCGGTGCGCCGTTCGTCACAAAAATAACTTTAGTGGGTGAGCATGAGGTTTATAATATAACTGTAAATGATGCGCATGAATACTTTGCCAATGGAGTACTTACAAGAAACTGCGACGCGTTTCGCTATGGCATCGCCTCAGAGATACGCCCTGGCGAGCGCCCGGAAGAAGACATTATTCAAGAGCGCATTGACTCGGGCGAGTGGGGCAGCGATCCCACTTCGATTATGTTAAACAGAATGTTCTACCACAACCAGCATGGCGGCAGCGATTCAACGTTCAATTATCGGCAGCGTGGTGGGGGCGGTCCCAGGACACCCCGCACATCAAAGATTTTCAACATAAAGTAGGTATTATGAAAGATTGGGTAATTGCCAACACGGACAAATTGATCCTATTAGCGATAATGGTGTTCTTCACGTGCGTGTTGTTACACGTTTTACACGATGGTGGAGACATGGAAGCGCGAGAATGGGCCACTGGCATAATTTCTGGAGCGGCCGGCGCATTGTACATTTTGATTACTGGCAAGGGGAAGGCAAATGACAATGGAAGTAAAAGTAGTTCGTAGTATTTTCACTAAAACCTGTACCATTGGTAAGCTGTATCTAAACGGCATGTACCAATGCTTTACGTTAGAGGATTTCTGCCGTGAGGACCCTCCAGGGTCCTGGAAGCCTACCCTTAAGCGGCCGGGTATTACAGCAATTCCATATGGCCGGTATGAGGTAACGATGACGTTTAGTCAACGTTTTGGAAAAGCGTTGCCGCTGCTGTTGAACGTGCCTGATTTTGAAGGAATTCGCATTCACCCTGGCAACAATGACGCCGACACCGCTGGCTGCATTTTAGTGGGCGAAACTAAGTCGGATCTAAACGATTCCATCGGCAACAGCCGCATCGCATCTAGCCTATTGATTTTGGAACTGGCTCGTGCTATAAATAAAGGCAAGATTTTTATTACTATTGAAAAAGAAATTACACCGTCTAAATAGGCATGAAAAACATACTTTTGGTTGCATTGCTGGCATCAAGTGGCTGCATACGTCGGCACATAGTGCCGACACAACCTACGCTATCTAACAAACAAAATTTCATGTGTGTCGCATTGGACGCAACACATTGGCGCTGTTGGTCAAAAGGCTCTAGTGGCGAAGCCGCGATGAAAGCGGCACTTGGTGCCGCTGGCCCTTACGTTATAGAAGATGGTGGACGAATTTGGGAGATTGAAAAATGAACTTTTTAATTAAAGCCGCAAGTATTTTGATTAAGATCACGTCGATTCTGGATGGGTTTGCCCCTTTAGTGCCAGCCGCAACACCCGGCGTTCCAGCGGTTCTTGGAACCGTTCAAAGCGAGTTGACACAGATGTTTAATGTAGTGGTACAAGCTGAGGTTTTTGGTCAGGTGCTCAAAACCCCTGGACCCGATAAAGCGCGCGCTGCTGCGCCAGCATTGGCTCAATTGATTCTGACATCTACGTTTTTCTCCAACAAAAAGATCGCAGACCCCACCAAGTTTCAGGCCGCAGTTACCGCGATGGGTGGTAACTTGGCCGATATTTTGAACAGTTTGGACCACTCCGCCGCCGACGAAAAGAGCAAAACCTAGTCGTCACATCAATGAAGATCAAGGTTGCCCGCTCTGAATTGGCTAAACTGCGCCGTCGCATGAAACGTGCGTTCCCTAAGGAACGCATCGAGTACTTGTTTGGTCACGTACACGGCGAAGTTATTCACATCCATATATTTGACCACATTCCCCATGTCGCCACTAAATCTTGGTGCGAGGTTAGCGAGCATGATCACGTTGCCTCCGTTGAAGCGTGTGTGGATGCGGGCTTTATGTTTCTGGGCACCATTCATTCCCACCCAGGCTGGCGCGATGCCACGCCGTCCGAGACAGATCAAACCAACAACATAGGTGAATTGGTTCAAGGTATTATGGCGCTTTGGAAGGATAAAAGCGGGAGGCTGTGCTCCCGCACAAAGTGGTGGATACCGACGCTACCTATGGAGACCATTCAGACCTAGGGCTTTGTCTTTTTGGTGACTTTTTTAGCCACCTTCGGCGCGGCACCTTTTTCAATCTTAATCTTGTCTAGGACCACCTGCGCCATTTTTTGGCCATAATGCCCTGGGTCTTCCCGCTTGATACCCATCCATGTGCCTGATGTAGTATTATACGAATACCAAGGTGGCATGGCATTCATCATCTTTTTCATCTTTTCCATCTGCACCTCATACTCCGTATTAACTTTTAGCTGTTCGGTAATTTCAGCCGCTTTAGTGATTTCAATCGCGCACTCTATCCCAGTGGGTGGCGCATAACTGGGCGTTGTGCTGTCCAAATACTTAACATAAGCCGACTTTTTGTTGCTGCAGCCATTTTTAATGGTGCCCAGTATGTGGGTTTCGATGCAGTTGGGTAACTCGATGTCCAGCGAAAACCACGCCTCTTTGCCGTCATACGATTCCTTGTAACTTAACAGGTTCACAATCGCGCAGGCAATTTTGTGCTTCATTGTGAGTTTAACTTGGTCTGTCAACGGGCCGCCGTAGAGATCAATTTCTTGCTTAAGGTCTGACCACTTCATTTTGTGCCTCCTTTAGGCCTTTCGCATATGCATATCGAGTTTTTGCACGGTGTGTTTTCTTCATGGTTTCGGTGCCTATGGCACCGTGGACACTTGTGGAAACACCACTGCTTAAGCGGTTCCTTGGGCATCATTTCAGTGTTCATTTTTTTGTGCCTCCATACAGAATCAGGTAATTTACAGCAAAAATAAGAATGGCAAGGACGATGAGCACCATATTTATCTCCAAAACTTTCCATTTACCATATTAAAGATAACTCGCTTTCCGAAAGCATTTATGGCCACATGACTATGTAGCCAGCTACTAACTGCGCCTGTATATTCCAGGTTCAGTGGTGTACTAGTACCTGTTTGGTATGCGCCGTTAGTTATCCCAGGTGAATGAGAATGCCCGATAATTGTTTTCACGCCAATTTTTGATAGATTGACACGGCTACCACGCGAACCGTTCGAACCCTGGTCACCGTGCAAACTACATTCGATGCCGCCAATCACTAGACTTTCTCGACGACCGACACACTGAATGTGTTTATCCTCCTCGAAATACCGCTTCGCCCAATACTGAAACGGATCAATCACAGACGCACCACTTTCCTCAATGTGCGCGCTTCGGACCATGTGAAGCGCCGTCTCTAGGTAGAACTCAGCGTTGCGCGGGTCGGTGCGCCAATCGTGCGTGTCCATCCAACGGTAAAAGAAGTCGTTGTGGTTGCTGGCAATAATTCGTGTTTGCCTACTAGCGGCTCGCTTTATTAGCCACTTACAAGCTTCCATCACCTCATCTTGGATGTTGTCGTAACCTGCTTTTTGTTTTGCGACCGCGATAAACGGTTTATTAGCGTGGTGAGGATTAACCGCATAACTATCAAGTAAATCGTGAAAGACAAGAGTTTGAGGATTGAGTTTCTCAACTAGCCCTCCCTTCCCAAAAGTCGCGTTATCAACCGTCGGATTGGTGAATCTAACGTGCGTGTCACCAAACACAAGCCCTGCGTAGGGCTCTGCCAATAGAACGTCTCCATTAGGATAATACCCTTTGTCGAGATCGACAAATGCACCGTCTTCTCGTGCATTGATGTGTCTGAGATGGAAATAGGCTCCTTCCAACTCCACGATAATCGCCCCATATACATGGTGAAATTCCCCCTTTTTGCCTGCTTTGGTGTCAGAATAGTTCTCAACTGTAATCGCGCCGGTCGTTGTCAAAATTTTAGGCGTCTTGTGGCTGGGCGCCGGCACCACAGTCATCTGCAACTTCGGATGACCCAAAATGCCGCTCTCGCCGTGGGTAATTGCCTCGAAGCCGGTTAACGGCGTTGTGGCCGTTGGCTGCGTGTGGATATCCGCCAACATCACTAGATTTTTGTTAATTGCCAGTCTCGTACTGGCCAGAAACGGAACCAGTTCAGACGCCCACCACTGGGCGTTGACCTGACTGGCTTCCCACTGGCTTGTGGGGTTTTTGTATCTGCCAGGAATCACCATAAGCTGGGCGTCGTTGTGCTTGCAATACGCCTGCAGCGCGCCAAAAAAGCCTTGATGAATTGGGGTGGCGTTCTGTGCCCACGTAATAACCAATGTTTGCCTTTTTAGTGCGGATGGAAACACTGTCTGTAGGTCGCGCTCTTTGGGGGCGTTACGCCCGCGATATGCGGCCGTGGGATCGGTAGTTTGATAACACACCGCCCGATCACCCGTTGACGCGCGGCAGGTCCAACGGATCTTACCGGCTGCTGTTTTTGCGCCGGTGTGCATTTCGCGTAAATTACATTTTGGACAGATCATTTGCCACCACCTTCCGTGCCATGTGTTTGAAGACACGCAATACATGTCGCAGTTACTTGGACTAATTCTTGTAAGCACGAGTCTCTACCTTTAGTACCTTTCAACCAGCCTGCTTTGGCTTCGTCGAGTTCGGCTTGAATAATAAGTAACCAACTAGAAAGTGATGTTTGGCGCGTCTCTATTGCGCCGTACTTAGCGTCTTGATAGGCACGTTCTTTAATAACAGCCGTGATCACTTCTTGAAAGGTGAGTATTGGTTCCGGCTTCTGGCTGACGCTGTTTTGCATGGCACGAGCCATCCATTCCTTCCGCCTAAGGGTGGCGGCTTTTAAGTTTTCTACAAGTTGTGCTGTGTCAGTTTTACCCACCATATGTATGTTGTGCTCCGCAACCATGCCACAAATATGACATCGCTCGTGCCAAATAGACTTTGCAAACATGTGCGGCATACTTGAAATAATCATGACTCATCTCCTAGGTAAATTTCATTTCCACAGGCCCGCGGACAGTACAATACATTTGCCTCAATGTCAAAATACATCGGCGCATCGCACTCGTGGCATCGTTCAGGTGTTACTTGAATGCTCATATAAGCTTACCGTGCCGGTAGGGCCGAGTGGTGTTAAATGCCATTTTCGCAATGACGGCGCCGGCCACACGATAACCTTTTTCGGCCGAAAGGTCCATGATGCGAATAATCACATCGGCTAGCTCCTCTTCGATGGCTGAGTAGGTTGGTATGTGTTCGGACGCCGGATTGCCTTGCCGGAAGCCCTCAAGGGCCTCGGATAACTCGCTATGTATTAGTGCCACGCGAGTGCCAAATTCGTGCGGCATGTCGTAAAAGCCCTTAGCGTGGGCATTAGCGTTGGCGTTATAGGCCAACGCGTTGAAGCTGTCGATGAAATCTGCTGCTGTCATTGCGGTAACCTCACTCTTATGTTCGAAAGACAGAACGCGTGCTCAAAATCAATCGCAAAGATGCGCACCGCATCCGCAAACTCCTGGAACACGCTGCGGTTGGCCATAACGTTTGGGTCGATGTCGTACTGTTCAGGCTTAACATATTTGGCCCACAGCGCAAACAACTCAACAATTTTTGGGTACTGCAGGCACAGCGCCATGTCAACGCCCGTCAGCGTGCCAACCACATCAAAGTTGAACCAAGTGCGGTCTACTAGGTCCATTTTGCTGTACGTCAGTTGACACATTTTGTATAGATAGTACTCCAAAGCACCTGCCAACAAAACTGACGACTGTAACGCCGCCACCTGCGTCAACATCGGGGCATGGTTAATCACCTTATCCTTTGACATGCCGGGACGCCAAGTGGTGCCTGACAACGGAAATTGAACGACAGAAGGACCGGCCATCACGCGCTGATAAAACTCCGCGGTGGCCTGAAAGGTTAGGGCATGTATATCCAACAACCTATCAATGGTGGACATCAATGATCGTAGATGGGCGGATTGTTCAAATGTACTAGGATTACTTATTTGCATGTTTTTTGTACCACCGTGCTGTCGCCTCGCGGCGGCAAATCTTGCATACCTTACTGCCCGAAGACCGAATGAACAGATTTTCCGGAGTATACTCGTGTCCATTCACGCAGTAGTTTGAATCTTGCCGCAGCGATGTGCCCATGCTAAATGGCGGCACACAATGTTCTTTATGGGCTAGCACATCGGCACCGTCCACCACCGTGCCGCGCATACGAAACACATAACCGCACGTGTTGCAGCATTCCCACAAAATCGCCGGCACCACGTCTTCGGGTTGTGGCACGTCTCTGTAAGTGTAGAGCCTCACTTTGTGACAACCTCACACACGTCTTGACGGTGCTTTGGGGAGCCGACAGGATACTGAGACAACGCCTCGCGTACCATGTCTTCATTTTCAATGGCGTATTGAATCAGGCAAAGAACGTTCCAACCATAGGCCGCAAGGTTGGCCATAAGGTCATCACCTTTTTCCGACACAGCCCCCACCGGCTTATCCGCGAGCGCCATTGCGTTGGCCAAATGCTCATCACCATGCCCAATAAACTGTCTCACGAAATCTAGTGTTGACTCACCCGTTTCTTCACCGTCATGCCAGTGTGCGCGAATGGCTGAAGGGTGGCCACCACATGCCAAATCCACCGCGCCAACGTCAAGCGTCTTTTTCCAGTTACAATAACCATACTTACGCCCGATAGTAAATCGGCTTAGGATGAGCCGAAGCGCCGGCCTTGGGTACATGGCCCAATCTGGCATGGCCTTTGATCGCTTAGCTCCACCGGCTTTGTAAAAGGTTTTCATTTCTGTTTCGTCGCGTTCGATGGCCTTAGGCACATTGGTAGCCTGCGCTTGATAGCCACCTAGAGTGTACGGATTATCGGGCACGTGTGTAAAACCGCTCATTGCGTCACCTCATCTGAGACCATCGATACCTCTGTGTTAAAATAGGCGCGCAAATCGCCCACTGTCTTAATTATGTCAACGTTCCAGGCACTATGAAAAACGCTGCGTTTTGTTAAAGTGTTGGAGATAACCACAACAGGCATGCCCTCGGCAATGGCAATTCCCATCTCTACCCACATACCGCAACCACCTTCAATGTTGTAACCATCCTGCAACAAAAGCAACACATCTGCGTCAAGTACGTCATTGATGTCGCGTTGCGCCGCAATTTCTGCAGGACCGTCGTATTCTCCAGTGTCAAGCCACTGTGACGTGACTTTATGACCCATTTCAATAAGCTGCTTGCGCACTTCACGTGCAGCTGGTTTGTTTTCCCACTTCGTTGCGATATACACTTTCATATTATTTGCACCTTTCGTATGTTGGTGGCAAAGTTGGAAGTGGCGTTGTTATGCCCACAATAATCGTTCCAGCCAATAGTACCACAACAATTACAAGCATGGTTAGTATGCACTTATCAGTACTACTCATTTAACCCTCCCACGTCATATATAGACGTAAATATGTCGGAATCATCTCAAAATTTAACCTTTTTAAGTGAACCCCAATCAGCACCACATGAAGCATCAACCTCAATCCACAAGCCCTCTGGTGCCACCACTGGGTCACCTAGAGCGGATTGAGGATGTTCCATCTCCATGCGTATGCGCGGAACCAACTCATCTTCAAGTTCAATTGGCATCTCAAACACAAGCGAATCGTGTACGTTGTTTATATAGTTGCCGCGTTCCAGGATGCCAGCTTCGTCCAGACGGATGCAAGCATCACGCAGATAAGCAAACGCGACGTTCGCAGGGCGAAATGCCTTAGCATCTTCTGCGTCGTCGCCGTGCTTAATTTTATAGTTACCCTCAACACGTGGGTCGTACACAAAATCATAAACATGCCAAAACCAGCGCATAAACCCGCCACGTGATACCAAACATCGCTGTGAATGAGCCTCGGCCATCACATCTTCTTGGTACTTCTTAAGCAGCGGCCGGTGCTCGAAAAATAGGTTGATGGTGTTCTGCGCGTCATATTCATTTTCAAACGAGTCTTTGTTGTTTTCCCACAATTTATAGCCCTGCATGCCAAACTGAATGCCAAGGATGGCGGGCTTGGCAGTCACATCACGTATATCCTGCTCAAAGCGTAATCCTGCATGCGGCCCGGCCGGTACGACATAGGCACGAACTTCCTTCAACGCTGTCGTCAAGTCGGCGTCTGTAAGGTTCGTATTGACCGGCGCGGGCCACAATCCGCGTTTATGTGCTAGAACAGAAGTAAACCAAGAGTGAGCGTCGATGCGCGCTAGACGCATCCAATCTTTATCACGGGCTTCGAGGCCCATCGTTAAGATATGGGCGGACTTTAAGTCGAATTCCCAAATGCGATGACCTGGGCGGGCTTTAATTAGGCCACGAAATCGTTTGGGTAAATCCAGGTCTTTTAAGTTAACGTTGCGTAAATGTTTCGGCAAATTTTGCACGTTCGGCCTGCGCGAAGACGTTTGACCAGTGGCCGGCCCTAGCGTAAACTGCGTGTGAATGCGCGGCGGCTGTTGCTCCATGCGAATGATTGGTCCTAGTTTAAGTTCGGTGGCCTTAGCTCCCTCAGCCTCGTCATCCTTCTTCACCCAGGCACGTTCTACCCAACCATTGCCGGTTAAGTAGGTTGAACGAAACTTGCCAACTGTGCGCGAGTCTAGAATCAGTTGATACAAAGGATCTTTGTAGCGTTTGGCTAACTCTTGGACTTTTTTCGCCGCAGTCGAGACTTTTTGGGTTTTCTTGTCAACAGGCAATTTATGCTTACGGTGGGTGATGTACGCTGCAAGCTGTTTGTTCGAGGGTCTGAACGGTAAGATTTTGGCCCATCGCGTAACGTCTCGAACCACATCGGTGGTATACA
>WNGJ01001506.1_pt1 | contig 23000 bp, 31 predicted proteins | sample 5400611 | NCBI WGS metagenome assembly WNGJ01 (sample SAMN13153375, study PRJNA577476) | soil metagenome | isolation source: 40 cm soil or saprolite under Garry oak tree replicate 1 | place: USA:California | collected 2016-06-15
CGCCGGGCAGCGTGACCAGGTCCTTCAGCCGCCCCGGGACCTCGCCGCCGAACCGCTCGCAGAGCGCCTGCCCCAGGCCCATCAGGCTGGTGGACTTGGCGTGGTAGAAGCCCGTCGACTGGATGATCTTCTCGAGCTCGTCGCGGTCGGCGCCCGCGTAGTCCGCCGCTGTGGGGTAGCGCGCGAACAACGTCGGGGTCACCCGGTGCCGGCCGCATTCCGCGCGCCAGCGAGTAAAGCCACGGACCGAGCGTCCCCGGATCCTCGGATCCGGCCATCCGCGCGATATGCGCCTGCGCGGCGACAAATGTATCGCGCAGCGCGATTTGCGCGATTTCACGATTCCGCAGCCTCCTCCAGCAGTAAAGGAAGAGACGGTCAGCGTAGGCGTCGAAGAGTCCGGCCAGCGCTTCAGGTGAGCTCATGCGGCGGGAAGCTGCGATCTCGGGGTCATTCATGGCGCAAAAACTAGAGCAAGACAAGTGCGCTCAGCCACCCATTCAATGTAACGCGCTTAAACTCGCACTATTTCCTTAGTGCGCGAAAAGGAATAATTGATGGCTGCTGTTGGAACAGGCTCAGGTTTGGCCGTGTACGGCGCATTTGGCCGGGTCGTAGGGCGCCGGGGCGAGGCGGACGGCCAGCGGGCCGCCCAGCCGGTCGGCCGGGTCGAGGTGGCGGCCGAGCACTACGACCGCGACGCGGCGGGCCCCGACCCGCTTGAGCGCGGCGGCCGCCGACTGGGCGCTGGCGCCCGACACCCAGGTGTCGTCGAGCAGCAGCACACAGGCTCCCGCCGTGGCCCGTTCGGCCGTGAATCTATTCACGTTCGGGTCGCGGCCCTGCTCCCCCGGCCGGATGACCAGCCCGGTCACCGGCAAGCGCAGGTAGGCGGCGGCCAGCTCGAGCAGCGGGTGCGGGCCCGGGACGGCCGCACCCGGTCGGGACCACGGCCAGGCGGCTGGGCGGGGGCATGCCCGCGTGCCGCCACACGCAGGCCCCGTGATCGTGCAGGAAGACGAGCAGCAGCGCCAGCACCGACGTCCGCGCCGCGGCGCTCGGCGCCCGCCAGGCCTTGTAGCGCCACAGGTCGGCGGCGAACGCGGTGCCCTTGACCGCGTAGGAGATGGGCACCACGGCGTCGGCGAGCAGGCCGCGGCCGACCTGGTCATGACGCCCGCACTGATAGCAGCGGGCGAATCCCGGCCGGGCCGGGCCGCGGCACACGCTGCAGATATTCGGGCAGACGCCCGGGCGGTGCCGAGACTCGAGCGGGTAGAGGGAGGCCGGCCGCCGCTGCAGGATCTCCCACACATCGGACATGCGCCGATGCTACGGAATGGCACCGACAAATACTCACGGCTGACGCCACCGCGTATATCGGCCTGGCTGTGACTCACCTCACACGCTCACCCGCGCCTGTAATCCGGTCGCAATTAGTGACGACACCAGGCAAATCTCGCTCATAGACCCGCCTGTCATTCCCCGATACGGCAGAATGAGGCCTGCCAGGAAGGCGGCCGGGCACTAGCGCGGCATCTCTCCCGCTGCCTGATGCGACTCATGACAAGGATGCTGTGTGATCGACAGGAGCGAAGCCGTAGCGCCTGCCGCCAGCCAGGGCGCCACGGCCCCGGGTTCGATCCCGGCACCGTCGCGCCTGGACCGCGCCATCTGGGCCGTCGCGGATCTCCTGCGCCGGCACTGGCTGCTCGGGCTCCTGCTGGCCGCCGGGCTCGTCCTGCGCCTGCTCCCCCAGATCGGCTACGAGCCCGCGCTGCTGTACATCGACTCGATGAAGTACCTGTTCGGGACGCACCTCGGCACCCAGTTCAACCAGTCCGACCTGGGCTCTTACGACCCGATCGGCTACTCGCTGCTCGTGCTGCATCCCATACTGATCTTCGAGAACCTGAGCTTCGTCGCGGTCATGCAGCACCTGTGCGGGCTCGCCATGGCGGTCGCGCTCTACGCGCTGATGGTGCGCCGCGGCATCACGCGCTGGCTCACCGCCCTGGCGGTGGCGCCGGTGCTGCTCGACGCCTACCAGCTGAACGCCGAACAGACGATCATGCCCGACGTGCTGTTCGAGACGCTGGTGGTGGCGGGGATCGTGCTGCTGCTCTGGCAGCCCAGGCCGACGCTCGCCCTGGTCATCCTGGGCGGGCTCGCGCTCGGCGCGTCCGCGCCCGTGCGCCAGGTGGGCGAGGCGCTGATCGTGCCGGGCCTGGTCTACGTGCTGGCCGCCGCGCGGGGCTGGCGCACCCGGCTGCTGCACGGCACGGTCATGACGTTCTGCTTCGCGCTGCCGATCGTGGGCTACATGACCTATTCCGCCGTGGTCCTGCACTACGGGTTCGAGCTGTCCAACATGGGCGACGCCTACCTCTACGGGCGGACGGCCCACGCGGCCGACTGCGCCACGCTGAAGGTCCCCGCCATCGAGCAGCAGCTGTGCCCGGACCCCGCGCTCGCCGCCACCCTGGGCGTCGACGGCCTGGTCAACTCCATGGACTCGCCGCGCTCGACATACCACCCGGTGGACGTCAAGGTGGGGCAGCTGCAGGTCCAGATGGCCTACAGCGTGCTCAAGCAGCAGCCGATGCGCGTGATCGGCGACATCGCCAAGGACTCGGTGAAGATCTTCGCCCTGACCAGGAACGGCGAGGAGGGCGACACCCCCATCTCGCGCTGGCAGTTCCAGACCAGCTACCCGTACTACCCGTACTACCGGTCCGCCACCGCTCACTACGGCCGGAACAGCGCCAGCCGCGTCTTCGCGGCGACCGGGGGCGGCGGCAGGGCGCGCGTCTTCCGCCCGGCCGCCACCTTGCTCCGGAACTACCAGCTGCACGGCGGGTACACGCCGGGGCCGGTGTACCTGCTCGCGCTGCTCGCCGGGATCGCCGGGATCTTCACCTACCGGCGGCGCCGCGATTCGGGGCTCGCGCTGGCCAGCCTGCTGATCACCGGCTCCGCCTTCGCTGTGCTGCTCGGCGCGGACCTCTACGAGTTCACCTGGCGCTATCAGCTGCCGGCCCTGGTGACGCTGCCCATCGCGGCGGCGTTCGGCGCCACCGCGGTGGCCCGGCACATCCGGGCGCGCCGACGGTCCGAGGTCGCCGCGGCGGCGGCCGCGGACCCCATCGAGGAGCTGGCCGTCGCCGCATCCGAGCAGGCGTCCGAGCGAGCCAAAGGGGCGCCGGCGCCGACTGGACTGAGGAGCTGCAAGTTGCAGCACGAGACATCGGTCAGCTGACGGATCTTTGAGGGATGCCGCTCCTTGTCCGCACGGGGTCACTCTGCCTTCGGAGCGCGGGGCCGCGCCGCATGATGTCCGCGGAAGTGCAGTTGACCACGTTCTGGGTCATGGTGCACGCGAAGGTGCTCCCGTTCAGGTTCAGCGTGAAGCTGCCCGGGAGCATGCGGTTGTGCGTGACGTGTGCGGGCCTGGGATCTGGGGCTGGCCCCGAAGCCATGCCCCGCACCGACAAGACGATGATCCCCAATGATCCGGCGACGGCCAGCAGCCTCCCGGGCGACATCGGATTTACGGCTTCTGGTCCGTGCACGGGAAGTAGAACTCGGCCGGGCCGTTCTGCCCGGTGAGGTCTTGGGTGCACACCATCCCGTAATTCGCCAGGCCGCCCACGATGGCGCTCAGGCCGCTGACTTTCCCGGAAAGCCCGTCGTAGCTGCTGGCATTCGCTGACCGTGCGTTCTGAAGCTCCTGGCTCATCGCGGTGAGCTGGTGCCGCATCCGGGTGAGCTGAGCCGAGGCCGAGCCCTTGTAAGACAGGAATATTGCCAGAGTGACCGCCACGGCTACCAGCCCGAGAACCCCGACAATGTAAGCGCCGATAACCGCCCATCTCCTTCCTGCCCGCGGCTGAGGCTGGAAGGCAAGTGGCATCGTCTGGTCGTCGTACTGGGGGGTCTGAGAGTACATTGTTTCCTGCCTTCCGGTCTAAGCGTTCGGCTAGCCAGCCCATGTCGCAGGCCGGGCGCAGAGCCGTGTGCAAGTCGTCTAGCTCGGCGGAACGGTGCGCGGCCTCGGCGAAGCCCTCGCAGTAGGCGAGATACTCCGCATCCAGGTGCCCGGACGGCGGCCCGGCCAGCCCTGCGGGGTTCGCCGTCCCGGCTGCCCGTCCGGCCATCCGCGCTGCAGTCGCTGCGGCACCATCGTCATCAGTCACGGAGTTCCTTCAAAGAGCGCTGAATGACCGTGGTCGCGTCTCTGCCGGTGGCGGCCGCTTCGCGCAGCAATTGCAGGTATTTCTCGTAGCGTGCTACCTGTTCCGGCTCGGCTAGCTGGTTCTCGCCGTCGATGGATTCGTTGATCACCAGGTCGTCATATAGCCGGAAACCGAACGGCCAGACCGGCACCGCTGCTTCAAATGGAATGATCCCGAGCTCCAGCGACGGCAGGCCCGTAACGGCGATGAGCCGGTCGAGTTGTCCGGCTAGCGTCGGCACGGACACGGCACGGGTCCGTAGCGCCGCTTCGAGCATGACGACCTGGACGTGCTTGCCGGGCTGGTAGATCACCTGCTGCCGCTGCATCCGCTTGGCGACTACCCGGTCAATTTCGTCCTCGCCTTGAAGGCTGGTCGGCATGCCGGGCAGGCGCAGGAACTCCCGCGCATACTCAGCGGTCTGAACGAGCCCGGAGATCAGCGCCGGCTGAAACTCGGCGATTCTCGTGGACTGCGTCTCAAGCTCCAGGATGCCGGCTTGCACGCCGTCGGCGCCGGCTACGCGGTAGGCGTCCTTCCATGCCGTGTACTCGATGCGGGCACCCCGGAGCATTGCGAGCAAGTCAGTGGCGGCTTCGGGCGAGCCGCCTGTAGCGCCGACCCACGCAGTTATGTCGTCGTCGCTGGGAAGCTGCTTGAGGGTCTCGATTTTCGACACCTTGCTCTGCTGCCAGCCGAGCGTCTCGGCCAGGCGGGCGCCGCTGAGGCCCGCGCCGACGCGGAGCGTCTTGAGGGCCTCAGCGAGCTGCCTGCGCTCGCGCTGGTACGTGGGTGTCGTCAACTGTGTCCTTTCAGGATGCAGCCCATAGCGCGGCGCGGCGCATGTAGTCGGCATAGGGGAGGGCGTAGTGCCAGGCGGCGTCCCGCCAGTAAGACCGGGTTACGACCGCGCCCGGGTCGGTGACCTGCTCGGCGTACTGGAACCTGCCGTCGCTGCCGTAGCGCATGACCCACAGGTCGTGTGAGTCGAACAGCCAGTAGTCCCCGAGTGCGGCGAGCGCGGCCAGCTCTCCGGCGGGAACCATGCGCTCGGGCAGGATGCGAACATTGTCGCCCGCTTCTGTGTTCGGTCGGTACCACCACTCCAGTTCGTATCGCAGGTAGTCCGACAGCGGCTCGGTCACGAGGTGGATCCGCTGGAACGTCTTCCCGTCTGTGACCGCGGCGCGGATCATGCTGGTCCACTCATCCCGCGCCGGATCCGTTGCCGGCGGCTCGCCGGCGAGGAAGGTGCGGAAGGACTGGTCTTCGTAGCCAACGCCGTACTGCTGGAGGGTTTCCAGCCGGTAGGCGGTGTGCCGAAAGCTGGTGAACAGCGCGGCGAACTCCGCGCTGTCCAGGTCGGTGATGCGGCGGCCCATGGCTAGGCGAGCCCTCGCCGGCGGATCACATCGGCTGCCGCGAGGATGACCTCGGGCCTGATGTAGACGCCCCGCTCGCCGGGCAGCACGTTGGGCAGTCCCGCGAAGGTGGCCGCGTCGACCTCGGGTGCCTGGACAACGGTCATGCCATCTTCGCGCCAGTGAACGGACGGGCATCCGCCGCCGCCTGAGTCCGGGTCTTTGGCCAGGAGGTAGGTCTCCATGATCTTTCCCTTCTCGCCATAGCCGCATACTGCGGCTTACGTGAAGCACTGAATGAGCATGACGAGCATAGCTCGGGGAGAACAGCGCTGTAGACCATAATATTAAAGAATATTCTGAGCATAATGCTTGACTGATGTCAAGTCGGACGCTTACGGTAAGTCGGTAAACCCACAGAGTGAGTGGATGCGCTCATCACGCGGTGCGAATGGGCTGCTGAGCGCGAATCCACTCAAGCAAGCGCACTGGCGCAGCTAACGCCTGGGGTTGGGACGGAATGGCCGGTGATCGTGCCGAGCGGAGGTGATCGGTAGTGGCCTGGGAGGTCCTTACCGGGCTGGCGGTGGAGCTGGTGCTGCTGGCGGTCGCGTTCGGGCTAGGAGCGTGCCGCCGCCGGGCGGTGGTCCTGCCCTCGCCATTGATGGAGGCGGAGATGGCGGAACTGCGGAGGCGGCTGCTTGATGCGCTGGACCGCGAAGAGCACCTACGCCTGGGCCAGGCGCAGATGCCGCGCACGCAAGGCTGGGGCGAGCAGGCGTGAGCGAGCAGGGGAGCGTGCGGGACTCGGTGCCGTGGACCGGGTCGGCGCGGAACGGGATGCCGCCCGGCCGGCCGTATGCGTGGCGGCGGCAGGGGCCGGTGGTGGCGTGCCCGGATTATCCGGGCCAGGCGCTGTGCCCGCTGCCGGGCGGCGGAGCACGCGGTACCTGCCCGGTGGACGGCACCAGTTACCAGATGGATGCTCCGGAGGCGCGCCGGTGACAGGCGCCACGATCCCCAGGCAGCGCGCCCGGGAAACAGACCCGGCACCCGGCTGTGCCGCCTTGGCCGTCGACCCCTGGTGGCGGGCCAGGGCACCCGCACCCCGTGACCGGGCGCGTGCGCGCGCCAGTGAACGGACGTCGATTGGCAGGCAGGAAATGCTCAAGCTCTACGCCGTGCTCGCGTATGCGGCACTGGCCGCCGTGATCATGTGCTTGATCTGGCGGCTGACCAAGGCCAGGGAAGCCCTGGCCGGCGCCCGGCGGACAGCCGCGCACGCCCAGGCGCGGCAGCAGGCTGCCAAACAGGCGGCCCGGATGGCGGACCAGCGGTGCCGGAACGCGCTCGGGCAGATCGAGCGGTCACTGACGCAGACCGGGCAGGCGCTGGAGATCGCCGGGCACATCAAGCTGGTCAGCCAGCAGGTCAACGGCCTGATCCAGTACATCACTGGCCCGTTCGAGGAGCCCCCGCCGGTCGGCCCGTCTGAAGAGCCGCCGCCGCTCCGGCACCGGCCGGGTCGGCACGCCCTGCCCGGCGGCGCGGGTCACCAGGACCTCAACGACGACGAGCAGACACAGATGGAGTTCATCCCATGATTCTCGCGATGTATGTCATCGGCTCGGCCATCGCGCTCATCGTGCTGACCATCCGGTTGCGCGACACGCGCGACCAGCTTCGCCGGATGACGCGGGAGCGCAACACGTGTGTCCGCACCATCGAAACCTCGCTGCGTGCCCTTGCGGCTGAGGACCCGAGGGTGGCGCCGGCCGATGGTTCCGCACTGCCCGACCCGATGCAAGGTCAGCGGTGGTGATGCGCGGTGATGTCGCTGGATGACGCGCTGACGCTGGCCGGGCAGGTGCTGGCCGACTACGAGGCCTCCGGCCTGGACGCCGCAGCCGGGGCCGAGCGGATCTGGCCGGGCCGGCTGGCCCAGGCGCTGCGGGACCTGGCCGCCGCCGCGGCCGCCTGGTACGCCAGCCCGGCCGGTGATCCGTCGGCGGCCGGGCTGGGCGCGGTGGTCCGGCAACTGCATGAGGGCGTGGCCCGGGTGGAGGAGCAGGCGGCCCGGCTCGAAACGGCCAGCACCACGCTGGCCCGGCAGCCCGCCCGGCCCGGAGGTGGCCAGGTCGGCCTGCGGCGGCTGGTGCGTCGGCTGGTCCGCCGGCGTGTGGCCGGGCGGGCAGAGCCGGGGTCGGTGCTGCTGTCGCCGGGCGAGGCCGATACGGCCTGGCAGGCGGCGGCCGATGCGGCGGCCTGGCAGGCCCGGTACGGGGACTGCGCACCGTGCCTGGGTGGCGGGGGGTGCGCCGACCCGGCCCGGCACGAGCTGATCGCCGCCGCGTACGCGGCGCTGCGGTCCCGCCTCGGTGGTGAGCGGCAGTGAGCCGCGGGAGAGGCGGCAGGACGGCGTGCCGCGGGCCCGTGGACCGCAGACGCATGACGCGGGCGGGCTGTGATAACACGGCCGTGGGCGTGCTGATCGGCGGCGATGAGGGCCGGTACCTGATGTCGGCCCGGACCGGGTGGCCGGCCGGGATCGCCCCGCCGGCCGGGCACGTGTTCGACTGGGACCGGGCCGGCAGCTACCCTGATGCGGCACGCGCCCTGGTCGCCGCCGAACTCCGGTTGCCGGTCAAGTCCCTGGACCTGGCCGCGGCCGGGGGCTGGCGGGCAGATAGGTGCGGTCGGCCGCCCAGCTTGCGCGGGGTCGGCCACGAGTGGCAGATCTACACCGCGACCGCGTCCGGCGCCGCCGACCCGCCGCGCAGCCGGGCACGCCAGCCCCGCTGGCTCGATCCCAGTGAAATCCAGCAGCTCGCCGCCCGGACCGCCGGGTACGCGCACGGGCAGCTGACTGACGGTCAGTTCCACGCCCGCCCGGGGATCGAGCCGGCCTGGGTCGCCTTCCTCACCGAGCTCGGCATCATCACCCTGGCAGGCCCGGACCTGGCCGCCATCGACCGCCTCGCCCGGACCGGAGGCCCGCAATGACCGGCCCGCCGCTGGCGGTCCGGACCTTCGCCGGACGGCCCGAGCACGCGGGCCAGGTCCGCGCCTGGGTCCGCGCCCTGGCCGCCGTGGCCTGCCCGGCGGCCGCTGATGACGCCGAGCTGGCCGCCGAGCTGACCGCCAACGCCATCGCCCACACCCGGTCCGGCCGGGCGGGCGGAACGTTCACCGTGGCCGTCGCGGCCGGGCCGGACGGGGTGACCATCCACGTGCACGACCTGGGTACCGGCGACGGGCGGGTACCCGGGCCGCGCCGGGCCGCCGACGACGGCGACGGCGACGGCCTGGCCGAGGGCGGGCGCGGGCTGCCGATCGTGATCGCGGTCAGCGCCGCGTGCGGCACCCGCCCGGTGGCCCGGTGCCCGGCGCGCGAACCAGGCGAGGCGGCCGCCCAGGCCGGCGGGTGCTGCGCCTGGTGCCGCCTGGACGCCGAGCCGCAGCACCAGGAGGAGGAGGAGGAGGAGGAGGAGGACCGGCCCGCGCCGCCCGCCCAAACGCCGACGTCAGGCGGCGGACAACGATACAGCCGGCGCGGACCGGCGGCCAGGATCGTCCAGTGGACGGCGTGACGGGCCGGGCGGACCAGCCATGCCACCGGCCGGCCCGCGCCGCAGCTGAACCGCCCTGCGAGGTGATCCGCCGGGCCTATCTCCACCGGGCGTACGGCCGGTACCGCCAGGCCTGCGGTGCCAGGTTCGCGGCCAGGATCCCGCCAGGACAGGTCACGATCACCAGTTACGACCCGGACGGCGACGGCATCGTCGTCACGGCTCACGAACAGAGACACGTACAGGTAGCAGGCGAAGGGGTGAACGCCGCATGACCGGCAGAAACCAGCCCGACGATCCCGGCCGCGAGCCGGACGATACGGCCGAGTTCGATGTCATCCGCTATTCACCGATGACCTGGATGGCCACGGCCACGCTGGCGACTACCGGGGGACGATTCCGGCCCCTGGTCTGGATGGGTGGTTCGCCGTGACCCCGGGCCCTGACTGCGGCACCGTCGCGGCGCGTACCCGCTTCCTGGTGTTCTACCGCGTTGCGGGCGGCATCGACATGGCCGGTTTCGAGAGCTGCTGTCGTCTGCATGAGCCGCCGGGGTTCGTGATCCTGATCGACGAAGCCGAAGTAATCCAGATCGATGTCACCGACGGGTACGAGCGGTCCATTATCACCGGCACCGACGACACGACCATGCGCAACCCCGAACCTGGCCACTACATCAACCCGGAACAGCCGTGGGCGTGGACGCTGATCAACGGCCTGCCGGAGACGGTTACGCACACTGACCCGGACGAGCGAGGGCTACTCGAGATCAGGCCCCGCCCGGCCGAGGCCCCCACAGACAGCGGAGCGCCAGACGCCAGCCAGGGGCGTGTCCGTTAGCGTGAATGACTCCCGGCCCGGCCGTGCAACCCGGCCTATGCGCGCTAGCCGACCCGGAATGGTAGGTGAGATAGGAAAAGGATCGAGAACCGCGCTACGGAGACGCGCAGCACCGAACTGTGCTGTCCTACCACCACTACCAAAACTACTACCAAGGAAACATTAGGTGCGTAGGTATCGGAGCCGCGCGCCATTCAGAAGGGAATAGCGGGAGCGAGAATCCGATCGGCCACAACTGAATAGCGAGAAGTGAACAATGACAACTGAATAGAGGAAACCTTCCGCTTGCGATGGGGAAGTCGTCAGCGGAGGGGAGTGCGAGGCTCCGGGCTGGATTTCCCTGTGGCCTCGGGTTGACCACCATCCGTGATGGCATCCAGGGATACCCTGCGCCAGTCCGGAACCTCGCACCAAGTGCCCGCGAGGCTTCCGGGCCGGGGAAATCGAAATGTGTCCGCAACTCAATACTCCACCACGGCCGGTAAAAGCCCGGAAGCCCCGCGCCAGAAGCAGGACCCTCGGGCCCTCTGAGCAATACCCCGGCGCTGGGAGGATCATCCGGGGGTCCTGCCCATTTCAGGAACAGGAGAGGCATGACTATGGCAGGCAGCCTTACCGGGCGGCAGCGTGAGATCCTCAAGGTCATCAGGGAATCCGTACAGCGCCAGGGATTCGCCCCGTGCTTCCGGGAGATCGGTGAAGCCGCGGGCCTGAGCAGCAAATCCAGCGTGAGCTACCAGATATCCAGGCTGCAGGCGATGGGCTACCTGCGCCGCCCGACTGCCCCCCGTCAGCCGCTCAGGCTCGCTGACTGAAACACATGGGTTACAGCTACGGACGCACGGCCGGCGGCGTCATGGCGCTGTCGTGCGATCACTGCGGTCACGTCGGCGGGGTCCGGCGGCGCAGGGCCCGCACACGGTCCTCACCGATTCGCGGCGCCGCCCGCGCCACGAACTGCGCTACTGCCCGCCCCTCGGCCCTGTGCGCGGGATGCTTCACCCAACTGGGCGGCACCAGCGGAGTCCATGCCGGGCGCATGCCCGGCAGTCTGTACACGCGCGTACCAGGCAGATCACCAGAACGCACGTGCTCAGCATCACTGACCGGGCAGGCGCAGCAGGATACGAGGTCGACCTGTGCATGACATCATCAGCGACGTCATCGACTGGGACGAGGCGCGCAAGACCTACCTCGCCGGCGAAGGCCAGACGGGTGAGCGGTACAAGCAGCGGCTGGATGCAGCCGTGCTGATGGCCGAGATCGATGCCCGGTGGCAGCATCTGCCCGGCGGGTTCCACGGCCAGCGAAGACGGATCAAGATCCACATCCAGGCCGTCGCGGACGCCGCACCCTCGATGAGCAGCGAAGAACTATGCTGGCTGGCCATCACCGCCGCATCCACCTGGATACCAAATCCGGTACCTGCCGAGGCAACACAGCCTCACGGCATATCAGGTACCAGTACTTGACTCGCTCCTCGTTCGCATGCCCTGTTCCCCTTCAGACCGCACCTGATCGAGATTGGCGCGGCTACACCGCTCACCGGTGGCGCGGGAAGTTCAGGTCCAATTGGGCGCGTGGCGTCGCTTGGCGCGGCCACTTGCTGGTCACGACCTTGGACCGGGTGAAGAATCGTACCCCGTCGGGGCCATAGGCGTGGGTGTCGCCGAACAGGGAGGATTTCCAGCCGCCGAAGGAGTACGCGGCGGCGGGTACGGGGATGGGGACATTGATACCGACCATCCCGACCTCGACCTCGCTCTGGAAGCGCCGCGCGTACGAGCCGTCGGTGGTGAACACCGCTGTTCCGTTCCCGTAGGGGTTGGCGTTGACCAGATCGAGAGCCTGCTCGAACGACGGCACCCGCACCACGCTGAGGACCGGTCCGAAGATCTCGTCGGTGTAGCAGCTCATCTCCGGGGTGACGTGGTCCAGCACGCTCGGCCCGAGCCAGAACCCGTCGGAGGAGCCGCCGATCACCGGGTGGACACGGCCGTCCACGGCGAGCGTGGCGCCCTCGCGGACCCCAGAGTCCAGGTAGGACGCGACCTTGTCCCGGTGCGGTCCGGTGACCAGCGGGCCCATTTCGGACCGTTCGTCGATACCAGGGCCGACTCTCAGGCCGGCCACCCGGTCCTTGATCCGCGCCACCAGTTCATCGCCGATCGGGTCGACCGTGACCAGTGTGGAGACCGCCATGCACCGCTCCCCCGCCGAGCCGAACCCGGCCGACACCGCGGCGTCGGCGGCCAGGTCGAGATCCGCGTCTGGGAGCACCACCATGTGGTTCTTGGCGCCGCCCAGCGCCTGCACGCGCTTGCCTGCCTTGGTCCCGTTTTCGTACACGTACCTGGCGATGGGCGTGGAGCCGACGAAGCTGACCGCCTTAATGTCCGGGTGCTGCAAGATGGCGTCGACCGCCACCTTGTCGCCGTGGACCACGTTGAACACGCCGGGCGGGAGTCCCGCCTCGGCCCAGCACTCGGCGAGGAGCACCGACGCGGACGGGTCCTTCTCGCTCGGCTTGAGTATGACGGCGTTACCGCAGGCGATCGCGATGGGAGTGAACCACAGCGGCACCATGGCGGGGAAGTTGAATGGCGTGATCATGGCGCACACGCCCACGGGCTGGCGAATCGAGGTGACATCGATCTGCGTCGACACGGACTCGGAGAATTCCCCCTTTTGCAGGGCGGGGATTCCGCAGGCGAACTCGACGACGTCAAGACCGCGGGCGATCTCGCCGTCGGCATCGTTGAGGACCTTGCCGTGCTCGGAGGTGATGGCGGCCGCCAGTTCCCCGCGGCGGCGCAGCAGCGCAGTCCGGAAGTCGAACAGGATGCTAGCCCGGCGAGACAGGGTCGCCGAGCGCCAAGTGCGCCAGGCAGCGTTGGCCGCGGCAACGGCCGCGTCGACATCCTCCTCCGAGGCGAAGTCGACCTGCCCGCTGACCTGGCCGGTCGCCGGGTCGTAGATGTCGCCGTGGCGTCCGGCCTCGCCATCCCAGGGCTTGCCGCCGATCCAGTGCGTGACGCGCTTAGTCACTGTGCGCTCGCCTCCTCGTTGACCGCGGTGAGGGCGTCGGTGAGGATGCTCAGCCCTTCCTTGGCCTCGGCCTCGGTCAGCGTCAGCGGCGGCGCCATCCGCAGCGTGTTGCCGGCCAGGCCGCCCTTGCCGATCAGCAGGCCGCGTTCCTTCGTCGCCTCGAGCATCCGGCTGGCCAGTGGCGGGCTGGGCTGCTTGGTGGCCGGGTCGACCAGGTCGACGGCGAACATCAGGCCCTTGCCGCGCACCGCGCCGACGACGTCGAGGTTCTGCCCGGCCTCGCGGAGCCCGCTGATGATCAGGTTTCCGGTGACCGCGGCGTTGTGCTGCAGGTCGTGCGAGAGCACGTAGTCCACGGTGGCGTTGCCCGCCGCGGTCGCGACCGGGTTGCCGCCGAAGGTGGAGATGCCGTTGCCGCGGATCCCGTCGAGCAGGTCGCCGCGGGCCACCACGCCGCCGATGGCGAAGCCGTTGCCCAGGCCCTTGGCGAACGTCATCGCGTCCGGGGTGATCCCGTGCGCGCCGATGCCCCAGAAGTGCTCGCCGGTCCGGCCCCAGCCGGTCTGAACCTCGTCGGAGATGAGCAGGATGCCGTGCTCGTCGAGGACCTCCTTGTACGCCGCGAGCAGCCCGTCCGGCGGCATGGTGAAGCCGCCGACGCCCTGTACCGGCTCGGCCAGCAGGCAGGCCACGTCGGCCGGGTGGATCGCGCCGGACAGCAGCGCCCGCAGGTCGTCCACGCAGGCCTTGATGTAGTCGGCGTCGTTGAGGCTGGCGTAGGCGGCCAGCTGCCGGTCGGCGCCGTGCAGGTAATGGGTGCCGAACGGGCTGAGGCCGGACATCTTCCAGGCGGCGTTGCCGGTCACCCCGACGGCGCCGAACGACCGGCCGTGATAGCTCCCGCGCATGGCGAGAACCTCGGTGGCCTTGCGCGCCGTGAGCGCGGCGAGCAGCGCGGTCTCGTTGGCTTCGGTGCCGGAGTTGGTGAAGAACACCTTGGCGTTGTCGATGCCGGACAGCCTGGCGATCTTCTCCGCGAGCTCGACCTGGCCGCGGATCAGGTACAGCGTCGAGGTGTGCACGACGCCGCTGGCGATCTGCCGCTCGACCGCGTCACGCACTTCGGGCACGTCGTAGCCGAGCATGTTGGTGAGGATGCCGGCGAAGAAGTCGAGGTAGCCGCGGCCTTGGGCGTCGGTGACCCGGCAGCCCTGGCCGCTGACGATCTCGATCGGCTCGTCGTAGTAGATACCGACCCAGTTCGGGATGACCGCGCGATGGCGGGCGAGAAGCTCAGACATGGTCCCTAGTCTTCCCCGTCGCGGAGACTGGTGTGAACCGACATTGTGTAAGCTTCTCGCGGTCTGACCTTACGCTGTGTTCATGCTGCCTACCGTCGCCGACCTGCTCTCGCTCGACGTGATCCGGCGCGGCAGCCCGCAGGTGGTCGCGGGCTCCGACGGCCTGGCCGCGCGGGTCCGCTGGGTTCACGTGCTCGAGCTGGCCGACGCGGCGCACCTGCTGCAGGGCGGGGAGCTGGTGCTCACTACCGGGGTGGCGCTGCCCGCCGAACCCGCGCTGCTGGCTCGCTACGCCGCCGACCTGGCTTCTGCGGGCGGTGCAGGGGTGAGCGCGCTGGCGGTCGAGCTCGGCCGCCGGTACGTCGGCTCGCTGCCCGGCGTGCTGGTGCGGGCGGCGGCGGATAGCGGGCTGACGCTGATCGCCCTCGAGCGCGAGGTCTCGTTCGTGGAGATCACCGAGGCGGTGCACGCCCGGATCATCGATGCCCAGCTCGACGAGCTTCGCGCCTCCGAGCGGCTGCACGAGGCGTTCACCGAGCTGTCCGTTTCCGGCGCCTCGACCGAGGAGATCGTCCGGCAGGCCGCGACCCTGGCCGGGCGGCCGGTGATCCTGGCCGATCTGTCGCATCGCGTGCTGGCCTGCGAGCCCGGCAGCGCCGATCCGGCGCGGCTGCTGGCCGGGTTCGCCCGGCAGAACCGGGCGCTTGTCTCGCCGTCGGGGCGGACGGCGTACGACGAGGCGTCGGGATGGCTGTTCACGCCGGTCGGCGCGCGGGGCGAGGACTGGGGCCGGGTCATCCTGGTCTGCGACGGGCCGCCCGGCGGCACGGACACCGTGCTGATCGAGCGGGCGGCGACCACGCTGGCCCTCGGCCGCCTGCTCACCAGGCACGCGGAGAGCCTGGACCGGCAGGCCCACCGGACGCTGATCACCGGCATCATCAGCCAGGCGCACGCCGACCCGGCCGAAGCGGCGGTGCGGTCCAGGGCGCTCGGGGTACCGGTGGACGGGCGGCAGCTCGTCGCCATGGTGCTCAGGCTGCGCGATCCGGCCGGCACGCCGGGCCCGCTCGGCGTCTCGGCCCATGCGCGGGTGCTGGACATTGCCGACGCGGCGGCCGCCGCATGCCGCGCCGAGCGGATCCCGTCCCTGGTCGGGACGCTGGACGACGCCCGCGCCGGGGCCATGCTCTCGCTCAGCCCGAGCGCCGACCCCGATCGCGTGCTGGAGCGCCTAGCGGCGCGGCTCAGCTCCGGCCGGGATGGGCTGGTGATCGGGGTCGGCGCCGCGGTCGGGTCGATCAGGGACGTGCGGCGTTCGTTCCTCGAGGCCAGCCAGGTCGCCGACGTGGCCGTCGAGCGCCCCGGCGGGTGGTTTCCTGGCGGCCAGGATCGGCCGGCCTTTTACCGGCTGGCCGACCTGCGCCTACGCGGCCTGCTCCACCTGCTCCGCGACGACCCGCGGGTGCAGACGTTCGCCGAGCGGGAACTGGGTCCGCTGCTGGACGCCGAGCCGGATACGGCGCTGCTTGACGTGCTCGCCGCGTACCTCGCGGCCGGCGGCAACAAGGCGGAGGCGGCCAGGCACGCGCACCTGGCCCGGCCGACGTTCTACGAACGGCTCCGGCGGATCGAGCGCATCCTCGGTACCGACCTGGACTCGGCCGAGTCACGCACCTCGCTGCACGTGGCACTGCTGGCGGTCGAGGCGGCCCGGATGGCTCAGCCGCACGAAACCGCCCGCTGATGCGAGCCGGCCTGCTGGTCCCCGGGGCCGCCTACATCGAGGCGAGCAGAATGCTGGTCTCGCTGCTGCGAATGCCGTCGATGGCCCGGATGGTCCCGAGCACCCGGTCGAGGTCGGGGAGGGTGTCCACGCCGATCTCGGCGATGACATCCCAGGCGCCGTTGGTGGTGTGCAGGGCGCGGAGCTCCGGAATGCCGCGCAGGCGCGCGATGACGGCCGTCGTCGTCTTGCCGGCCAGCTGGATGGTCATCAGCGCCCGGATCAGGTGCTCGTCGATGTCCCTGCGGACGCGCACCGTGAAGCCCAGGATGACACCGTCCTGGATCAGCCGGTCCAGCCGGTTCTGCGCGGTACCGCGGGACACCTGCAGGGCCGCGGCGAGCTGCGACACCGGTGCCCGCCCGTCTGCCCGGAGCAGGGCGATCAGACGCTGGTCGAGAGCATCGACGACATGCATGCTTACATAATGCGCTAATCGGCTACGCAAACTGCAAGGTAGATGAGCAATTTCTACAATCTTCTAGCGTTGTGACTGACAGCGGGCGGCCTGACAATGGTGACGTCGCGTTACCAGCCACCAGGAAAGGGGCCGCCGTCATGAGCGGGCTATCGGTTCAGGCACCTCGAGCGGTCGTGCTCATCAGGCCACACCGTTTCCGTCCTAACCCGCATACTCGTGATGACAACAGCTTCCAGGCCGACGACCGGCGGCGCACCCCGGAGCAGATCGCCACCGCGGCCTACGCCGAGGCCAGCTGCCTCGCGGACCGGCTGACCCGGGCGGGCGTGCGAGTTCACCTGTTCGAGGACGAGACCGCCTCGGCGCCTGACTCGGTGTTCCCGAACAACTGGTTCTCGACGCACTCCGGCGGCCGGGTCGCGGTCTACCCGATGTACTCGCCCAGTCGCCAGCGCGAGCGGCGGTCCGACATCCTGGAGATGCTCAAGGCCGAGTACCGCGTGCAGGAGATCATCGACTACTCGGGCCTGGAGCGCGACCGGATCTACCTGGAGGGAACCGGCGCCATGGTGGTGGACCACATCGACCGGGTCGTTTACGCGGCGCGATCGAACCGCACCAGCCCGGTCGCCCTGATGAGGTTCTGCGCCCAGTTCAACTACGAGCCGATGCTGTTCGACGCGGTAGACCCGACCGGCCGGCCCGTCTATCACACCAACGTGCTGATGTGCATCGGCACCGAGTTCGCGATGATCGGCCTGTCGGCGATCACCGACCCGGTGCGCCGCGCGCAGGTGCGGCGCCGCGTCGAGGAGACCGGGCGCACCGTCATCGACTTGTCTGGAGCGCAGGTACGCGAGTTCGCCGGCAACGCGATCGAGCTGACCGGCAGCAGCGGGCGCCTGCTCGCCCTGTCCGCCCGCGCGATGCGGGCGCTGGACGAGGCCCAGCTGCGGCTCATCGCCGCCTCGGCGACTCCGGTGCCGGTCGGCGTGGGCGCCATCGAACTGGCCGGCGGCTCGGTCCGCTGCATGATCGCCGGGATTCACCTGGCTCGCCGTGACAGGCACCCCGCGGGGGCCGTCCCGTCCCCGGGCTCTGGCCGGCCGGCGGAGCGGCAGGAGGTGCTGGTATGAACCCGATTTCCCGGTCCTGCTGGTGGAGACCACGGCCAGGCGCGGGCTGGCCGAGACCGGCCTGGACGAACTGCGCGCCGCCCTCGGCCGGGCGGGCGTGAGCACCGAGATGCGTCCGGCCGGCGATGACATGACGGCCTTCGCCCAGCAGTCCAACCGAGTGTCGGCGTTCATCTACGCCGTCGCCGGCGATCAGGCCCTGATCACCCTGACCAGGTTCGTGGCGGCGGTGCGCGCCAAGAACCCGGCGGTCCCGATCTACCTGTTCGGTGAGCAGCTGTCTGCCGTCGCGCTGCCGCCGCCGGTGCTCAAGGAAATCCACGGTTTCGTCAACGCGTTCGAGGACAGCGCCGACTTCGTGGCCCGGGGCATCGCCCGGGCCGCCCAGGTCTACCTGGATGCGCTGGCGCCGCCGTTCTTCAAGGCCCTGACGGACTACGCCCGGCGCGGCGCCTATTCGTGGCACGCGCCCGGCCACTCGGGAGGGACCGCGTTCCTCAAGAGCCCGGTAGGGACCATGTTCCACGAGTTCTTCGGCGAGAACATGCTGCGCGCGGACGTGTGCAACGCGGTCGAGGAACTCGGCCAGCTCCTCGACCACACCGGCCCGGTGCACGACGCCGAACGCAACGCGGCGCGGATCTTCTCCGCCGACCACCTCTACTTCGTGACCAACGGGACATCGACCTCCAACAAGATCGTCTGGAGCGCGATGGTCAGCCCCGACGACGTCGTGGTGGTCGACCGCAACTGCCACAAGTCGGTGCTGCACGCCCTGATCCTGACCGGGGCGATCCCGATTTTCCTGACGCCCACCCGCAACCAGGCCGGCATCATCGGCCCCATCCCGCGCCGCGAGTTCGACCCGGACAGCATCCGCGCCAAGATCGAGGCCAACCCGTTTGTCCGGGACAAGACCGCCACCCCGCGGCTGCTCACCCTGACCCAGAGCACCTACGACGGGATCGTCTACAACGCCGAGGCGATCAAGACCTCCCTGGACGGCCACGTCGCCGCCCTGCTCTTCGACGAGGCGTGGCTGCCGCACGCCGCCTTCCACGACTTCTACCACCAGATGCACGCCATCGGGCCCGGACGCCCCCGGTGCGCGGAATCGCTGGTGCTGGCGACCCAGTCGACCCACAAGCTGCTGGCGGGTCTGTCGCAGGCATCGCAGATCCTGGTGCAGGACTCCGGCCGCACGCCCCTGGACGAACAGGTCTTCAACGAGGCCTTCCTCATGCACACCTCCACCAGCCCGCAGTACGCGATCATCGCCTCCTGCGACGTCTCGGCGGCCATGATGGACCGCCCGGGCGGCACCGCCCTGGTCGAGGAATCCCTGAAGGAGGCGCTGGAGTTCCGCAGGGCCATGATCAGGATCGCCGAGGAGGCGCCCGGTACCTGGTGGTTTTCGGTATGGGGGCCAGACACCCCAGTCCGGGAGGGCCTCGGGGACCGCCGCGATTGGGAGCTCACGCCAGCCGACAGCTGGCACGGCTTCTCCGGCATCGAGCCCGGCTTCACCCTGCTCGACCCGATCAAGGCCACCGTCCTCACCCCCGGCCTCGATGTCGCCGGAACCTTCGGCGAGACCGGCATCCCCGCCGCCGTCCTCACCCGCTATCTGGCCGAGCACGGCATCGTGGTGGAGAAGACCGGGCTCTACTCGTTCTTCATCCTCTTCACCATCGGCATCACCAAGGGCCGCTGGAACACCCTGATCAGCCAGCTGCAGCGGTTCAAGGACGCCTACGACGCCAACCTCCCAGTGCAGCAGGCCATGCCGCGCTTCGCGGCCGCCTATCCCCGCTATGACGGCACCGGCCTGCGCGAACTATGCCAGGGCATCCACAACTTTTACCGGGCGCACGACCTGGCCCGGCTCACCACGGACATGTACACCTCTGAACTCGTGCCCCAGATGCTCCCCGCCGACGCCTGGGCCCAGCTGACCCGCGGCCAGGTCGACCGGGTCCCGGTCGACGACCTGAAGGACCGTACCACCGCCGTGCTGGTCACGCCCTACCCGCCGGGCATCCCGCTGCTCATCCCGGGAGAGCGCTTCAACGAGTCCATCGTCAGCTACCTGCGCTTCGCCGAGGCATTCAACCAGGCCTATCCCGGGCTGGAGACGATCATCCACGGAGCCGAGACCCGTACCGCCGACGGCCGACGCCACCTCTACGTGAACTGCCTGCGGGAGGACTGAGCTCAGGCGTCGAGGACCTGGCCGGCCCGCTGGACAACCGGGTCCTCACAGCTCCACGGGAAGTTGATCCACCGGTCGGTGCGCCGCCAGACGTAGTCGCACTTGATCACGGACTGGGACTTCTCGTAGATCACGGCCGAGCGCACGTCCTCGACCTGGTCCTTGATGAAGGTGTGGACGAGCTCGATCGTCCGGCCCGTGTCGGCCACGTCGTCGGCGATGAGCACCTTCTTTTCGGAGAAATCCACCACGCTGGGCACCGGCGGCAGTACAACCGGCATGTCGAGCGTGGTGCCGACCCCGTCGTAGAACTCGACGTTCATCACGTACAGGTTCTTGACCGCGAGCGCGTAGCCGAGGGAGCCAGCCAGGAACAGACCGCCGCGGGCGATCGACAGGATCAGGTCGGGCTCGAAGCCGTCGTCGGCAATTATCTTCGCCAGCTCGCGGGACGCCTCGCCAAACCGTTGCCAGCTGAGATTCTCGCGCTCGTCGCCCATGACCGCCTCACCGTCGTCAGTGCTCGTAGCTCATGGTGCCATGCGCGACGATCACCGCCGAAGGCCGGGCGGCGCGCTACTCCGGACGGCTCGTGCGCGCAACGGTCCGCTGGTCTACGGTTCTCTTAGCAGGTGATGTGGAGCTCGGTGGTGTCCGACCCTCTCGATGAGTTCGCCGTGGACCCTGCAGAACATCGCCGACCCCGGCTACCGCTGCATCCCCGCGATCACCGTCAACGGGACCGACGCCGACCCCGTCTACCCCGCGCCGGGGAATGGTGCCAGCGTTGCCCCCCGCTTCGCCGCACCCGGCATCGGCTTCGCGTTCGTGCAGGTGGCCGCCGACGTCGACCGGCTCGTCATCGACGGCAGCCAGGGCATCCCGGCGATCGCGGCGACCGCCTGCGGACTGTCCTACCGCGTCGTGGGTTTCGCCTACCGGCTGGCGCAGCCACCGCGGATCACCGCGGTCGGCGCCCGTCCCGGCTGGCCGAGAACGCACCGCAGCACCGGGAGCGTCGCCTCGGACTGGCCGTCCGTCTACGGACTGTCGCCGCCATCCGCCTCGCAAACCGCCGGCATCTGGAACAACGAGGGCCGGACCAGCGCCGAGACGGCGTATGGCCTCCTCGGCTCCGGACGGACCTGGTCGATGGCGCTCACGTTCGGGCCGGGAGGCGCCTGCTACCAGTTCAGCGCCGACGTGCCGGTCCTCGGGCTGCGCGAGGGTAGCTGGCTGCGGGTGTCCGGCCCCCGGGCGATCCTGGATGGCGCCAGCACCGGCCGCCTGTTCCGCCGGGGCGTCCCGCCGGCCAGCGTTCCGGCCGGCACCGACCTGTCGTTCCTGCTCACTACCACCCCTCGCTTCGACGCGGGGCGGTGAGGCCAAGGGTTAGCCGGCCTCGCGTGCCGGGCCCTGGGCGGGCTCGCGCGGGCCGGCCTCGCGCGCGGCGCGCTCGAGCCGGCTCCGGTAGCCTTCCCACCACGTCTGGTCGCCGGGTGCCATGTTGTCGTTGCCCTCCCGCAGGCCGGCCGCGCCGTCGATGAGCTCGCGGACGATGTCGGCCTGCCCGGCGTGCCGGTCGGTCTCGGCGATCATGTGGACCAGGATCTTGTGCAGCGTCACCTCGCTGCGGCTCTCCGGCCACCACGGGACATGACCGATGTCGTCCAGCGCGAGCGCGCCGATGGTGGCGTCGGAATGCGCCCAGGCCCGCCGGTACAGGCCGGTGATCTGCTCACGGGACTCGTCGGTGGCGGCCCACATGTCCGCGTTGGGCTCGGCGTCGTCCTCCAGCCAGGGCAGCCGCTCGCCGAACGGGCGCCCGAAGGTATCGCCGAAGTACCCGAGCTCCACGCTGGCCACGTGCTTGATCAGTCCTAGCAGGTTGGTGCCGGTGGGCACCATCGGGCGGCGGATGTTGTACTCCGTGAGCCCGTCGAGCTTCCACAGCAGGGCTTCCCTCGCGTCCTGCAGGTAGCGGTGAAGGTCTGTTTTCGGATCTGATCCGGTCATGCCGCCAGTCTGCCATCGCCGGCCCGGCACCTGAAATTTCAACCGATACCGGGCCGCTCTCAGGCCAGCCGGGGCGGGAAGCCTCCGGTCGCCACCGGACCCCAGCGGGCCGGCGTGACCCGCAGCAGCGACTTGCCCTGGCGCACCATGGCCTGCCGGTACTCGTCCCAGTCAGGGTGCTCACCGGAGATCGACCGGAAGTACTCCACCAGCGGCTCGACCGCCTCGGGCACGTCGAGCACCTCGGCGGTGCCGTCGACCTGCACCCAGGGCCCGCCGAAGTCGTCGGACAGCACCAGCACGCTGACCTGCCCGTTGCGCCGGGCGTTGCGGGTCTTGGCGCGTTCCGGATAGGTGGCGACCACGATCCGGCCCTCGGTGTCGACGCCGCAGGTGACCGGGGATGCCTGCGGCTGCCCGTCGGCCCTGACGGTGATCACGATGGCGTGGTGCCGTGGCCGGATGAAGTCGAGCAGTTCATCTCGCGTGACTGCGGTGTTGACCGCGATCTGAGGACTCACGGCACCACGGTAGCAACGGGCGCCACCTTGACCGGCGGTACCAGCCCATATAACGATGGGCGGTATGTCCGAGCTGCCAACGTGGGCACGCGACGCGCTTGCCGGGGTCTACGATCCCTGCTGCCGGGAGAAGGGCATTTCCGTCCTGGACATGGGCCTGGTGCGATCGGTCCAGGTGGAAGAGGGGGTAGCCAAGGTCGAGTTGCTGCTGACCTCGGGCTGGTGCCCGTTCGCGGCGCGCGTACTCACCGAGGTGAAGGAGCAGATCCTCGGCCAGCCGGGGATCACCGACGCCGACGTGTCGATCGTCTGGGACGAGGCCTGGACGACGGACCGCCTGTCCCCCAGGGCGCGGGACATCCTGCGCTTCCTTCCCCCGCCCTCGGCCGTGGCCGACCGGGACGAGTACGTCCGCGCCCACCTGCCCGCCAAGGAGTAGCGATGATCGACGATGCCTTCGTGTTCGACTGCGTGGCGCACCCCTTCAACTTCGACCCGAAGAACGCGTTCGGCAATGCCGGCCTGATGTTCAACAACCACCTGTACGCGTTCCA
>WNGJ01002121.1_pt1 | contig 22996 bp, 20 predicted proteins | sample 5400611 | NCBI WGS metagenome assembly WNGJ01 (sample SAMN13153375, study PRJNA577476) | soil metagenome | isolation source: 40 cm soil or saprolite under Garry oak tree replicate 1 | place: USA:California | collected 2016-06-15
GCGGCAGCGAACTCGCCACCATCACCGTTGAACTCCCCGCGGCTCAGGTCGGCCGAATGTGCGAAGGGCCGGCCGAGCGAGTCCCGGCGCCGCGGCGGGCCGGAACCAGGGCACCACGCCCCGGTGACGGACGAGCCGGATGTGAACGATCAGGATATCGACGGGCGCCGATCACCACGAGAATCAGCGGCATCAGCACAACCTGCCAGAGCAGCATCCGAGCTGAACGGCGACGAGCTGGAGGGCGTCATCCCCGCGTCGGGCCTATGCCATCCTCGAAACGTTCCGGCAAGGCACAGCTAAGCCGCGGTATCCCAACGCCCGCTCATGGGCAGGTGCGGCAAACCCGGCCGCCTGCGGGGGGTCTGGCCGGACCCAAGGCGTAAACCGGCGATCCCTCTCCCCACCGGCTCATCGGAGCGCAGAATGCCCATTTCGGGCGCGGGAAAGATCGACTAGCGGTCAACGGGGACGACATACAGATCGGCGGCGATGCGCGCCTCGCTGGAGCGAGCGCCGAGCGCGCAATGTGAGATGCGAAGCGGGCGCTTGCAGCAGCTGACGAGTTATGCGGAATCGCGCGTTCCGCTCCCGGCTATTACTTCGAGCTGAGGGCAGGGGCGGTCTGGCAGAGCGGGATCGGATCGTCCAGTGCAGCAGCGTCCCGCCTGCTCTGTCATGGTCCAGAGTGACCGGATAGACCTGGCCGCCCGGGCGTTCACCTCGGAGGCGCATCGAGTGGTCACCTTCGTCCCACGCGATGCCGAGCACCTGGCAGCCTGCGACGTTGATCACTGCCGCGTGAAGCGGTGGTCCAAGGCGGCGCGGACGAACCGGGCGTAGTCGGTATGCTCCTCGACGGAGACCATGAGGCCCGATGCCTTGGGCATGTTCGTCTCGCCACGCGACAAGCACGGCGGGCCCTGGTGCCCGGGTAGCTGCGGTCTTGGGCGGGCAGCCCGGGCTGCCTGACTCGGTTGCACGGCCGGTGTGGGAGAACCACGGGCCGTTGTCGTTCGTCGCCGCTATCGACTGCGCCTCGCTGACGGCGGTGCCGCTGGACATCACCTTGCCGCGAAGGGGGTGCTGCTGTTTTTCTACTTCGATGGGCAGTACGGCAACTATGCGGCGACGGTCGGATTCTGGGACCCGGCAACGCTGGACGGCGCGCGCGTGCTGCACGTCCCGCCCGGCGAGATGGCATCTCCCCGGGCGTGCCCGGCCGGACACTGCTCGTCCAGATCGACAGCGACGACCGGGCCTGCCGCTTTTCCCGCCGCGGGCATTATCGGCTCGCGGGCGGCTGCGTCAAGGACGCCGTAGCTGTCGCAGCGCGCTGACCACCGGCCTGCGTCAGCGCAGGAGACCGAAGTACCGCGACAGACTGTGCTCGACCTGGGCCATGTCGTCCCGAGAGAGGTAATCCACGAGTTCGCCTATGACGTACGAGACGTCGATGGCGCGGATCTGATCGATGAGGACCTTGGTATCGCGGCCCGCGATGACAACTTCCGGCCTGAAGACGGATGCCTGTGCGCTGGTGGAGGTCGGGATGATGGTCACCGTGGACCAGGCGTCCTGCTCGATGCTGATGACGAGCCCGAGGCGCCGACCCCGCTGCTCATGGCCTCGCTTGGCATCGCCGAGGTCTACGGGATAGACCGCCCCGCGGATCATGCGCGATCCTGCGACCTCGCCGGAACCGTGAGGCTGGTGCCGACGATCCGGATGTTGCCGTCGGCGTCGTACTCCCATGCGTCCGCTTCGGCGGACAGGTCTTCGCTCCTCAGCCTGTGCATGTCAGCGCGGGCACGTTCCTCCCATGCCTCGCGGTCCAGCAGCCGCAGCGCGCGGCGGATGACGTCGCTGGTCTTCTCATCCTCACGGCGGTTGGCTTCGATCACACGGAGGTCTTCTTCGGTCGGGCGGAATCCAACGCTCATAGCCCAATTGTACAACAATTGTTAGACAGGGGGTAGCCGCGGCGCGCTGGCCGTAATGTACGCGGCCTCTGGCATGTTTTCCACCTTGATGACCTCCCACCCACACGACTACCAGGGAGGAAGAGGCCATCAGCGCAGCAACCGTCGCACGGTCAGGCAAGTCCCATCACCAAGACAGTTACCCGTACGCCATGCCCTGCCATGCCGACCGGCCCGTCAGTGACCCGGCACGAGGATCAAGAGGCACGCAAAAGGGAACAGGCAACCCATCGCCCCGTGGGGCCGTCAGAACCGACGCTGACCATCGCCACTGGGCCGCACTGGGTGACGGCGCCCACCGGCCACACCCGGACAGGACCGGCAAAGTCTGTCAGAAAGGGCGCTGACCTGCGGAAACGTGGTGCCCCCAACGGGATTCGAACCCGTGCCGCCGCCTTGAAAGGGCGGTGTCCTAGGCCACTAGACGATGGGGGCCGGGACGGCCGTTGCCGCCGCGACCCGTGGCACCCGCCGTCGGGGACCGACTCAGCATAGGGGACACAGGCACCAATCACCAAAGCCAATGTCCCGGCGGCGGGCGGCCCGCGGGCCGCCAGATCCCGATCGTAGGGGTTCGGGTGAACCGGCCGGCTCCCGGCTCGGCCGAGGCATGCCATCCGCGGTCGGCCGGCGGGACGCGAAGTGATCGGCAACCGGGCTCGTTTCGACGCGGTTAGTGTACATTCGCTAACTCAAGGTAAGTGACCGTGCACCTGCACGGGCACTTGCAAAGACACGAAGAATTCGACACCGTAGGCTACGTAGGAACAACTCAACGTGACTCGCGGTCGAGACGAGCGTGGCGAAGGAGCGTGGGGCCTGTCACCAGCGCGCCGCGGGCACCACAGCCAGAGCAGGGGGCCCGGGTGATGAGCCACGTCAGGAGGTCAGGGCGCTGGAAACGCCGGTCAAGGCACAGGGAACTCGGTCGGGATAGCAGTGGCAGCTGAGCAGGCACACCCGGCGGAGCCGGACGACACGGCTCATCGCTCAGCCATGCTGCACGAGCCTGCGCTCCGTCCGGCCGAAGACCCTGCCCTCGACGCGGTCGCGGTGCCGGCACACGCGGGCGAGCCACGTTACGGACCTGGTGCGCCGCCGAACCACCTGCCCGGCGCGGCGCGCTACGGGCCCGCGACGCCGCCACGCTATGAGCTCGCGCCACCGCGACACGGACCCTTCGCGGCGCCACGTCCCGATCCCGGCGCAGCGCCACCCCAGCAGCACGCCGCGGCGCCACCCCAGGAGCCGGCCGCAGCGCCCCACCAGGAGCCGGCCGTATCGCCGTTCCGTGGGCCGGCGCCCCTGCCACGCAACGAAACCCGCGCCGTGCAGCACGCCCCGCAGGCGCCAGCCACCCCGCAAGCACCGGACGAGCGGCAAGAGCTGGCTCGGCGGCCACCGCTGAACGGGCAGACCACAGATCACCAGGGTGGCACCGTTCGCCAAGGTGGCGCCGGGCGGCACCGCCGCGCCCCGGACAGGCAGGCCTCCTACCGCGAGGTCTTCGCTATCCGCGAGTTCCGCGGCATGTGGGCAGCCCAGGTGCTGTCTTACGGCGGCGACCAGTTCGCGCAGGTCGCCATCGCGATCCTGGTGTACCACCGGACGCACTCACCCTTTTTGACGGCGCTCGCGTACGCGTTCACCTACCTCCCGCCGATCATCGGCGGACCGTTGCTTTCCGGCCTGGCCGACTTCATCCCGCGCAGACAGGTGATGATCGCCTGCGACATCATCCGGGCCGGCCTGGTAGGCCTGATGGCCATTCCGGGGATCCCGTTTCCGCTGCTGTGCGTCCTGCTGTTCGGCACCGTGCTGCTCGGCGCCCCGTTCTCGTCGGCGCGCACGGCGATGCTTCCCGACGTGCTCCCCGGTGACAAGTTCGTGCTCGGCTCGGCGATCGGGAACATGACCTTCCAGGCCTGCCAGGTGCTCGGCTTCGTCGCCGGCGCCGCCGTCGTGGTCGCGATCAACCCGTATCGCACGCTCGCCCTCGACTCCGTGACCTTCGTCTTGTCCGCCCTGATTCTCACCTTCTGGACAAAACCGCGCCCGCCGGCCCGATCCGCGCAAGCCACCCGGCCGTCCCTGTGGTCGATAACCCGCGACGGCGCGACGCTCGTCTTCGGCAACCGCACCCTGCGCGCGCTCGTGCTCTTCGGCTGGCTGGCCGGGTTCTACGTGCTGCCGGAGGGACTCGCCGCGCCATATGCGCACTCCCTCGGCGGCGGCACGATGACCGTCGGCCTGCTGATGGCCGCCATACCAGTCGGAACGGTCATCAGCGCGCTGGCGCTCGGCCGCCTCGTCCGGCCATCCGGGCGGCTGCGGATGATGGGCTGGCTTGCGATCCTGTCCTGCGCACCGCTCATCGGCTGCGCCGCGAAGCCACCGCTCGCCGTCGTCCTCGCGCTGTGGATGCTGTCCGGGCTCGGCAGCGGCTACCAGCTCGCCGCCGCGGCAGCGTTCGTACAGGGCGTGCCCGACACGGGCCGCGCGCTCGCCTTCGGCCTGGCGCAGTCGGGCCTGCTGGCCGCACAGGGCCTGGGCATCCTGATCGGCGGCGCGGCGGCTCAGCTCATCGGGCCCGCGCCGGTGGTCGCCATCGCGGGCGCGGTGGGCCTTGGCGCGGCCATCTTGCTCACCCTGGGCTGGAGACACATGTGCGGTGACGTGATCGCCACGGTCCGCGCCCGCGCGGAGGCGGCCGCCGCCGGCTGAGCCGGGGACCGCCGCGGCAGCATGAGCCGGGGCGGGCCGTCCCGCCCTAACCGCGCCCGGCCGCGGCGCGCACAGCTCACAAGCGCCATCCCACGCCGGGAGTGGCCAGCTCACGTCGGGCGGGCGCAGCTCAGGACTTGTTCTTGTTGATGAGCCCCTCCGCTATCGAAGCCGGCTCGCCCTGCTCGGGAATGATCAGCCATGCCACGACATAGAGCAGGACGCCCATGCCGGCGAAGACCGTGAGCGCGACGAAGATCAGCCGCACGATGGTCGCATCGATACCGAAGTAGTCGCCAAGCCCGGCACATACCCCGGCAACCAGGCGGCCCTCGCGACTGCGGTACAGGCGTTTGCCGTTGAGTCCGTTCATAACAACGATGATGCCCCGCTCCGGGGTTCATGCCTATCGGGGATGCCCCTGGCTCTCCCCTGATCTCGCGGATCGTACCCTGGCCGTGTCGCCCACGATCGCGGGCAGGCACGATCGCGCAGACCCGGCCGCCGCGCGCAGGCACGATCGGCGGGCAGGCACGATCGCACGCAGAAAGGACCGCCGATGCCGCCGAACCCCAGCCAGCCAAGCACCGTCCCGGCCAGCAGCGACCTGCTCCGGATCGATGACCAGCTAGGCGAGGACGAACGCCTGGTACGCGACACCGTGCGCAAGTTCGCCGCCGACCGGGTACTGCCGCATATCGCCGACTGGTTCGAGGCCGGCACTCTCCCGCGCGAACTCGCACCCGAACTCGGCGCGCTCGGCCTGTTCGGCATGCACCTGACCGGTTACGGCTGCGCGGGTGCGGGCGCGGTCGCCTACGGCGTGGCCTGCCGCGAACTCGAGGCGGCGGACTCCGGCCTGCGGAGCATGGTGTCGGTCCAGGGGTCGCTGGCGATGTTCCCCATCTGGAGATACGGCTCGGGCGAGCAGAAGCAGCAGTGGCTGCCACCGATGGCGGCCGGAACGGCGATCGGCTGCTTCGGGCTCACCGAACCCGATCACGGATCCGATCCAGGGAGCATGCGGACCAGCGCACGGCGTGATGGCACCGACTGGATCCTGAACGGCACCAAGACATGGATCACGAACGGCTCGGTCGCCGACGTCGCCGTGGTGTGGGCCCGCACCGACGAGGGCATCCGCGGCCTCCTCGTGCCGCGCGGCACCCGTGGCTTCACCGCACGCAGCATCGGCAAGAAGCTGTCGCTGCGGGCCTCGGTCACGGCACAGTTGCACTTCGACGAGGTCCGACTGCCCGCGGCAGCCGTTCTGCCTCATGCTCGTGGCCTGGCCGGGCCGCTGTCGTGCCTGTCGGAAGCCCGCTACGGCGTCGCCTGGGGAGCGACCGGCGCGGCGCGAAGCTGTTATGAGGCGGCGGTCGGGTACGCGCGCACGCGGGAGCAGTTCGGCAAGCCGATCGGGGGGTTCCAGCTCACGCAGGGCAAACTGGCGTGGATGCTCGCGGATCTGGCGCGCGCGCAGTTGCTCGCCCTGCACCTCGGGCGGCTGAAGGAATCCGGTGAGGTCACGCCACAGCAGGTCAGCCTGGCGAAGATGGCGAACGTCCGCGCGGCCATCGAGATCGCACGGCAGGCGCGCACCATCCTCGGCGCGAGCGGGATCAGCCTGGAGTACCCGGTCATGCGGCACGCCGCCAACCTGGAGTCGGTGCTGACCTACGAGGGCACCGAGGAGATCCACACGCTCGTCCTTGGCGAGGCGATCACCGGCATCTCCGCCTACCGGTGAGAGGCGCACCGCCGGACGGCAGGCGCGAAACAGTATCCTGAACGGCTGCGCAGAGTGGCGCCGCCCTTGGGCGTGCGCCACCCTTGAACTCGGCTGCCATCGTGATATCGTGATACCACGATGGCAGACAGCGGACGGTCCGCCCGGACCAAGAACATGGTGTTGCGGCTCGATCCCGGCCTCGCCGAACGCCTGGAGGCGGTCGCGGAGGTCGAAGGCCGCTCGATATCTGATGTGGTTCGTGAGGCGATCGCGGCGCTTGTCGAGGCGCGGCGCGGCGACGAGCGGTTCATCCGCCTGCTCGAAGACAACCTGGCCAGGCACAAGCGCATCCTCGATCTGCTGCGGGACGGCGACGCATGATCTCGCTCAACATTGCCGACCTCGTCGTCGTCGCCAGCCGGACGCTGCGCCTGAGCACCGGCGCCACGCTCGGCATACTCGACGTCACCGCTGCGGAGACCGCCCTCGCCGAAGCGGCGGCGCAGGCCGCGCTCACCGAGACCGGCCCGGCCGCGCCGGACGCGACCGCCCCGGCCGCCCCGGGCCCACCGGGCTCGCCGGCCATCGAAGGACGGCCCGGCCGCGACGCGGCCGAGGTGTCCACGGTGGGGGCGTGCCTGCTGCACGCACTGGTCCGCCACCGCCCGCTGCGCCGCGGAAACGGCCAGGTCGCGCTCGTGGCCACGCTCCAGTTCCTTGCAGTCAACGGGTGGCGGGCCGATCTCGACCCGCCCGAGGCGACCGGCGCGGTCCTCGCCGCCCTGGCCGCCGGCGAGATGACAGCCGACGGCCTGGTGGCGTGGCTGCGGCCCCGGCTGTCGCCGCACGCCGCGGCCGGTCCACCCGAACCACCAACTCAGGAGGCACCAATGCGACGATGGCGGCCGGGCAGGAGGCGCACCCAGCCCAGCAAGGGGCCGTTCCAGCGGTTCACCGTCCGGACCCGGCATGCGATCATCGCGGCGCAGCAAGAGGCCCGCGAGATGCGCCACGGCTACATCGGCACTGAGCATATTCTGCTTGGCCTGCTTCGCGAGGGCGAAGGAGTCGCGGCCAGGGCACTGAAGTCGCTCGGGATCGGCCTGCCCGCCGCGCGGCTGCAGGTCGAGGAGATCATCGGCCTGGGCAAGCACATCTCCGGAGGGCACCTGCCATTCACGCCGCGTGCCAAGAAGGTGCTCGAACTGTCGCTACGGGAAGCGATGCGGCTCGACCATCTCTACATCGGCACGGAGCACGTCCTGCTCGGCCTGCTCCGCGAGGGCGAAGGCGTCGCCGTGCACATGCTGACCAAGCTCGGCGCCGGACCAGACGAGGTCCGTGAGGCCGTCTACAAGCTGCTTTCGAGCCGCCCGCCGGCGCCGCCCGAACCCATGCTGCCGCCGGGGCTCGGCGCATACGACGAGAAGATCGCGCTGGTGCGGCGGCAGAAGGACGCCGCGATCGATGCCGGGGATTTCGGCCAGGCAGCGGCGTCTCGTGACAGTGAGAAGCGGCTGCTTGCCGAGCGGGCGCAGCGGATCGCGGACTGGTCCGCCGGTGTCGACGTAATCGCTCTGGGCGAGGAGCTCGACAGGCTGCGCCGCGAGGTAGGCCGGCTGCAGAATCTCCTCCTTCAGCACGGCATCGAGCCCGGCGAAGGAGACGAGCAGACCGCCTGAGCGGTTCTGGCCACCCTGGCGGCAGCGCCAGCGCCGCCGAGTCGGTACGCTTCGTGCCGCGGGCGCTGTGCAGACGGCGTCGCGGGGCGTTAGCTCAACTGGCAGAGCAGCGGGCTTTTAACCCGTGGGTTCAGGGTTCGATCCCCTGGCGCCCCACCAGCGGTTTCTTCAGATTTGAGCACGAAACGTGGACCGAGTCGTGGACCGGGCACCCGTTCGGCCCTACTGTCAAGGCATGGCGACGGGGCATGTGGAGCAACTGCCCAGCGGTTCCTGGCGCGCAACCCCGCAGACTCAGCGAAGCTGCCGAAAGCGGCGCGCACACGCCCGCAGGTCCCCTCGCCGGCCGACGTCGCGACGCTCATCACGACGGCCCGGCAATCCGATCCGGCGCTCGCGCCGTTCGTGTGGCTCGCCGCCGTCACCGGCGCCCGCCGCACCGAACTGTGCGGGCTGCGCTGGTCCCGCCGCCATCCAGGGCGACTACGGCGCCTGGGACCAGATTGATACCCGTTGCGCCAGGTCCACACGGGCCTGATGTGCTTTATCAGCAGGCTCTTAGTTTGTCGCTCCACCGGAGCAGGTCGATCAGCAACGACGCCGCACGGTGTCACGGGCACTGCTCCTGCCGGTTCCATGCGCTGGTTCGCCAATTTCAGCGAGCGTGCCGGGTTGGCCTGTGCCTTCGCGTATCAGCGGCACCATCCCGGGCGTCCGTAATACAGCGGATACTGGGCAGACGGGAGGAGTGCGAGATGGTCAGTGAAAAGGCGGAGTGGGTCGATGCGGTCGTTGTCGGCTCGGGATTCGGTGGGTCTGTCGTTGCTGACCGGCTGGCCGAGGCTCAGCACTCGGTCTGCCTGCTCGAGCGGGGCAGGAGATACCCGCCTGGGTCATTCCCCCGGCGTCCAGACGAGATGGCCCGCAACTTCTGGGATCCTGGCCAAGGCATGCAGGGGCTGTTCGACATTTGGTCTTTTCAGCACGTCGAGTCGGTGGTGGCAAGCGGTCTCGGCGGCGGTTCCCTCATTTACGCGAACGTAATGATCCGCAAGGATGAACGCTGGTTCGTCCGCGATCAGGGACCCGAAGACGGGTACGAGTCTTGGCCGGTGACGCGGAACCAGCTCGAACCGCACTATGACCGGGTGGAGAAGATCCTCGGCGCGACCTCCAACCCCTACCCCTATACCAAGATGACGCCGAAGACCCAGGCGATGCGGCGCGCCGCGGACCGGCTCGGCATCGACTGGTTCCGGCCGCCGCTGGCCATCAGCTTCGCCGGCACTGGGCAAAGCCCAGGCAGCCCGATCCCGCACTCCGAGGGCAACGTTCATGGCGTGGCGCGGATGACCTGCAGGCTATGCGGCGAATGTGACATCGGATGCAACTACGGCAGCAAGAACACCCTCGACTACACCTTCCTCAGCATGGCCGAGCGGGCCGGCGCCGACCTACGGGACCGCTGCGAGGTCCGGGAGATTTCGCCGGTGGACGAGGGCTTCGAGGTCGGATACGTCCGCCACGAGCCAGAGAACGAGGGCGTACAGGTAGATCTGGCCAGGCTGCCGCGGCACCGGCTGCGCTGCCGCGTTCTCGTTTTGGCCGCGGGGGCGCTCGGCACCACACACCTGCTGCTGCGCAACCAGCACGAGTTTCCGGCCCTCAGCCCTGCGCTGGGCACCCGTTTTTGCGGCAACGGTGACCTGCTCGGCTTCGTGCTGGACAGCCCGAACCGGCTCGAACCGTCCCTCGGCCCGGTCATCACGAGCACCATGCGGGTGCCCGACGAGGTCGACGGCGGCGATGGCCGCGGGTTCTACCTGCAGGACGGCGGTTACCCGGGGTTCGTCGACTGGCTGCTGGAGACCGCCACGCTGGCCGGCCCGGCCAGCCGGCTCACCCGCTTCGTCGCAGTCCGCGCGCTGCAGGATCTGACCGGCCGCCCGCACAGCGAGATCGGCACACAGGTCGCGGCCCTCGTCGGGAGTGGACGCCCCTCCGCGGGCGCGCTGCCGATGCTCGGCATGGGCCGCGAGGTGCCCAACGGCCGCCTGCGGCTGCGCGGCGGTTATCTCGCGCTGGACTGGCGCGACGACGCGTCCCGCGATTATTTCAGCCGGGTGGAAGCGACCATGGCCGCGGTCGCCGACGAGCTCGGCGGCCACTTCACCGTCAACCCGAGCCGGTACCTGCGCCGGGTGATCACCGTGCACGGCCTCGGCGGGGCCCCGATGGCCAGCGACCCGCGGCGCGGCGTGGTCGACGACCACGGCGAAGCGTTCGGCCATCCGGGGCTTTTCATTACCGACGGTGCGGTGATGCCCGGACCGGTCGGGCCGAACCCGTCACTGACGATCGCCGCGCTCGCCGACCGATTCGCCGGGCGGATCCTGGACAGGCTCACCTGCGGGAGCTCGTCATGACCATGTCTAATCCCACCGCGCAGCCGGACCGGGCCGGCAGCCACCCGCGGCGGCGCGCGCTGATCTTCGCGGGTGGCGGGTTGAAGGTCGCGTACCAGGCCGGCGTCTTGCAGGTTCTGCTTGACGAGGCGGGACTCGACTTCGACCTGGCTGACGGGGCGAGCGGCGGTGTGTTCAACCTCGCCATGTGGTGCCAGGGAATGACCGGCCATCAAATCGCCGACAACTGGCGCTCCTACCGCCCGCTGCGCGCCTTCACCCCCAATCTGCGCGCATGGCTGCGCGGGCCGTTTGGAACGTCGGTGCTCACGTTCGGCGGCCTGCGGGGAGGGATCCTGCCCAGCTTCGGCCTGGACTGGCACGCGATCCGGACCACCAGGCGGGAGGCGACCTTCGAGCTGTTCGACGTCAGCCGGCAAGAACTCCAGTCGGTAGCGCCGGCCGAGATGACCGAGGACCGGTTGCTGTCCGCGGTCGCGCTGCCCATGTGGTTCCCGCCGGTCCGGGTCGGCGGGGACACGTACATCGACGCGGTGTTCGCCACTGACGGGAACCTCGAAGAGATGATCCGCCGCGGAGCCGCCGAGCTGTGGGTGATCTGGACGGTGAGCACCCGCGGGCGATGGGGACCGGGCTTCGTCGCGGAGTACTTCCTCATGATCGAGGCAGCGGCAAACAGCCGCCTGCGTGCGGCGCTCCAGCGGATCGAGCAGAACAACGCGGACATCGCGGCGGGGCGGCCGGGCCAGTTCGGGCGCCACATCACCGTGCACCTGCTCAGCGCCGAGGTGCCCGTGCACTACCTGCTGAACGTCCGCAGAAAGACCATGGCCCGTGCCGTGGACCTCGGTGTCCAGGATGCCCGGGACTGGTGCGAACGGCACGGCATCGCGACCGCGCCGGCCCGGCCACTCCCGCCGGAGCCGGACACGGCGCCGGATGGCGTCCGCTTCCATGAGGTGATGAGCGGGCACATCGCGGTCGGCCCGGCACCGGGCGAAGCCGCGGCCAGGATGAGCCTTGATCTCGACGTCGTCATTCGCGACGTCCGCAGCTTCATAACCGACCCCGGCCACGTCGCCGAGGTGTACGGCACCGTCCGGTGCACGGCCTTCGGCGGTCAGCTATCCATCCGCTCGGGCACGTGCAGCCTGCTCGCCGACGCCCCGGGTACGCAGGGCAGAGAGAAACGCATGACCTATGACCTGCGGGTCACCGACGCGCGGGGGCGTGCCCTGCACGTGCACGGGGTCAAGCGTGTCCGGCGGGACGCGCGCCTGGACCTGTGGGCGGACACCACAACCATGGCTACCGAGGTTCGCGAGGAGGCGGCCGGGTGTGTCCTGGCCGCAGGCACGCTGCGGATCAGCCTCCCCGGCTTCCTCCGTCAGCTGACCACGTTCCGGGCCGCCGCTCCCACGGCTGGGCAGCGCGTCAGCAGCCTTGCCCAGTTCGGCGGCTTCTTCGCCGACCAGCTATGGCAGGTCTACGGGCGGCCGGTCCGCCGGGCGGCCCTGCAGGCCTGGCTGCGGGACGCGGCCCGATGACCACCGTGGGCGGCACGAGCCGGGTCCAATGGACCGAGCTCGCCCAGCTCAACGGAGTCCGGCTCCGGGCGACCGGCCAAGGGCCGCCGATCGCCGTGCTCCCCGGCCTGGAAGGCAGCGGCGAGAGCTGCCTGCATCTGGTCGTCCCGGTCGCCGTCCCGGCCGGCGAGCCCCCGCGCGGGCGCGTGATCCTCGTCGACTACGCCGCGGAACGGCACCGGCTGCTTGGTGAGCTGGTCGCGACGATCAGCGAACTGCTGGGCCGCGCACTGCCGACCGACGAAGCCGTGACCTTGTGGGGCCAGTCTTTCGGTAACCTGCTCGTCGCACTGGCCGCCCAGCAGGGCGGTACGCCGGTGCGGCGGACCGTGCTGGTGAGCCCGTTCACCTGCCTGTCGCCATCCCGGGTCGCAGCCGCCCGGGCAGCGCTCACGGTGGCCTGGCGCCCGCTGTACACGGCCACCGCGGCGCCGGTAAGCCGGCTCGTTTTCGGGCCCGCACCCGACGGCTCGGGTCGCGCGTTCTTCGGTGCTGTTGCCCGTGCCGCGCCGGCCGACGTCCGCCGGCGCGTGGGATGGCTGGCCGGAACGGATGCGGCCAGCGCATTCCTCGCGCTGCCCGCACCAGTGGGAGTCTGGCTCGGAGAGCGGGACCGCCTCGTCGACCTGCCACGCCAGCTTGCGTTCTTCGCGGCGCTCGCCCGCCCACCGGAAAGCCAGCTCACCGTCATTCCCGGCAGCGGGCATGTCGTGCTGCCGCCGGCCGCGGTGAGCTACGCCCGCAGCACGCTCGCCGGCTGGCTCGCCGCACGGACGGGTAGGCCAGGGGCGTCACAACAGGGTAGCTGACAGGTTCGTTATCCGGGCGGGCCGGCGAACGCACGTGCCAGCTGGGCCCGCGAGCGGACTCCCAGCTTGCGGTAGACGCTGGACAGGTGATACTCCACGGTCTTCGCCGAAAGGAAAAGCTGCACCGCCGCCTCCGCGTTGGTCGCCCCGTCCGCAACGACCAGAGCGACCCGCAGCTCCTGCGGGGTCAGCCGCTGTTGTCCCGGCTCGCTGCGCGGCCTCGGGGTGACGCCGGTCGCGCGCAGCTCGCTGCGCGCCTGCGCGGCCCACGGCTCGGCACCAAGGCGCTCGAACACGCCCAGCGCCGCACCCAGCTCGGCGCGGGCGTCGGCACGCCGGCGATGCCGGCGCAGCAGCTGGCCGTATTGCAGCCGGGTACGCGCCTCCTGGAAGGGCTGAGCCGCCCGGGCGTGCCAGGCGAGCGCATGGGCGAACGCGTCCTGAATGGCGTCCTCATCCTCGGCGAGCATGCCCCGGCAGCGTGCCGCGACCGCCAGTTCGGTGGGCCGCTGCGTCCGTTCCGCCTCCGCGCTCACCACTTCGGACGTGGCGCGGGCACGATCCGGCTCCCCTGCCCACTTGAGCGCCTCGACCAGGTCTGCCGCCCAGCTCAACAGGGCAGGGTCGCCGAGCCCCTGGCGGGCGGCGAAAGCGCCCACGAACTCCAGGTGCCGTACGGCCTCTTGGACGTCGCGGCTACCGAGTCCGAGCAACCCGAGCGCGTTCGCGGCGTGCGCCTCAACGACGGCCACGCCAGCCTCCCTGCTCAGCGCGATCGCACGGGCAGCATGCTCGCGGCAGCTTTCGGCCCGGCCCAGCCCCGCCTCGATGGTGGCGAGCGCGACCAGGCTGTTCGGCAGCTCGGTCCGCCAACCGGTCTCTTCCGCCAGCGTGATCGCGTCGTGTGCGTTCGAGTAGGCGGCTGCCCAGTTCCCGCCCCGCCACTGCGCCAGAGCCAGCCAGGACAGCTGGAACGGCAGCAGGCCGACGGCGCTTGCCTCCCGTGCCGAGCGGACCGCACGATCGAGCCAGCGCAAAGCCTCCGCCGGCTCCTCCAGCGACGTCCAGGCGAGCGCGGCGACGAGCAGGATCTGATCGCTGGCGAGGGGATCCCAGTCGGCCAGCGGGGTCTCGGCGCGGGCGAGCAGGGACCGTGCTCCTTGCACGTCGCCGCCGGTGGCAAGCGTGAGCGCGTGGATCACCAGCGCAGGCATCGTGACGGAGTCCGGCAGGCCGGACAGCAGCTCGATAGCACGCTGCCCGGCCGCGGCCGCCAGCCGCTGCTCCCCCAGCATGGCGCTGACGAGTGCGGCGTGCACGCGCATGATCGCCGACCAAGCCGGGTCCGCTGCCTCGACCCGGTCCGCCTCGGCGATCAGCAGGTCGCGACCTGCGACCGGCTGCCCGCGCCACATCTCGATGCGGCACCGCAGGTGCTGCGCCTCGCTGCGCAGCCGCCACTCCCCCGTCTCCTCGAGCACCTCGTCGAGCAGCGGCAGGCCGGCGTCCACCCGGCCCGCCGGCAGGCTCAGGTGCGCGGCCTTCAGCAGCCGGCGCGCCCGGCCATCGCCCGGCTGGCTCAGCCGGGCCGACCTCTCCTGCATGTCCATTGCGGTCGCATAGCTGCGCCGCGCGGCGGCGGCATCGGCCGCGGCGTCCAGGGCAGCGGCCGCGGCGTCGTCCGGGCCGAGGGTGGCCGCGGCGAGGTGCCACGCGTAGCGCTCCGGCGCCCGGGGTGTGGACAGTGAGCTGAACACCACGGCGAGGGTGCGGTGAACGGCCCGGCGCTCGGCGGGCGATGCCGACTGGTACAGCGCCGAGCGGATCAGCGGGTGATGAAAGCGGACGTTGCCGTGCTCGATCAGCAGCAGTCCCGCCGTCTCGGCCGGCTCCAGGTCGGAGGTGGACAGACCCTGCAGGATGAGTGCGGGGCCCACAACGTCCGCAGCGGAGGCACCAGCGGCCGCCACCAGCAGCATCGCCTGGCGGGCCGACCGTGGCATTGCCGCGATGCGGCGCCCGAACGTCTGCTCCAGGCGCCACCCGATGCGCAGCGGCTCGACCGGAAGCACGCCGTCAATGAGCGTGGGGAGCTCGAGGAGCGCCAGCGGATTGCCCGCCGACTCAGTGACCCGGCCGGCCAGCATCTCGGGAGACATGCCGGCGCCCTGCGCGGCGAGCAGTTCGCGGGCCGAATCCATGTCGAGGCCCGTCACCACGCGCTTGGGCAGTGCCCCCAGCAGTCTGTTCACCTCGGCGGGTACGTCCTCGGGTGGCCAGGCCGTGAACACCATGGCGATCGGCTCCGCCTGCAGACGGCGGGCCGCGAACACCATCGCTTCCAGGGAGGGCACGTCGAGCCAGTGCGCGTCGTCGACCGCGACGAGCAGCGGCTGCTCGTCCGCCGCGGCGGCGAGCAGCGTCAGCGCGGCGGCGGCGACCGCGAGGCGGTCGCCGCCGCCGCCGGGCCCAAGCTGCAGCGCGCCGGTCAGCGCTTGCGCCTGAACCGGCGGAAGCTTGGGCAGCAGTGCGCTCAGCGGGTCGAACAGCCAGGACAGTCCGGCGAAGGGAATCTCGACCTCGGACTCATGACCCTGGACGGCCAGCACACGGAAGCCGTCCGCGACCTCGGCGGTGAAGGCGAGCAATCTCGTCTTCCCGATCCCGGTTTCGCCGCGCAGCAGGAGCACGCCGGCCCGTTCTTGCCGGGCGCCTGCGAGCAGGTGCCGGAGCAACTCACATTCCTCGGAGCGCCCAACGAGCACCCATGAAGTTTACCCAGCGCAGTTCCCCGCCAGGAAATCGCGGAAATCCCAGGGATCCCGCCCCCGAAACTCCTCAAACCCCGGGGGTTTTCCGGATCCGGCGCCATTGCCCGCGGGCCTAGCGTGGCCTGCAGGCCGCTATGGCCGAAGGGGGCGTTCGGGGATGACCACCGGGGACCAGCATCGGGAACAGTCAGGGGCAAATGCCGAGCTTGTGCGCGGCGCGCTCGCGGGGGACCGTGGAGGCTGGGAGGGGCTCGTCCGCAAGTACAACGGATCCCTTTACGCCGTCGCGCGGTCATTCCGGCTGGACCAGGCGACCATTGACGACGCAGTGCAGACGACATGGCTGCGCCTCGTCGAACATCTTGAGACGCTCCGGGAGCCGGAGGCCGTCGGGGCGTGGCTGATGACGACGCTTCGCCGGCACATCAGCTCGATACTGCGCAGCCGCCGGTGTTGTGTGGTCGGACTCGATGGCGCGGACCTACCCGACCCTGACCGCTCGCCCGAGGAGAAGGTGACGGCATGCGACCGGGATGCCCGGCTGCGGGCGGCGCTGGGCCGGCTGCCGGTCCGGGACCGTCAGTTGCTCACCCTGCTGATGGTCTCGTCGTCGCCCGGCTACGGCAAGGTGGCTGCTGAGCTCCGCATGCCGATCGGCAGCATCGGCCCGACCCGGGCCCGCAGCCTCGATCGGCTCCGCCACGAACTGGACGCGGTCGGCATCGACGGCGAGCTGCTGAGCGCCTGATCGTCCACCGACACAGCGGATAGCCCGGCCGCAGCCACCTGAAGAACTGGGCTGTGGCACCACCAGCGCACGACCACGAAACGCACGGGGGAGACATCAATGGCCGAGGTGTTCGTCAGCTCGTTCGCCTCTTCGCTGGGCGAGCGGAAGTTTCATGTGAGCGAGTCCGCGGCCGCCGGGCGGCTGCTTTCCACAGCAGATGACCTGGAGTCGGCCGGGTTCCGGTGGCATCACATCTGCGAGCCCGGCACGAGCGCCTACGATCTGGCGGCGGCGGCGACCGCCCAGCTGGCCGAGGCGAACCAGCTTGGCGAGATCGACGCGATCATCTATGCCACGTGCCTTCCCATCAACGGCAACGCGGGACCGGAGGCCGACTGGGAGCGCACGCACGACGTGAAGTACCTGATGGATTTCCCCGCCAGCCGGCTGCAGGCCGATTTCGGCCTGTGCCGTGCCGTGGTCGTGGGCCTCAATCAGCAGGCCTGTACCGCAATGCTCGGCTCCATTCGGGTGGCCGCCGCCATGCTCGCCGCCGAGGATCAATGGCAGCGCGTGCTGTGCGTGACCGCGGATCGGTTCCCGGCCGGTGCCGTCTACGAGCAGGCCTACAACCTGATCTCCGACGGTGCCGCGGCCTGCATCGTGGGCCGGCAGCAGGTCGGTCTCCGGCTCATCACCGCTCACCAGATCACCAACGGTGGTCTCGGCCAAGCCGGCGACGACGAGACCGTGGGCAGCTACTTCTCCTACACCCAGCGCCTGATGACCGAGTCGCTGGCCCGCGCAGGACTGACCGCCGGCGACCTGGACTGGGTGATCACGCAGAACACGAACGACAAGGCGTGGCAGATCCTGTGCCGGCTGCTCCAGATCAGCTTCGACAAGGTCTGGTACCCGTCGATGCCAGACGTCGGCCACGTCATCTCGGCCGACAACGTCATCAACCTCCAGCAACTCGCCGCCACCGGGCGGATGCGCCCTGGCCAGCGGATCGCGCTGGTCATGGCCGGCTTCGGCCTCAACTGGCAGTGCGTGATCGCCGAGGTGGCCGGGCCATGAGCCAAACCCGGCTGAAGGACGCCATCGCCTCGCTCAGCGGCACCGCCGCGCGCCTCAGTCACCTGTCGCAGCGGTCGTTCCAGAACCCGTACACGGCGCTCGAGTGGCCGGAAACCGTCGATCCCGACCGGGAGTGGTTCGCCTCGCCCGAATTGCTCAGCCTTCGTGGCACGCCTTCGTGGGAGAGCCTGGACGACCGCACCCGGCACCGGCTCGCGTTCTTCGAGGCGGCCAACTTCTACAGCCTCAATATCCACGGCGAGAAGAGCCTCATGCAGGAACTGGCCGCGCGCCTGTATCGCAAGGACCTGCTGGACGTCGCCGGCTACCTGCATCACTTCCTCGACGAGGAGAACAAGCACAGCATCTTCTTCGGGGGATTTTGCACGCGGTATGCCAGGGTGTACCGCAGCCGCCAGATCGCGGGAACCGAATCACACCCGCGCGACGTCGAGGATTTCCTCTTTTTCGCCAAGACGATGATCTTCGAGGAAATCGTGGACCGCTACAACTGGGTCCAGGCACGCGACACGAGGCTGCATCCGGTCGCCCGGTTCATCAACGGCAACCACCACTTCGAAGAGGCCCGCCATCTCGTCTTCGGCCGCCGCCTGGTCGCCGCGTTGTGGGAAGCGTGCGCACCGGACTGGGACGACGCGCGGATAGCGGATATTCGCAGCTACCTCGAGCAGTTCTTCGCGGCGAGCTGGCGCGAGTACTACAACCCCGACGTCTATGCCGACGCCGGGCTGGACGACCCATGGGGCCTTGCCGAGGAGGCGTGGTCGGCGCCCACCCAGCGTGAGCACCGGCGCCAGGTATCAGCAAAGTGCACGAACTTCCTTATCACGACCGGAACTTTGATCCAGGAGCCAACTGATGCGTTCTGAGCAGGAGATCCGGGAGGCGCTACGCTCCTGGGTTCTGACCAAGGCCAAGGGCCTCGACCGCGCCGTGCTTACCGATACCACTCCCCTGTTCGAGCAGGCGCAGCTGCGGTCACTGCACCTGCCCGAGCTGCTGCTGCTGCTTGAACGGCTGCGCGGCGGGCCGATCGACGTGGAAGATCTGCGGCCAGGCGACTTCCGCGACATCGACACGCTTGTGCTCCGGTTCGGCAGGGTGGAGGTTACGCCGTGACCGCCGTGGCGTCCACGGTCTCGCTGGACGCGCTGCGCCGCCTGGGTCTGTGCTGGCACCCGTCTGGGCAGGCCGGCCTGCGAGGCCCGCTGCTGGCACTGGCAGACCGCTGTGACCGTGCCTTCGTGTCACTTGCCGCGATCTGGGGCGCCGACGAGGAGCGCCATCCAGCATCGCTGCCGGCCAGGCGACTGCAGCGGGTCGACTACCTGAGCTCGTTCCCCCATCAGGCGACCTTCGCGGCACGGCTCGATCCGGCCAGCCTCACCGAGTTCCGTGCCGAGGAGGTCAGCGGCGATCGCGGGGAGGTGACACCGGGCCGGCTGGCCCCGGTCTCGGAGGTGCTCACCCCGGCCGCCTGCTACCACCTGTACAGCAGCCGGGAAGGTGAGTCGTTCGACCGGCCCTGCTACCTGACCACCCGCAACACCTGCTACCGCCAGGAGTCCCGTTACGAACCGCTGCGGCGGCTGTGGAGCTTCACCATGCGGGAGATCGTCTGCCTGGGTACGCAGGCCGAAACCGCCGCGTTCCTCCAGCGGGCGCGCGCGGCGGTGGACGAGTTGCTCAGCCTGATCGATCTGCCCGCCGAGTGGCTGAACGCGACCGACCCCTTCTTCCAGCCCCGGTCCAATCCGAAATACCTGCTGCAGCGGGTACAGCCGGCCAAGTACGAGGCCACCTACGGCGGTGACCTGGCAATTGCTTCGATGAACCTGCATCACGACCATTTCGGCACGGCATTCGGCCTCGCCCGCGACGGCGAGCCCGCACACAGCGCCTGTATGGCCTTCGGCCTCGAGCGATGGCTGTTCGCGATCACCGACAGGTACGGGATCGACCCCGCCTCGTGGCCGCGGCTGGATAAGGCGGCGCAGAAGGTGCTGGCCCGGCCGTGAGGGGCACGACGCTCATCACCGGAGCCGACGGCTACCTGGGCCGCTCGGTGACCGCCGCGCTGCTCGCGGCCGGCGACGACCGCCTGGTGCTGGCCCTTCGGGCCCAGGACGCGGCCGAGTTCGCCACCAAGCGGGCCACCCTGGAGCGTGTGCTCGGGCCGGTGGAGCCTGGCCGGATCAGCTTCGCCGTCTCGGACTTGCGAAACGACGAGGCCCTGGAGGAGGTCGACCAGCGGGCGGTGACGCGGATCGTGCACGCGGCCGCCGTCACACGCTTCAACGTCGGGCGGGATGTGGCGCGGCGCGTCAACGTGGAGGGCACGACCCGGCTGGCCGCCTTCGCCGCCAGGTGCGATCGCCTCGAGCGCCTGGCCCTGCTGTCGACTCTCTACAGCGCGGGACGGCGGCACGGCGAGGTAGCCGAGCAGCGGCACGGCGATGCCGGGTTTGCCAACCACTATGAGTGGTCGAAATGGGCGGCGGAGGAGGAACTGCTGACCGCCTGGGAACTGCCGGTATCGGTGCTGCGCCTGCCCACGATCATCGCCGAGAGTGACGGCGGGCACGTCGTGCAGTACAACGCCTTCCACAACACGATGAAGCTGTATTTCTACGGCCTGCTCTCGCTCGTGCCGGGACGCCCGTCGACGCCGTTGAGCCTGGCCACCGCGGCGTTCACCACGTCGGCCATCGTCTGCTTGCTCGACCCGGCAAGCGCGGACGGCATCTACCACGTCTGCCCGGACACCGAACATACGCCAACACTCGACGAGGTGCTGTCGGCCGCCTTCGCCGTCTTCGAGCGCGACGAACACTTCCGCCGGCGCCAGCTGCTGTCACCGGCCTATTGCGATGAGGACAGCTTCGGCCACCTGCTCGCGGCCGGATCCGGTCGCCCTCGTGGCGGCGGTGTGCGAGTACCTCGCCGGTTCGCGCTGGGGCCGCCGCGACATGCAAGAACACCATGAGGAGATGCCGTGAACGAGCGCGATGAGCGCCAGCTACCGCCCCGGCCAGCGCAGGGCGGCAACGAACCGCTGGCGCGGCCGCTGGCCGAGAACGAGCTGTGGCTGTTGAGCTACTACCGCTCTTCGGAGATCAACGGAGCGCTGTTCTTCGGGCGGGTTGCCCGGACCGTGCGTGGCCCCCTGCAGGTTGATGTCACACATCACTTCAGGGACGAGGCGAACCACGCCAGTTACTGGACAAGCTGCATCAGCGACCTTGGCCACACGGCCATTAAGCAGAACCGCAGCTACCAGGACCAGTACCTGGATGCCGTCGGCATGCCCGCCAACTTGATGGAGGTCATGGCGATCACCCAGGTCTTCGAGAAGCGGGTCATCGGCCAGTACCACCAGCACCTCCGCTTGCCGGGTACGCATACGGCGATCCGGCAAACGATCCGCCGGATCATGCTGGACGAGCGGTGGCATGTCAGATACGTCAGGGACGCGCTCGCCGCGATGGCCGCCCGGTACGGCCAGGAACTGATCGACGAGACGCTGGCGCGGTTCACCGCGGCGGACGAGGCCGTCTACGCCAGCACCCTGGCCGAGCACGCCGACCGGCTCACCTTCCTCGCCACGACCGCAGCTCGGCTGTTCGGATGAGGACTCCGGCGCCCGCCCGTATGGCCAGCTTTCGGTTTCACCCGCGCCCGGTTCCACGGCGCTCATCCGGTCGGCTGTCCACCCGGACCCTGATTCCCTGAGCGGAGCAGAACATGACCATCACCTTCGACCGCGTCGCCGAGCGAATCAGCGCGACACTGAACGTCCCGGCCACGAAACTGACGCCGCACACCACGCTGGCCGAACTCGCCGCCGACAGCTTCCTGCTCGTCGAGATGGCCGTCGACCTGCAGGAGGAATTCGACGCCATTTTCACCCAATCCACCCTGCACGAGGTCACCAACCTGGGGCAGCTTGTCAAGCTGCTGGAGGGGCAGCAACCAGCCAGCCAGGGAGCTTCCGATGGCTGAGCGCCTAGCGCACCTCATCGTGCGGTTCCGCTGGTGCCTGGCGGTCATCTGGCTCGTCGCGCTCGCCGCCGGCGGCGTCTCGGCGCTGTCGCTGCCCGGGCACCTCAGCGGAGGCGGCTGGTACGTGCCGGGGTCCGAATCCGCCCAGGCGGCCTCGGCGCTGCAAACCGGCTTTGCCAGCAGGGGCGCGAGCAACCTGGTCCTGGTCATCCGCGACGACCGCAACTCCGCCGGGAGCGCGCAATTCCAGCAGCGAACCGCAGCGATTACCCGCGCGGTCAGCGGCGACGCCCGGCTGGAGGTGACCGGCAGCTACGGGTGGGCATCCATGCGGGGACAGGACCGGAACCGGTTCGTGGGCAAGGACCACCGCACCGCCATCACGTTCCTCGCACTGCACATCGACGACGGAACCGCACGGCGGGTGCTGCCCGCGGTTCAGGCAGAGATCGCCGCGCGTTATGCCCCGGACGGTCTTCGGGTGGCGCTGGTGAGTGCGGGCTCATTCTGGGGCGAGATCAACAAGCTGAGCCAGGAAGGACTCACCCGGGCGGAACTGATCGCGTTCCCGCTGCTCCTGCTGATCCTGCTGCTGCTCTACCGGGGCGCCGTCGCCACCGCCGTCTCGTTCGTGGTCAGCGTGACGGCGCTCTGCCTCACCTTCGGTGTCCTGGCGCTACTCGCTCGCCACTTCGAGCTGTCGATATTCGTCCAGAATGCCGCGACCATGATCGGCATGGGGGTCAGCGTCGACTACTCACTCTTCGTGATCTCCCGGTACACCCAGGAGCTGTCGGGCGGTCGCGACCGCCGCGCCGCGCTGGTCACCACCTTGCGGACCAGCGGCGAGACGGTCGCACTTTCCGGCCTCATTGTCGTGCTGGCCATGTGCAGCCTGTTCCTGATCCATCTCAACGTCATTCAGTCGATCGCGCTGGGCGTCATCGCGGTCGTCGCATTCGCCGTCGTCGCGAGCGTGCTCGTGCTCCCGGTCATGCTCTACCTGCTGGGCGACCGCGTGCTCAAGGGCCGGCTGCGGCTACCCGCCCGCGTGCAGGCCGAAGGCGCGCGCGTGCAGGCCGAAGGCGCGCGCTGGTACCGCGTAACGCAACGGATCATGAATCGGCCTGTGCTGTACCTGAGCCTGTCCGCCGTCGCGCTGTTGGCGCTCGCCGCACCGGCGATCGGCATGCGCACGTTCACACCCGACGTGCGGATCCTGCCGGAGTCGTCGCCAGTCCGGTTCGGCTTCGACACGATGCGGGAGCAGTTCGGGCCGGGAACCACGTCGCCGATCCTGGTCGTCGTGCACTCGCGTACACCGCTGGACGCGGCCGGCGCTCGCCCAGTTCTCGCGCTGCGTGACCGGCTGGCCGGGCTGGCCCACGTCACCCGCGTCGACCCGCCGGTGGCGGCGCTGCGCGCGGCGCGGCCGCAGCGGCCGCACGCGG
>WNGJ01002901.1_pt1 | contig 22971 bp, 14 predicted proteins | sample 5400611 | NCBI WGS metagenome assembly WNGJ01 (sample SAMN13153375, study PRJNA577476) | soil metagenome | isolation source: 40 cm soil or saprolite under Garry oak tree replicate 1 | place: USA:California | collected 2016-06-15
AGTGAAGAAAAATTGACACAAATCACTAAATTACAACCAATTCTCAACAGCCTTCCTCCTCCTGGCCACACCCATTTCTAACATAATCGTCTCATACATTTCTGCGCGAAAATATTAAGAAGAGCTGTAAGACGACATGCAAAACTTATGTGTTCCATCGAAGCCGTACCATTGAAAGTGAGGTTATACATGCCCATCTTCCTGCGCACCAAAAGAAATAGTGCGCTTTCACTTCTAGTTATTCTGGCTCTAGGACTTGGCCTACTTGTTTCTGTTAAGATAGCAGCGCACGCATCAGGGACAGCAGCTATCACGCTCTCACCTGCGTTTGGTCCGCCAACTACACCTGTGACAGTGAACGGAACTGGATTTGGAGCAAATGAAAGTATCACGATCACGTTTGAGGCGAAACAGGTAGCCACAGCGACTACTGATGCAAAAGGAGCCTTTTCTGGGACATTCACCGTTTCCAAGTTAGCCCTTCCCGGTCCCAGGCCCGTGAAAGCTACTGGCACTACAAGCCAGCTTTTTGCTACAGCTACATTTCTGGTTCAAACCGACTGGCCTAAGTTTGGCTACGATCAAATCAATAGCCATCTCAATCCCTATGAAAACACCACTACCCGCGCAGACATCCGGCATGTCACGTTTTACTGGCGGAACACCATTGAGGATCAAGCCAGCAGTACTTCAGCACTGCGCTCTTCTCCTGTAGAGGTCAATGGCATTGTCTATATTGGTGCAACGACGGGGAAACTATTTGCCCTCAACGCCTATACCGGTAAAAAGTTGTGGATTTTTACTGCCGGCGGCTCGATCCTCTCGACTCCATCGGTCTCGAATGGTGTGGTCTATGTCGGTTCATCCGATCATAACGTCTACGCGCTGAATACCACCAATGGAACCAAAATCTGGACCTTTAAAACCCTTGGCGCTATCGATGCCTCGCCGATAGTTGTCTCAAATGTCGTCTACATTGGCTCTCAGGACAGCAACCTGTATGCTCTCGATTCGACGACTGGGACAAAAATCTGGTCTTTCCCCACCGGAGGAGCGATTAGTTCATCGGCAGCCGTATCAAATGGTGTGGTCTATGTCGGCTCCAACGATGATAATCTTTATGCTATTAATAGCTCTAATGGCTCGAAGGTCTGGTCATTTCCTACAAAAGGCGCTGTGAATTCCTCTCCAGCAGTAGGCACTAACCTCGTGTATGTCGGCTCGGCAGACAAGAATGTGTACGCCATCAATCTCACCACGGGGAAGCAAGCCTGGTCTTACGCCACTGGAGGACAGATCCTGTCCTCACCTGCGCTAGCCTACGGCTTCGTCTACATTGGCTCAACCGATAAGAGCCTCTATGCCATCAATGCCATCAGTGGATTGAAAAGATGGTCGGTTGCAACTGGCGCTCCCATCGAATACTCCACACCGTCAGTAGCAGATGATATGGTCTTTATTGGCTCAACTGATACGAAGATCTATGCGTTCGATTTCAAGGCGGGCGGCACGCCGCTGTGGTCATACACGACAGGGAATTTCGTCGAGTCCTCGCCAATGGTCGTCAATGGCGCTATTGTATTTAGCTCTGAGGATGGGAAGATATATAATGAACATACTCATCTCGGATGATATTTGGTAGAGAATATGGCTCATTTTTCCCGTGCCCGGACATATTAAGAACATGATACCTTGACAATGATACGCAGCGCCAGGTTGCCAGGCGGCCCAGCAGGTACGGCTGGCAGCCTGGCGCTATTTTTAGAATGAGGCTATGCATGCACGCACCCAACACCTCTGATTACGAGCTCACCTGGCTCGTCCCCAACGTCATTCTCGGTGAGTGTTTCAACATCGGTGCGCTGCTCTTTTAATCTCTCAGCACACTCTATGCTTCAAGCAGCCCTTGTAACCTTTGCCTGATTCTTCCACCATCTTCACGCCCTGCAGGTCCATACTTCTTTTGCTCCACAAAGATCTCATTAAGTACTCGACCATCAAATACACCGGGGAGCGGCAGACCCATACTATGTAATACAGTTGGGACAATATCATATATTTCCGCTGGGGATGCTTGCAAACCTTGCTTGATGTTATCGCCATAGGCGTACAGCACGCCGTCCTTCTGGTGGGTCCCTTGCGTAGAGTTTGTATCGTCCCACAGGCGTTTGTTGCCGAGCCGCGTACGGAACGTAATGCCATCGGAGGGCAAAAGAAGCAGATGTGGTTCGCGGGGAGCATAGGGGCCTGCACCATATACTTCGGTAGTGTAGAGGGCTTCTATAAGTGGTTTGCCTGTACGTGGATCAATCTGGCTCCGCAGATCGGCGCATAATTCGGTTATGCACTGCACATCCAGGTCGTCGCGTAAAAATATATCAGCGTATCCCCCACCGAAGCCTGAAAGTGACGGGACATAGGCCTGCGTTCTTGTCCAGTCAATCTCAGTCAAGATCGGCTGGTATACGTCGAGCTGTTGCTCTTTCAGCGCTTTTATTTCAGTCTTTTTCAAGGTCCGGCTGGCTCTACGCGCCAATGAGAACAGACCCAGCCGCTTTAATAGATATTTCAAATTGGCGTTGCGCGCTGACTGGCCTCGTTGCACGCTGGCATCGAGGTGCAATAATCCCCTGCTGTACAGGTACTCGTTGATATCAAAGATGCGTTTCGCGCCCTGAAAACCGTGATCGGAAACCACGAAGAGTGTATCTTCAGGCGTCAATTGTTCCAACACAAGCTCCAGACCAGCGTCCAGCAGACGAAAATATTCCGTTGCCTTTGTCTCCATTGCCAGAATATCTTCCCAGAGCGGATGCTGTATACGGTCAGCGCCGACGAAGACAATGTAACAAAAGTCCCAGGGCTTCTCCTGCATCAGGTAGCGCATCAGCTTAATACGCTGTTCTGTCATGTTGATGGTGGCATCGAGCAAGGGTTCGATAGCGAGCATATCGTTGTGTTCCAGGTCGATTTTGTAACCGGGCACAGCACGGTACAACTCCTCTTTAAAGGAACGTGGATAAGTAAAATTGAACTCGCTGCTCGGCGTCAGATAGCCGCTAATCATGATGCCATTGACGATCTCCGGTGGGTAGGTGACGGGCACATTAATGACCAGCACCCGCTTGCCGTATTCGCTGAGAATATTCCAGATGGCCTTACTCCCCTTACGGTGTGTCTGTATATGCGTCTGACGTGGAGTATTCGGATCTGGCTGCTCTTCGTATTCCCAAAAGTCATACACACCATGCGAGGCAGGCTTCATGCCCGTTGAGATAGAGGTCCAGGCTGCAGGCGTAAGCGGCCGATACTTTGACTCGAGGATCGCCTCACCGCCTGCGTCTCTCAGTTTTTGGAAGTTTGGTAGTTCACCTCGTTGCATCAATGGATGCAGCACGCGAAAGGATAAACCATCAACACCAAAGAGTACTGTACGCATTCATCTCCTCAATTTCACCTTTTTAAACGTGCTGGCCCGGTTGCTCTGCTGAGACCTTTCCCAGGCACTTGTACAAGCGCTCCGACAGGACATCCAACTGCTCAGTTGTGTTGATGAGGTGTGTGCCAGGAATCACATACACCTGTTCCTCTTTGACTCTGGGCATTTTACGCTCCCAGGTTTTACGGAAAAGTTCTTCGCTCGACCAGATAAAGGTAATCTTGCCGGGATACACTCCAGGCGCGTATCCTGAAGCTACCCATCTATAGATACCGGGCCATTCCTGGCGCAGTGTCTCGACTGTAGGTAAAAGGGCACGAATCTTCTGAAGGAAAGTATGATTCTGATCCTGTCCCGGTACAAACGTTTGCGCTTCGATCCTTGCTATGCCTTCAGAATCTTGCAAACCATTACGATAATCTGGGAAACTCAGGAACTTGTAGATGTGGCGCAGTCGTAAGAACCAGTTAAGCTGTCTATCTTCTCCGACGTGAAACATGCTACAAAAACGCGAGAGTCGGCTGCGTAGCGTGTTATGAGGAGGTGAAGCCGGATCGACCAGCACCAGTAGATCGACGATTTGTCCCGCCGCACACAGTTGGCATACCATTTCATAAGCCATCAGTCCACCATTGCAAAAGCCTCCCAGCATGTATGGGCCTTCCGGTTGAACAGATCGTAATGCTTTCAGGTGAGATGCTGCGATCACCTCAAACGTGGGTGGAACCCGCAGACCTGTAAATCTGTATGGCTCTACAACATAGAATGGTTGCTCTTTCCCCAGGCCGCGCGCCAGCGTGAAGCAGTAGAAAGCCTCTCCCATATAATCCCCATGCAGATAGAAAAAAGGACGCCTGGATGCCTGTCCAGTCTGCACTGTCAATACAACCGCTCGTGAGCTTGCTTCAGTCTGCTGTTCGAGCGCCTGCGCTAACTGTTCAATCGTTGGTCGAGCAAACAGTGTAGACAGAGAAATCTTCTTGCCAAAGGTTTGCTCAATGCGATTGACGAGACGAGCCGCCAGTAAAGAACGCCCACCGAGATAGAAAAAGTTGTCCCGAATGCCAATTGGCCGTATGTTCAACAGATCTTCCCAGATGAGTATCAACTGATGATGAATCATCAACAGTGCCTGTCGATCTAGCTTGCCGTTAGGAGTCAATGGTAACGCATTCAGCAGTATAAAATCCGCGGGTATCATGTATTCGGGTAATCGCTCTTTCAGGAAGTCGCGTAGTTCTTCTATTGTTACCTGTCGTTCTTCTATAAGAACAACATATGCCACCAGCGATTTCCCCCCGTGCGCGTATTGATGAACCAGCACCAATGCCTCGCGCACAGCCCTATGCTGTCCCAATACTTTCTCAATTTCGCCCGGCTCGATGCGGAAGCCACGAATCTTCACTTGTTGGTCGAGACGCCCCAGAAATTCAATCGTGCCGTCTGCAAGATAGCGTACCAGGTCTCCTGTCTTATAAAGGCAAGCATGCGGCTGATCACTGAAGGGATGGGGGATAAATTTTTCCCGGGTAAGTTCAGGGCGATTGTGGTAGCCACGAGCAAGACCCGCACCTCCAATATGTAATTCTCCAGGTATGCCAATAGGTACTGGCTTTAAATGCTTGTCCAGGATATAGACCTGGGTATTGCCGATAGGTCGCCCGATCGGTATGCAACGCAGGTTTTCGCTCAACCTGTCGGGAATGGAATAGCAGCAGGTAAAGGTTGTGCTTTCTGTAGGTCCGTATCCATTGACTAGTTCAGTTCCTGGCAGTAGACGTAATGCACGACGTATATGCCCGACCGAGAGTGCTTCACCGCCAGTTAGTAATTGATCGATACCTGGCAACTCTTCAGGCGCATCGTCGATAATAGCATTGAAGAGCGAGGCTGTTAGCCAGAGTGTGGTCACGTAATGCTTACGTATGAGCATACCGATGCTTTTCGGAGTAGGAATACGTTCCGGATGGAGTATACAGCGTGCGCCATGGAGCAATGAACCCCATACCTCGAAAGTCGAGGCATCAAAAGAAATTGGGGCCATATGTAAGAAGGTGCGTGTTTCATCAAGGTGAGCGTAGTCTACACCGAATAGTAGGCGGTTGATGTTGAAGTGGAGTATCTCTACACCCTTTGGTCTTCCTGTCGACCCTGATGTATACATCACATAGGCCAGATTATCGGCTCGCGTTTCGCTTACCGGGTTCTCAACCGACTCCTGGTCAATGGCCGTCCAGCTTGTATCCAGGCAGATCACTTCGAGTCCCTGAGTTGGTAGCATATCAAGCAGAGCTGGTTGTGTTAGCAGAACGACAGCTTGCGTGTCCTGGAGCATGTAAGCCAGCCTTTCACTGGGGTATGTGGGATCCAAAGGTACATAGGCCCCTCCCGCCTTGAGAATGCCCAGGAGGCCGGCGACCATTTCCAGTGAACGGTCCATGCACAGCCCTACACACATCTCTGTTCCCACACCCAGCCGTTGTAAGCGATGAGCAAGCTGGTTGGCCCGTATATTGAGTTCCCGGTAGGTCATAGTTTGATTTTCAAAGACCAATGCTATCGCCTCTGGCCTGCGCTGTACCTGATCTTCGAAAAGCCAGTGTACACATTTCTCTGCTGGATAGGCTGTCTGAGTAGCGTTCCATTCCCCTAGCAACTGTTGTTGTTCGTTTTCCATCAGAATAGGCAGGTCCGAGATATGCTGTGCAGGATCCTGAATAATGGCTTCAAGCAACGTTTGCCAGTGCCCCACCATTCGGACAATTGTGCCATCGTCAAGCAGATCGGTGCTATACTCGAAACGCCCAAGCAATCCCTCTTCTCGGTCCTCAAGGATAAGCGAAAGGTCAAACTTGGAGGTGTGGGTGTTGACGTCCAAATGGGTCAATGTCCATCCACTGGGAAGGACAGGTATAGGTGGTTCAAGCATCAATAAAACCTGGAATAATGGATTCTGCCCTGCTCCTCGTTCTGGCTGCAATTCCTTGACCACATTCTCGAAAGGCACATCCTGGTAGGTCTGTGCATCAATCGTCATCTCCCGCAACCTGGCAAGCAATTCTCGTACACCTGGATTCCCTGACAGGTCTGTACGCATGACCAGGGTATTAATGAAAATACCCATGAGTTTCTGCAACTCTGGTTGATTGCGGCCTGCGGTAGCCGTGCCGATCAGTATATCTTCCTGTGAGGTATAGCGGTAGAGCAGCATACTGAATGCAGTCAGCAAGGTAACATACAGGGAGCAGCCCTCATGCCGGCTAAATGCTTTGAGTTCATCGGTCAAGCGCCTGGATAGCATGAACGATTGTATCGAACCTTGATAAGTTGGAACTAGAGGGCGTGGATGATCTGTGGGTAACTCAAGAGTTGTGGGAGCGCCCTCAAGTTGTCGCTTCCAGTAGGCCAGTTGTTCGGTGAGTTTGTCTCCTTGCAGCCAGTTTCGTTGCCAGACAGCATAATCGGCATAGTGGATGGGAAGTGGTGGTAATGGTGAAGGCTGTTCGCTGGTACACGCTTCATAAAGAGCGCGTAGCTCGGGCAGAAATACCTGGTAAACAGTGAAGCCATCGAAGATGATATGGTGCAATACGATGAACAGGCGATGATCCGTATCGTTCAAACGTACAAGCGTGACACGTAGCAAAGGTAGCTGTTTAAGATCGAATGGCAAGAGTGCCTCTTCAGTCGCCAGGCGCAACGCTTCGGCTTCGCGTTCACTTTCTGGCAGGTGCTGCAGGTCTACAACAGGGAGCTCAAATGTCAAGGATGGGTGAATGACCTGCACAGGTTGCCCATCTACCAGTGAGAAACTGCTGCGCCAGGCCTCATGACGCCGTATCAATTCATTAAAGCTCTGTTCGAGCGCAGCTACATTGAGGGGACCGGGCAAACGGACGGTGACACTTTCGTTGTAGACAGGAATATCCGGTATCAGGTGCGCCAACAACCACAACTGCTGCTGCCCAAAGGAGAGAGGTATGCTTTCGCCTGGTGAGCGATGGGAAATGGAGGCTGTGCTCGTAATTTGCGTACGTTCCCCACGTAAATATTTTTCAAGAAGTGCTTGCCTGGCCTCAGACAGTTGGGGTGTATTTGCCATTCATTTATTCCCATTCATACTACCTTATTGCAACAGGCCTAGAACCTCCTCGTCGCTCATTGCTTCGAGCTTTTCGATAATACCTTGTTCGATCTCGGCGGATAATAGACGAACAGTCGGCGCATTGAAGATGGTACGCAAAGGCATCTCAACGCCAAATGCTTCTATGAGGCGCATAATTACCTGCGTCCCTAATAGTGAATGTCCGCCAAGCATAAAGAAATTCTCGTCTATGCCGATCTGCTCCTCGCCCAGCAGCGAGGCAACAATTTCGGCCACACGCTTTTCAGTGGGTGTAATCGGTAGAGCGGTGATGGTATCCCGTAAGGTGTTGGTTGCATCAGGCACTGGTAGAGCTGCCCGATCGATCTTGCCATTGGGATTCGCAGGTAGCTCTTCCAGGAGCACGAAGATGGTCGGGATCATATAGTCGGGCAGGGACTCCGCGAGCGCATTGTGTAAATCGCTGGCCGTAACCTCTTCCCCTGGTGTGAGCATCACATAGGCTACCAGGTGTTTCTCGCCCGGCGTGTCTTCACGAGCTAACACGACGCTTGTTTGGATAGCAGGATGTCTGTCCAGAGCTGCCATAATCTCGTCCGGCTCGATACGATAGCCCCGGATTTTGATCTGGTGATCGGCTCGCCCGATAAAGGAGATCTGTCCGTCAGGCAGGCTGCAGGCCAGGTCCCCAGTTTTATAGAGACGAGCGTTTGGATCGTCGCTGAAAGGGTGAGGAATGAACCTTTCCCTCGTCAATTCAGGACGATTGAGGTAACCAAGCGCAAGGCCAGCACCGCCAATATACACTTCCCCTGGAACACCAACTGGTACCTGTTGGAAGTGCTCATCCAGAATATAAATCTGCGTATTATCAATTGGACGGCCTATTGTTGGTAGCGTTTCTGCCTGTTCAGTTGGTAGTATCCGACCGCTGGTTGCGACAACGGTTGCCTCGGTCGGGCCATAATTGTTAATCAGTGCGAAAGGCAAATCCGGTGATGGATAGACGTGAAGGGTATCAGCTCCTGTCAGGAGGAGGCGCAGCGAAGTCGTTGCAGGCCAGTCTAACTGCAACAAGCGCTCTGCCAGTACGGTGGGCAGGAAGGTAATAGTGATTTTCTGCTTTACTAACCAGTCAAGTACCAGCACGTCTGAGAGCCTGGTATCTTCCTCAATCAGGTGTACACTCGCTCCGCAAGTGAGGTATGGCCATAGTTCCCAGCCAGTAGCATCGAAGGCGAGACTGGCAATCTGCGTTGCATGGTCAGATGAGGTTACATCAAAGGCTCGCTGGTGCCAGAAGACCAGGTTAAGCAGACTGGCGTGCGTAATCTGAACCCCTTTAGGCTGGCCTGTTGAGCCTGATGTGTAGATGACATAGGCCAGATCATTAGCGGTAAAAATAGTGGGAGGATCATCTATGCTTTGTTGGTTCAACAGTGATTTATCGGTATCCAGGCAGATCATCTTTGTTTGCGCTGGATCTAAGCGTGCTGCCAGGCGCTGTTGTGTTAGCAGTATCGGAACCCGGGCGTCTTGCAGCATGAAGGAAAGGCGCTCGGTGGGATAATTAGGATCTAGTGGAACATATGTGGCCCCGGCTTTGAGAATACCTAGCAGCCCTACCACCATGTCCAGGGACCGTTCTACGTATAAACCAATCAGTGTGCCTGCTCGCACTCCTAGTGTTTGTAAATAGCGGCCCAACTGGTTAGCCTGTCTATTCAGTTCCCTGTAGCTCATTGTTTGTTTGCCTGATATTAGCGCTAAAGCTTCAGGTGTCATTGCTGCCTGTCTCGCTACCAGTTGTGGGATACAGGCATTCAGGTGAAAGTCATGCTGAGTCATATTCCATACTGCCGGTGGATGGCGGTCTTCTTGCACATCCCCATCAATATGTCCCAATTGCGCTACGTTTCCTATATTAGCGGCCATAAAACATTCCCTACAATCTGTTACTACATGTATCAATGGATATTAAATGTATCAGGAAGTATAGTAATATAGCCATTATTGCTTGTTCACCATAATGCTTTTACAATGGTAACATAGTTACATCTATCATACGGATTGTGAAGAGGTTAAGAGTTGGTTGTGGATAAGTTTATGTGGTTAAGAAATGCTTGATCGGAAGACAAAGGCAGGATCACCGCGTATAATTATCGATAAAATAGTTGAATATATGCTCATCTAGAGCATCGAGAAATCGTCCAGGAAGTTTATGAGCGACAGTGCGCAAGCATGGAACATATCACCAAAGCATGTTTCATTGGCTATTAATGAGGTTCATGTATGGAGGGCTTCGTTGGAGATGCCACTTCATGTCATCGATCAACTCCAACGTGTACTTTCACCAGAGGAAAGTGAACAGGCAAGGCAGTTTTACTTCGAAAAAGATCGCCGGCACTGGATAGTTGCGCATGGCGTTTTGAGGTTACTACTGGGACGATATTTACACATGAAGGCAAGTGAACTTCAGTTTGTGATCAACGATTATGGAAAACCATCTCTAGCTTATCCCCCTCATGCGGCTCGTTTGCATTTCAATCTTTCCCATTCGGGCGAGCTTGCCTTATACGCGTTTGCTTACGACAGGCCAGTGGGGATTGATGTTGAATACATGCGTGCGCTTCTTGATTACGAGGAGGTGGCTATACACCACTTCTCTTTATATGAATGCGCAATGCTCCGCTCCTTGCCAGCCTCATTACATGAAAAGGCTTTCTTCTCTTGCTGGACCCGCAAAGAAGCTTATATCAAAGCACGGGGGAAAGGTTTTTCTCTCCCACTCGACCAGTTCGATGTGTCTCTCACTCCGTGGGAACCTGCTGCTTTACTCGCCGATCGGCAAGATCCTCAAGCACCAGCGCGCTGGTCACTTTATGCCCTTGCACCAGGAGTTCACTACGCCGGTGCCCTTGCTGTTGAGGGCGCTGGTTGGCAACTCACCTGCTGGCAATGGCAGGGATAATGGTAAAGAGCATATAAAAGCAGAGGATAAAAAAGGCCAGTCCGTTCGTCTATTACTTTAGCAACACCAGTTATCACTTTGAGAAAGGTAACAAATCACGACAGATTATGCCCCGACAATCCCCATGTATGTTCCAGCCGACAACGTATTTATCGACCAGAACATACCGCTCTGGGTCGTTATTCACAAAACGGCCAGCGGAAACACAGCACAAGACATAGCCAATTTTTTTGCTCATGCGCCAGATAAGCGTTCAGCACATTATGTGGTGGGCATGGACGGGGCCGTTGTACAATGCGTTGCGGAAAAAGATGGAGCGGGCGCAAACTGTTGCCTAGAAACAGGGCATGACAGTTTCTGGCCGACGAACATTAATCTGAATTGGGTCACGATTTCAATTGAGCATGTGGACCCGGCGCCAGATAACAGCACTTCTGTGACTCTTGCCCAAAAACAGGCCAGTTTTTTGCTGGTCGCTGATATTTGTAAGCGACACGCAATAGCCGCAACAAATATCGCCGGGCACCACTCGATCGACCCTATCTCACGCGCTCGTTGTCCTGGCAACTATCCGATGGATGAATTGAGAGCATATGTGACCTCGCAAGTCGGTGGAGTGCCGATCGGATGGACTGATGATGGCACGACACTCACGGCGCCAAACGGAATGACTCTGGTCAAGGGATTTCGCGCGAGAGTGCTTCAGGGATGGGATGCGACAAACGTGCCACTCGGACAAGAGCGGGCCGTCAATCAAGTAGAGCATGCTAACCCTGCTAGTGGAGCGGGATCAGTGCAAACGTTTGTCAATTGCCGCCTGGCATGGACACCGGCTACAGGGGTCTACTTCGTGCCAATTGGCGCTGAACTCTTATTTTTAGAAAACCATTAGGATTGAATCCATCTAAGTGTGAATTCTTTCTAGTAAATCCAGAGATCGTCGCACCGTCGCAAGGTCAGTGCTCCTGCCGTACCATCCTCCCTGCCTAACTCGGTTTATGCCCTCCCACCATTCGGCCACCTCAAGCTTTCCTTATACCGACGGATGGCCTGGATGTGTTCATCAAATGACTTGAACCCGGCACCCATAGTGTTTATGGAGAGATGTGTCGCCCCAAGGTTTCGCCATCCCTCTGTCTGGCGAATCCACTCGTCGAGATTGCCATCACGAGAGTTCATGCGCGCCTCAATGCCTACCGTATCAGGATCGCGACCAGCTTCCCTGATATAGTTGCGCAGGCGCTCGAGAGTCTCACGCATCTGTTCGTCTGGTCGACCTTGCGGAAGCCAACCGTCACCTATACGCGCAGTACGCCGCAGCAGCACATCGGCTCTTCCACCCATCCATAGAGGAATGGAACGGCGTACGGGGAGGGGATTGAATCCCGCCTCGGTGATGGTATGGAACCGGCCTTTGTAGTTGACGACCTCCTGGCTCCAAAGGAGACGCATGACCTCGATTTGCTCCTCAATGATGCGCCCTCGCATATGAAAGTTCATGCCGAGCGCCTCGTACTCCACCGGGTTCCAGCCCACCCCCACGCCGAGGCGCAGCTTTCCGCCGGTAAGTACATCTACCTCCGCAGCCTGCTTGGCGACAAGCGCAGTCTGACGCTGAGGGAGGATGATGACAGCCGGCACCAGCTCCAGGTGCGTCAGTGCCGCGAGATAGCCGAAGAGTACGAAAGGCTCGTGAAACATATCCCGCTGGGTGTACCCTTGCCAGCCGGGACGGTGCGTGGGGTCTGCGCCCAGCACATGATCGAAGGCGACTAAGTGGCTGTAGCCCAGCCCCTCTACCGCTTGCGCATAGTCGCGGATGGCTACAGGGTCTGCGCCAATCTCGGTCTGCGGGAAAGTGACTCCTATCTGCATATCGGGATACCTCAAGTTCTAGTTACATGCTTTATGTTCTGACTCTTGTGATGATAGCACTCATGGATAAGTCGTGTCCAGAAGCCTGATTCTGCCCGCTTATAGCTGGAAAAGACATAACGAAACAGGATATAATCAAGCATGTAGAAAAAACCTCTTCACTACACACAGATAGATTTGCTATACTTATAAAAACAGATAATCAGCAGGAAGCTTCATGGCTAAAGATGCAGAACGTCCGCAATTAATCCTGCCACCCCGCATCGAGATCACAGGGGGGTCGGAGCAAAACCCGGCGCTTCGCGATCCTCGACCGAGACGGCGCAGGACTGGCCTCTTCGTCTCGATGATCCTGGTCGCGCTGGCCGCAATCGTGGTCCTGACCAGCCTGTTGATACATTTCGACTCAATTGGCTCGTTTACTCCTGGCGAGCAGGCTACAGTTTCCCCAGAGCAAACTGGCCCTTTTGTTAAACCACCCTATAACATATCCCAGTTGAACGCACTCACGCACCTTGTAGATCGTATGACCTACAGAGAGCTTGCCAACCTGTATGTCGTACATATGTCGTTGGATGAGAAGCTAGGCCAGATGATCATGACCGAGAGTGAGCAGAATAACTATTCTGATGACCTGGACTATATGATTACACAACTGCATGTCGGCGGAATGATTATGTATGAATCCCACCTGCAGACCGCTAGCCAGGCCAGAGCGACAACCAGCCAGGTTCAGCAGCGTGCAAAAATTCCCCTCCTGATCTCGGTTGATGAAGAGGGCGGCGCATACGTCAATCGTCTGGAGCATATCTACGGAGTGCGGCCCGGCCCCTCTGAGATCGCTCAGTCGGGAAGTCTGGATTTTGATCGCCAGCAAGGGGTACAGATGGCTCACGACTTGCTCTCTCTCGGTCTCAATACCGACCTGGCCCCCGACGTGGACGTGATGATTATCCCGGGCTACGATACCGATGATCGCACTTTTGGAACTACTGCTGATTCGGTGATCAAATATGCCGGTCCATACATCGAAGCCATGCAGAGCCACGGGCTGATTGCCTGTATGAAACACTATCCCGGTGGCCTGGGCGACACGCCATACGACGCGCATGATATTCTGCCAACCGATAACCGCTCGCGGGACCAGATCTACGCGACTGAACTCGCGCCATATAAGACTCTCATCAACTCGCCGAACCCGCTGATGCGGCCTGCGATGATCATGTCGACCGATGTGTTGATGCCCGCCATCGACCCGGTCATGCCAACGGAACTTTCGCACAAATTCATGACTGACATCCTGCGTACTCAGTTCGGCTACGATGGCGTAGTTGTCACCGACGCGCTCTATATGGGTGGCATTTCCGCACGGTGGAGTGAGCCAGAAGCGGCAGTACTGGCAATCCAGGCTGGCAACGACATGATCCTGAGTCCCATGGGGAGCGCCCGAACAGCGGCGGTGATTGAGGCACTTCGACAGGCGCTACAGGATGGTCGGCTCTCGATGGCACGTGTGAACGAGGCAGTGGCACGCATCATAGCGCTAAAGATGCAGTACCACCTCTTGCCTGTTATGTTGCCACGGAATTAATGCTTACTTGCATTTAGACGAAAAAATGATGATGCCTTTTACAATACAAATGTGTTACAATTTTATCTATAATAAATCTCTAATAAACAGGAGTCTATATGTCGATACAGGCAGAACAGCCGCAGATGCCTTTTCCTCTACATCAGCGGTCGTTCAGAAATCCGGCCCCGGGGGAGGGACGGTTGCCGCAGATGCCCAGGAGGCGCAAAGCTTCTGGATGGGCAAAAGTGCTCATCCTGCTCATACTCGCCTTCATGCTTGCATTCCTGGGAGGCGATATCAGACAGATGCTGGCGGGTTCAGCGACACCGGCCCCACGGGTACTGGAGAAGACGGGCCCGCTCATCCAGGCACCGCTCAACCCTGACCAGGTTGTTAAACTGCAACATCTCTCGGAGTATATCAACGATAAGACCCTGGCAAGAATGTATCTCTCACGTATGACCCTCGATCAGAAGCTGGGTCAGCTCTTCATGGTCCAGTATTGGGGCTACTCCTACTCAAACGACCTGGAGACGATGATCCACGATCAGTATGCAGGCGGAGTGATTATGTATGGCGCCCAGATGAATACTTTTAAACAGACGAAAAACGATATTGCTCGTATGCAGAAGAAAGCCTGGATGCCACTTTTGATATCAGCCGACGAGGAAGGGGGCTTTGTCGAGCGTATCATGAATATCTATGGGGATCGTCCGGGTGCTCTCGAAACATATCAAACAGGAAAGATCGAGAACGCGGCGAAACTGGGCGACAGTATTGCACACGACCTGCAGGCACTCGGAATCAACACTGACCTGGCACCAGATGTGGATGTGCCTGTAGTGATGGGGCCGGACCAGTATATGCGAACCTGGGGCTACACACCGCAATCGGTGATCGACTGGGGTGGGACGTACCTGCGCGCTATTCAGGGAGACGGAGAGATAGCCTGCCTGAAGCACTTCCCTGGCCTCGGCGCTGCCACAACAGACGCTCATCAGAATCTGCCAGTAGTCAAACGCTCGCGAGACCAGCTCTACTCTACAGAACTGGCTCCGTACAAATATTTTGTGCAATCGCAGAACAAGCTGAATAACCCGGGCATGATTATGACGACTGATCTGCTGATGCCAGCGCTTGACCCGACCATGCCTGCTGAACTCTCGCATACCATCGTTACCAACATCCTTCGTCATCAGCTTGGCTATGACGGCGTTGTCCTCACCGATACCCTCTACATGCTTGGCATTGCAAAAAAATGGAGCCTGCCCCAGGCTGTGGTACTCGCGATTGAGGCAGGCAACGACATGATCCTGGGTATACGCGATTCCTCCATTTTAAGCTCCTCGGTCGCAGCCCTCAAGCAGGCTATCGCTAATGGCAGTCTCTCCATCGAACGTATCGATGAGTCGGTGACACGCATTATTGCTTTGAAAATCCAGTACAATCTCTGGCCCAGCACTCCGGTGATATAGGATCGGGCAATCCCCCGTAAACGAGGATTGCCTGATCGTGTATACAAGGATGTTATTCTCAGTGCACCGTGCTAGAGGATCGCGCTTCGCGCACCTGGCGCATAATCTCTTTGAGTTGACCTAAGTGATCATCATCGTGGTACAAGCCCATGAGAAAACGTGCAGTGGCATTGAAGGAACCAAATCGTGGTGAGATCGAGTATGTCACTTCAAGATGCGGTTCGTCCGGCCAGGCATCAAGCATCGCCAGGCGCATACGTCGACTTTCCTCAAAACGATGACGAACCTGGACAATAGTTTGAACTGTTCGCCAGGGTACTTCGTAGCGAGAACGGCCTTCGGGGGTAAGACCACGAGCAAGCGTTAGGGCGAGTGCCGAAGACTCCTCTGCGGAGGCCGTAGTATGTACAGCGACATGGCCAAGTGTCCAGACCAGGTCTCTTTCCTCCGGTATCCCATAAGGATCATCAGCATTAGGATCCTGTGGGACAAATACAACATCTTCATCTGTGGCATCCGCGACAATCGACAGCATAGTATCAATCATCTCATTGGTCAAATTGCGGAGATCCGCCGGGGTAAGGTCTCGTGCCATGTCTGAAAATGTCATGCTTCGGTTCTTCACAAGTGTGAAATCAAGCAAGGTATGTTTCCTAATCTAGCTAGAGTATCCCAGGGGGAGATGCCCATTGATAACAATAAACTCCCACTAGTAGTAGATGGTAGAGGAAATAAGCAACCTCTCCCTCATTCAGAACGCTTTTGCTTTGTTAGCTTATTCCCAATACGTAAAAAGCAAGCGTTCATTTTACCGAGCACTGTTTGGAGGCAACGCATACGCATGTCATGACAGATCGATTTTTCTTTCGTTATCAATTTTCCACAATACCGCCTGTATGCTTCCTTGCCAAATCAATGTTTATGTTTGATTATTCGACTCCAAACTTGAACTCATCTATTAGTAAGGAGATATTTCGTATGGGAGTCCTCTCTCGTCCCCGCTGGTGGATCTTCGCCGCTCTCATCATGATTCTTGTCCTCACCTTTACGCTGACATCTACCGCATTTGCATCCGCTGCGGGAGTTTCTCTCTTCCACATAAGCAGCGACCCCTACACGAACTCGACAAGCCAGCACCAGACGGAAGTTGAGCCAGACAGCTACGCCAACGGTTCGACCATCGTTGCAGCAACACAGGTTGGCCGTTTCGCCGGTGGTGGCGCCTCCAATATTGGTTGGGTGACTTCCACTGACAATGGCACAACGTGGCAAGGAGGCTTCCTGCCCAATACCACCGTATTTGCGACACCTCCAGGCACCTATGACCGGATTAGTGACCCTTCAGTGACCTATGACGTCGCACATAAGCGCTGGATGATTTCCGCCCTTGCCATCTCAAACACTCTCGGCTCCGCGGTTGGAGCCGCAGTAGTAGTGAGCATTTCCTCTGACGGTGGGCTCACATGGAATCCTCCCGTAGAGATTGCAAACGCGAACGGTGGCTTTTTTGATAAGGACTGGATTGCTTGTGATAACATTTCCACCAGCTCGTTTTACGGGCACTGTTATAGTGAATGGGATATTGCATCTAATGGTGACCTGGTACAAATGAGCACATCGAGCGATGGAGGAAACACTTGGAGCGCAGGACAGGCGACAGCGGATAATGCTTCCGGTCTAGGAGGGCAACCCCTCGTACAGCCGAATGGCACTGTGGTTGTCCCGTTCCTTAGTTCAGGTTTACTCGGTTTAGCATCGAGCATTTCAGCTTTCACCTCCACCGATGGCGGCGGGAGTTGGAACAGCAGTGTGACAATCGCCTCGCAAACCGATCACCAGGTGGCTAGTATACGTACCGAGCCACTTCCATCTGCTGAAATTGATAGCGCAGGCAAGGTCTATGTTGCCTGGCAAGACTGCCGTTTTGAAAGCGGTTGCAGCGCGAACGATATCGTTATGAGTACCTCAACCGATGGCAATACCTGGTCAGCAGTGCAGCGCATTCCCACCGATGCCGTTGGTAGCAATGTCGACCATTTCATCCCTGGCCTGGCTGTTGATCCATCTACATCCGGGAGTACCGCTCATCTCGCGCTTGCTTATTATTACTACCCAAATGCAAACTGCTCAACATCGACCTGCCAGTTGGAAGTCGGATTCGTTTCATCGGTTGAGGGAGGCAAGAGTTGGTCGACGAACACAACCCTCACACCTTCGGCCATGAATTTGACGTGGTTGGCAAACACAACCGATGGATACATGGTAGGTGACTACATCTCAACCTCTTTCTCCGATGGCAAAGCATTTCCTCTATTTATCACAGCCTCAGCACCTAGCGGCAGTCAGTTGAACGAAGCCTTATTCACTGTGAAAGTAGGTCTGCCTGCCTTAGGTGGCACGAATGCAGCACCTGACGAGCAGGTAGCCTTTTCACATCCTGCCTCACTTGTTCGACATACCGCTTTTTAAGGCCGATACCCTTTCAGACCTCACGAGTCTGTACATGCGAAATAAACTAGAATATTCCGCGAAATAATACAAGACTATTTGGTAAATAAAGCTCAATCGATTCCCCGAATCTATTACCTTTTCTCAACCAAAGCATAACCGAAATCATATTCACCTATACTACAGTTCGGACGGAAGTACATAAAGGACTGGCTCGCCTTGCTTTCTAGATGACGAGATGTCTATGGAGGGATAGTGTGAAAACGTTAAGGTTATTTATTGGACTCACTTTAGTGGGAATGTCAGTGGTGCTCATGGGAGGTCTATCAGGATATATGTTGGAGCGGGTGCATGCACAGTCGCCCATTCATCACATCGTTTTCATTCTGAAAGAGAATCACACTTTCGATAACTACTTCGGGGCGTTCCCAGGCGTAAACGGAGCGACGACCGGGGTGGTCAAAATCAATGGTGTAGACAAAACGATTCCTCTCAATCCAGCACCTGATCATCCATCCGATTATTGCCACCATTGGTATTGCGCACACAAAGACTATGACAATGGGAAGATGGATGCATTCAACCTCGGTGATCCTACACTCTGCGGAAACGCTCCATATATGTGTTATCAGGTTGGTTCGAAGAAGCTTATTCCGAACTATTGGAGTTTAGCGAAGCATTATGTACTGAACGATAATACATTTTCATCGATAAATAGCGCATCGTTCCCCAACCACTTGTTCACCGTTGCTGCAGGGTCAGGGCCTGATATACCCACTAGTGCCAAGGACAACCCTGGCAACACCTTTGGCGTATGGGGATGTGATTCTCCGTCAACAATTAGAGTTACATTGTACAATGGCACCAAGGTCTACCCATGCTTCACGTTTTCCAACCTGGCTGATGAAATGACTCAAAATAACGTCTCCTGGAAGTACTACGCGGCATTTCCACCCGACTCAGGTTACTCCTGGTCAGCCTTGGACGCTTTCAAGCAAGACCGCGAGACGTCCGTGTGGGCCTCGCATGTCGTGAACTGGAGGAACTTTGCAGCAGACGCACAGGCTGGAAATTTACCCGCCTTTAGTTGGCTTACTCCACCCTATGCCGGCAGTGAGCACGCGACATCCACATGTGTAGGAGAAAACTGGTCGGTGCAACAGATCAACGCGGTAATGTCTGGTCCGGATTGGTCAAGCACGGTGATCATACTGACCTGGGATGACTTCGGCGGATTCTATGATCATGTTGCACCTCCGAAGATCGATGCTCTTGGATACGGGTTCCGAGTTCCGTTCATGGTGATCTCACCATATGCGTATGCAAGTGGGAATCCTAGTAACCCTCACGTGGATCACATGCAACTAGAATTCTCGAGCGTATTAAAATTTGCGGAGGAGGTGTTCAATCTACCTTCGCTCAATCGACGAGATACAACTTCGGCGGATTTGATGTCGGCATTGGACTTCTCGCAAGTTCACGATGGTACTGACATCCTTTCACAACGCAATTGTGGGGCGGTGGGACCGGTAAATCCACCTGCAGTTATTGATGACTGACTACACATCACAACGGCTTATAGCATGTCATACACGTGCTATAAGCCGTGTACATCACGCCGCCGATCTCCAGTCGGAAATCGTAGTGGAGAGTTGTTGCTTTGTGCTTCTGAACAACAAAGACAAGTTTCTGGTTTGCTGGATTGTTTTTCATTTAACCCTCACGTCTCACCCAGGCCTCTTCTGGCATGAGGGCCTTATGGCCAGTTGGTCGGATCTTGCGATAGACCCGCGCAGGAGGTTGCTGGGTTCCGTCAACAGTGAGCAACCGCTCCAGGGGAATGCCAAAGATGGACTCGTTCTTCTCGAGATAGGGTCGGATGAGGGACCAGTCCTCGACAGTGAGTGAAGCGAACTCGCCACCGTTGAGCTGGTCATCGGTTACCTTGCGCTGGGGATCCCGCATGTAGATTGCCCCGCCGGAGGCCAGAGAGAAGAGGTTTCCACCCGCATAGGGAGTATCCAGTTCACGGATAGTGCCATCCTCATCGAACCGGATGCCGTTCACGATGATGAATCCCCCACCATTAAGCGGATCACCGGCCATAAACGATTCGGCAAGGTAGTCCAGGCATGTCCCATTAATGACGACGCGCGGTCGCCCCACGGCGTTGATCAACGGTCGTCCGGCAGCATTCCCCAAAATGAAGGCCTCTCCCCCCTTTGCAGCATACATGAACGTCTGGCCAACGTCTCCGTACACAACAAGCTTGCCTCCCTTCATGATTTGGGCGAGCTGATCCTGCGCACTGCCGTGGACGATCACTTCGGCTCCATCGATGCCCGAAGCCAGGTAGTCACCAGGCGAGCCGTAAACGTCGATCCGCAGTCCCTCTGACATCGCTCCCAGGCCACTGCCGATGAATCGCTGGCCACAGATATTGGCGACGATGACCTGGACAAAGCCGCGTTGATAGAGCGCCACGACCGCCCTTGCTAGCGATTCATTCCCCTCAGGTGGATAACCGCGAGCGTCGAGCACTAGCGTAACTTTGGCATCGATGCATTCTGGCAAAGGGCTTCCAAAACCAGCCCAGACGTATCGCTGAGAAGGAGCTTCACGGACTCTATCTACCAATTGGGCAAAGCTCCGATTTACCAGGTCGAGCAAGCAACTTCGTTTCATCGTTCCCGCTGGATAATGGCGATCCATCAGCAGGCTTAACACCCTGATCGCGCGGTCACGGTCGTCATCATTGCTGGTCGTTCGTTCCAGGTCATCCAGAAAAGCACGCACGTCATCGTAGTTCCACGTTGGCAGTCGCTCACACACCTGGTTGAACAAATCCGAAGGAGAGAGCATACCAGATCGCGTAGGGGCGCTTGCGCCGCCCTTGGGTCTGTCCTGGCCTTCGCCCAGCGTGTGGAGCAGGGTGGGGGCGCTTGCGCCGCCCATTCGTGGCTGGTTCTCCGTTTTTAGCGGAACCTTATCCAGGGGACGCTTTGCCGGATCAGGCGCAATCGCGCGCCCAAACTTGTCCGTACATAGTAAGGCTGGCTTACCACTTTCACCGGTGCGTACGTTGAAGATGAAAGCGCCGCCATCGGTATGACTGCCGCCCCTTGCATTCCAATAGAGGTCAGCCCGCGACCAGAAGCGAGAATCTTCCTGCGCGAGGCTCTCCAGGGCTGCATCAATCGCCTGCTTTTCGGAAGCGGCGAAGCCGATCGTTGCAGTTCCCTGTTGCAGGGCGAACACCTGGGGTCGCAGCATCGATGTATCGGTGATACCGATCAGGCGATAGGCATGTTTTCGTACGTCCGATTGGGCAATCAAGAAGAACCATGGACCGTCGGGAGAGCTATGCAGGTGGACAGTCTGTAACAACTGGTACAACCGTTGCTTTTCCAGTGGTAGCAGGGTGAAATCACGCTCTATTGTTGGCGCCATCACCTCGATGATGTATTCCAGCGGATAGCCATAGATACGGTGGAGCAGGTCAAACACCAGAACCGCCACTTCAGTATCGGTCAAGAACAGAGGATGCATGTTGCGCTGGGAAAGATAAGAGCAGATGGAAACGTAATTGGCGAAATCGCCGTTATGCACCAGGGCTTCGTGCATCCCAATGAATGGGTGGGCGCCGCCGGGATGCCATACTTTTCCCTTGGTTGGATAGCGATGGTGCCCAATCCAGACATGAGCACACAAGTTTTCCAATCCATAATAGCGAAAGACATCATCACCGTAACCGACCATCTTAAGCACTAGCAGGTTTTTCCCATGCGACAGCACGAAAGCCTGTTTGTCACCGGTAGCGGCGTAAAAGGTACGATTCAGACGGTAGGTGTTCTGATAGACGATCTCATCCTCGACAGCCATGCTGCGTTCATCCGCGATGCCATGTTTTTGCCTGAAACTTGCTTGCACATCCGGCCGCACTTGAACGAAGTAGCACCAGACATCCGGTGGCTGAATCTCCAGGCCGGGAATCGAGCGAAAATCCGCTAGTGCGGGTATCTGGAACACTCCATCGACGATGAAGGTAGGCTCGATGAAGGTGGATTCTACTTGCGGACGTACCGAACTATCCAGATATGCAATGGACAGCAGGTAATCGTTGGCGAGAATTTCCGGCTGAACCCCGAAGAAGTCTGGCAGCCATTCCGATGACGCCACAGCCGCCTTCGGCCTCGGCCTGGAGACGCGGATTTGAAGTAGCCGCTTCCAGGGAACGACGCGAGGCGATCAAAGCTTTAATGAGTTGCTCCCGATCCATGATGACCTTCTTTTTTGCAGTAAACGAGTAAATCCATACACCCTCGCAGCTCCCGCACGCTTCGAAGTCCCAAACGGCGTACAATATCACGCAGTTGCATCTGATAAGAGGCATAGAGACGACCAACTCGCTCAGCGCCCCAATCGGGATCGACCAGTTGGGAAAGTTGCGGGTCGGTTGTGGTTAAACCAAAAGGACATCCTCGCCCTCGTTCGCAGTTGCTACAGCGTGTACAGCCAAGCGCCACCAACTCGGTGGTACCCAAAACGCAGCCGTCCGCACCCAGCGCGATTATCTTGGCAATGTCATCAGCCGTCCGGATGCCCCCGCTTGCCATCAGGACTACTTCGTCACGGATGCCCTCCTCAACCAGGAAGCGATGCACCTTCGGAATGGCCAGCTCTATTGGCATCGCGATGTTCTTCTTGGCAATTTCGGGAGCCGCTCCCGTGCCGCCATATCCGCCATCAATCTGAATGATATGCGCTCCGGCGTAGTAGCTTCCCACGGCCACCATATCAACGTCCGTGGGTGTCGAGACCTTGACCGAGACGAGCGCACCGGGATTGATAGCTTTAACCCAGTCGATGTGTTTCTTGTGATCTTCAACCGAATAGACACTGTGAAAGGGAAATGGCGAGAACAGGCTGACCCACGGCACGCTTTCACGCATTTTGGCAACAGAAGCTGTCGCTTTATCACCCAGCAGGTGACCACCAAGCCCAGGTTTTGCCCCCTGGGCATACTTGAACTCGATGATTGGAGCCCACATGATCGTCTCTTCCCGCACACCGAACATGCCAGTA
>WNGJ01007169.1_pt1 | contig 22953 bp, 18 predicted proteins | sample 5400611 | NCBI WGS metagenome assembly WNGJ01 (sample SAMN13153375, study PRJNA577476) | soil metagenome | isolation source: 40 cm soil or saprolite under Garry oak tree replicate 1 | place: USA:California | collected 2016-06-15
CTGTCTGAGGTTCGCCGATTGTCGGTTCGCGGGGCAGGGGTATGAGCTGACGGTCCCGGTGACCGAGGACAATCCCCGGGAGATCGCGGACGCGTTCCGGGCCGCGCACCGGACGCGCTACGGACACACAGGAAGCGGCCAACCGATCGAAATCGTGAACTTGCGAGTCGTCGCGCTGCGGGAGGGGCCGCTGCCGCAGTTCGCGGCGGCGAAGCGTAGCGCGCGCGCGCCGGTGGGTCGCCGTGCCATCACCCTGAGCGGCGAACGGCTCACGGCGGGCGTCTGGTCCCTCGACGACCTCGCCCCCGGCGTGACGCTGGACGGCCCCGCCGTCGCCGCCGGCCGCGATGCCACTGGGCTGATCGAGCCCGGGTGGCGGGGCACCGCCCACCCCTCGGGGGCCCTGGTGCTGCAGCGGCGATGACGCTGGACGCGGTTGGCCTCGAGGTCATGGGTCATGCCTTCGCCTCGATCGCGGAGGAGATGGGACTCGTGCTGATCCATTCGAGCGTCTCGCCCAACATCCGGGAGCGGCGCGATTGCTCCGCCGCCCTGTTCGACGCCGAAGGCACGATGGTCGCCCAGGCAGCCCACATCCCGGTGCACCTCGGCGCCATGCCAGAGTCTGTGGCCGCTGTGCGAGCCCTCGACCCGCAGCCCGGCGACGTCTTTATCCTCAATGACCCGTACGCGGGGGGCTCGCACCTACCGGACATCACGCTCATCGGCGCGATCGAGGTCGAGGGCGCCGTGGGTGGTTACGGCGTCGTCCGGGCGCACCATTCCGACGTGGGAGGGGTTCAGGCGGGCAGCATGCCGTCGGGCGCGCGGGAGATCTTCGCCGAGGGGGTCATCCTGCCGGCGGTCCGGCTGACGCCCGAAGTCGAGCGGCTCCTGCTCGCCAACGTGCGCACGCCGGACGCCCGCCGGGCCGACCTCGCAGCGCAGCGGGCGGCGGTGGAGCGCGGCGCGGATGGGGTGCGGGCGCTCGTGAAGCGCTACGGGTGGGCGACGGTGCGGGACGCGGCCCGGGACCTCGTCGTCTACGCAGAGCGCCGCGCGCGCGAGGCGCTGCGGCGCATGGCGGCCACGGGACTCGCCGCCACGGATTCGCTCGAGGGTGACGGGGTGGACCACGCCGATCTGGCGATCACGGTGCGGGTGGATATCCGCGACGGGGCGTTTCACGCGGACTTCACCGGCACCGCCCCCGCTGCGCGGGGGAACGTGAACTGCCCGCTTGCGGTCGCGCGCTCCGCGGTGCTGTTCGTCGTGCGGACCTTGCTGCCGGCCGACGTACCCACGAACGGCGGCGTGGAGCGCGCGGTGCGTGTGACGGCGCCGGAGGGGTGCCTCGTGAATGCGCGACATCCCAGCGCCGTTGCCGCCGGGAACGTCGAGACGTCGCAGCGGATCGCCGACACGGTGTTTCTCGCGCTCGCGCGCGGGGGCGTCGCCGTGCCGGCGCAGGGGCAGGGGACCATGAACAACGTCACCTTCGGCGGGACGGACGGCTCGGGCCGGGAGGGGCGGGCGTGGACCTACTACGAGACCATCGGCGGTGGCCAGGGCGCGTCCCCCACCGCGCCCGGGCCCTCGGGCGTCCACGTGGGCATGTCCAACACGCGCAACACGCCAATCGAGGTGCTCGAGCTCGAGTATCCGCTGCGCGTGCGGGGTTACGCGCTGCGGTGGGGGAGTGGGGGCGCCGGGAAGTGGGCCGGGGGGGACGGCGTGATTCGAGAGTTCGAGGCGCTCGTGCCCATGGAAGCGAGCATCCTCGCCGAGCGCCGGCGCCACGCGCCACAGGGCGCCGCCGGGGGCGGGCACGGCGCGCCGGGGCGCACTATCTTGAACGGGACGCCGCTCCCCTCGAAGGTGGGCACGCTGCTCGAGCCGGGCGACGTGCTCCGCATCGAGACTCCAGGCGGCGGCGGCTGGGGAACCCCGGGTTAAGGAGACGAGCGATGAACTGGGTGCTGGTGAGCGTGATCGGCCTCGTGGCGGGCGTGGTCGCCGGAGTGTTCGGTGTCGGAGGCGCCATCGTCATCGTCCCCGGGCTGGTGCTGCTCATGGGGCTGCCCCAGCACACCGCCAATGGGACGTCGCTCGCGGCTCTGCTCCTCCCGGTTGGCCTGCTCGGCACTCTCGAGTACTACAAGCGGGGCCAGGTCAACCTCGCCTACGCCGCGGTGCTCGCGGCGGGCCTGTTCTTCGGCGCCCTGGCGGGCGCGAAGCTCGCTGGGATGCTCGCCGACGCCACGCTGCGCAAGGCCTTCGCGGTGTTTCTGATACTTGTGGCGGCGCGGCTCCTGCTGCGTTAACCGTTGCCCTCGTACACCTTTCCCTCGACGAACAGCCGGAACAGCTCCTGGTCGAGCTGGCCGGCTCGCACTTCTTCGGCCATGATGTCGAGCGCGCGCGCCGGAGCCACGGCGGATTTGTAGGGTCGATCCGCGGCGGTCAGCGCGTCGTAGATGTCGCTGATCGTCATCATGCGCGTCTGGACCGGGATCGCGTCGCCCGTCACGCGGCGCGGGTACCCGCGGCCGTCGAGCTTCTCGTGATGGCCGTAGGCGATCTCGGGGATGTCCTGCAGCTCGCGCGTCCAGGGGATCTGTTTCAGGAAGCGGTACGTGTGCGTGACGTGGCTCTCGATCTCGAGCCGCTCCGCCCCGTCGAGGCTGCCCTTCGGAATCGTGAGATAGCGCACTTCGTCGTCGCTGAGATATGGGCGGTTCTCTCCCGCGGCGTCCTCGTAGGTGTGGCGGGCGAGCGTCGTGAGCTCTTCGAATCGCGTCGTGGGGAGAACGGTCGGCTCGTTGGCCCGGTGCACCGCATCGAGGAACTTGTCGAGCTCGGCGAGCTGGCGGGCGTGCTCCTGTTCGATGCTCTTCAGGAAGTCCTCGTATCCCTCGCGCCCGTGCGCTTCCAGGAACTCCGCCCGCCTCCGCCAGAATTCCCGTTCCGCGGTCCGGCGCACGTAATCGTAGCGCTGCCTGATGAGGTTGAGTTGCAGCGGGTAGAGCTTCTTCGCCTTGACGAGCACCTGCTCCCGCACGCCCACCTTGCCGAAGTCGTGCAGCAGGCCGGCGTACCGGATCTCGCGGACCTGCTCGCGCGTGAACCGCACGCCGCGGTACAGCCCCTCGTCCGTCCCGTCTACGATCGCGGCCAGGCCCACGGTCATGCTCGCCACTCGGCCGCTGTGCCCGAACGTGGTGGGATCGCGCTGTTCGATGGCGTGGACCGCCGCCTTCACGAACCCCTCGAACAGACGCTCGATCTCCTCGTATAGCTGGCTGTTCTCGATCGCGACCGCGGCCTGGCCGGCGAGGGCGGTGACGAGCTCGACGGTGCGCTTCGAGAACGGCACCACCTCTTCCTGGACGTCCTGTGTGGTCGCGAGCACGGCGTCGAAGCTGCGCTTGCGATTGATCAGCTGCAGCACGCCGATCACCCGCTCCTTGTGATCCTTCATGGGGATCACGAGCATCGACTTCGTGCGGTAGCCGTAGCGCTCGTCGAAGGAGCGGTTGATGCTGTACTCGACGTCGGGAGGGAGGAAATACGCGTCGTCGATGACGAGCGGCTCCCCGGTGACCGCCGTGTAGCCCGCGAGGCTCGTCCGGTCCATCGGCATAGTGAACTCGACGAACGGCGCCTCTGGCTTGGAATACGTCTGCGCCAGCCGGAACCGCAGGCGTTTCGGGCCCTGCGGGCTGGTCTCGATCAGATACAGGCTGCCGGCGTCGGACGATGTGATGCGCCGGGCCTGGGTCAGGATCAGGTCGAGCAACCGCTTCAGGTCGCGCTCCGTGCCGAGCGCTACGCCGATCCGGGTCAGCTCGCCGATCTCGCGGCTGCGGCTCGCCGCCTCGGCCCGCGCCCGGGCGGTCTCCGTCCGGGCCGCCGCTTCGCGATAGCCCGCGCGCACCGCCACCAGCAGTTGTCGCGGGCCGACCGGGTGCGGCAGGAATCCGGAAAGCAGCTCGGCCGGCAATTCCGACGGCACGTCCGGCTCGCCGCCGCGCCCGAGCGCCACGATGGCGCCACCCGCGTCCACGAACGCTCGCAGCACGTCGACCGGGAACACGGATCGGCTTTCGGAGTCGAGCAGGAACACGCTCGGCCGCTCGTCCACGCCCAGGTCGCGCGGCAAGCGCACTTCGCGCACATCGATCTGCGCCCCGTCGAACGCGGGCGCGACGCTGGCCGGCTGCCACGCCCGGGTGTGGAGCAGAACGTACCGCACGGTTCCCGCTAGGCGTCCTTCATCGAGCGCATCGCGACGTGCGGATCAGGTCGAGGCAGGCTGCGCGCACGCATGGAGCCACCTCTCGGTCAAAGGGTCAGGGTCATGCCTTCCCGGGCCGCCAGCACCTCCACTGCCTGGCTGCGCTGCTGGATTTGGCGGCGCGCGCCGTCGAGCAGAGCGTCCATCTCTGCGTCGCCATGCTCCGGCTCGTGGTGAAACAACACCAGCCGCTTCACCGCCGCATCCGCAGCCAGCGCCACCGCTTCTTCGGAGGTCGAGTGGCCCCATCCGCGGTGCTGCTCGAGCTCTTCCGGCGTGTACATCGCGTCGTGGATCAGGAGGTCCGCATCCCCGAGGAACGCCACCAGGTCCCGCCGCCAGGTGGCGGGAATGTCGTAATGGCCGCCCGACCCGAGCTCGTTGTCCGTCACGTACGCGAGGCTTGGCCCTCCGGCCGAGGGCGTGAGCCGATACCCGAGCGTGGTGCCAGGGTGACGCAGCTTGATCGCCCGCACCCGAAACGCGCCCACGGTGAACTCCCCCGGCTCGATGTGCTGCACCGTCAGCCGAGCCGAGAGCGCGTCGAGCGGCACCGGAAACACCGCCGGGTCCATCTGCTGGCGCAGGATCGCCTCGAGCGACGTCGTCCCTTGCCGGGCGCCCCAGATCCGCACGGCGTTGCCCGGCGCGAAGAACGGCTTGAAGTGCGGCAACCCCTGGATGTGATCCCAGTGCGCGTGCGACAACAGGATCTCCGCCTGCACCGCGCCGTTCTGCTGCTCGACGAGCTGCACCCCGAGCGCCCGAATGCCGGTGCCGGCGTCGAGGACGAGCAGTTCTCCGTCGGCGCCCGCCACCGCGACGCATGGCGTGTTCCCGCCGTAGCGCGCCGTGTGGGGGCCAGGGGTCGGAATCGAGCCCCGGGTCCCCCAGAACGTCACCGTGCAGGCCATCCCTCTCGGCACGCGGTACCCGGAGCTAAGTTATGGAAAATTCAGCACGTAGAGCAAGCCGCCGCCTCACCGGTCGGTCGTGACGCACCTCACGAGCGTCCGGCGGACGCCTCCAGCGCGGCTCGGTCCCGGATCAGGATCTCGCGGCGGCTGATCTCGATGTAGCCCTTCTCGACCAGCTCGCGCATCGTGCGGCTCACTGTCTCGCGGCTCGAGCCGATCATCTGGGCGATGGTGTGGTGGGTGAGGCGGCGGGTGATGCGGTCCGAGCCGGCCTCGTCGGCGAGGTCGAGCAGGAGCTGCGCAACGCGCCCGTTGACGTCGAGGAGCACGAGGCTGCCGACCTTCTCGTCCACCCGCCGCAGCCGGCGCGACAGCTCCCGGAGCAGCGCCAGGGCAATGCCGGGGGACTGCTGCAGGATGGCCTGGAAGTCCTCGCGCCGGATCACGAGCAGGTTCGAATCCTCCATCGCGATCACATGCGCCGAGCGCGGCTCCTCATCGATGAGGGACATCTCGCCGAAAAAGTCCCCTTCCCCGAGCACCGAAAGGATGACCTCGCGGCCATCCTCTCCGATGAGCACCACCTTGACTTGCCCCTGGGCGACGACGTAGAGGGCGTCGCCCGGGTCGTCTTCGAAGAGAATGACGGAGTTGCGGGGATAGCTACGCTCGCGGGTGATCTCCGCCACGCGCTCAAGCTCCATGGGGGCCAACTGGCTGAACAGCGGAACCTGCTGGAGAATGGCCGTAACAGACACGCTCGCGTTTCCTAGAGCTCAGAGGGAGGTGCGCAAGCTTACGTAGTAGCGTGCTCGGTGTCAATTCGTTTGAGGCCGAGTGGCTTGCTGGCAAGTTGCGGTCCCAGCTATATTTCGACGTTTCGGGCGATCTTGACCTCGGCAGGGGAAGTGAGCAGTGAAACCTGGAATTCATCCTACCTATCAGCGGGCCACCGTGCAGTGCGCCTGCGGAAATAGCTTCGTGACGCGGTCCACGGTCCCCGTGATTCACGTGGAGATCTGCGCCAAATGCCACCCGTATTTCACCGGCAAGCAGAAGCTGATGGATACGGCGGGGCGCGTCGAGCGGTTCCGCCGGAAGTACGGGACGGAGAAGACCGCCCGCTGAGTCATGGAGGCCCGACTCCGCCAGGCGCTCGCACGGGCGGAGGAGGTCGCCCGCGAGTTGGCCGACCCCGAGACCGCGCGGAACCCGGCCAAGCTGAGACAGCTCGGCCGCGAGCATGCGCGTCTCGAGCAAATCCGTCAGACCAACGCCCGCCTCGCCCGTCTCCAAAAGGAGTTGGTGGAGGCGCGCGAAGTCCTGCAAGATAAGGACCCAGAGTTGGCGCAGCTCGCCCGCATCGACGTGGAGCGGCTGCGCCCGGAGGTGGAGCGCTGCGAGCGCCAGCTCGCCGCGCTGCTCGCGCCCGCGGATCCGATGGACGACCGCGACGCGATCGTCGAAATCCGTGCCGGGACCGGTGGGGATGAGGCGGCGCTGTTCGCCGCCGTTCTGTTCCGCATGTACACGCGCTACTGCGAGCGGAAAGGGTGGAAAGTCGAGGTCGTGTCCCTCTCCGAGGGAAATTTGGGGGGACTGAAGGAGGCGATCTTCGCAGCCCGGGGCCCCGGCGCCTACGGCACACTGCGGTACGAGTCAGGCGTGCATCGCGTGCAGCGCGTGCCGGTGACGGAAGCGCAGGGCAGGATCCACACCTCCGCCGCCACGGTGGCGGTGCTCCCCGAGGCGCAAGAGGTCGACGTCAAGATCGAGGAGAAGGACCTGCGGATCGATGTGTTCCGCTCCTCGGGCCCGGGTGGCCAGAGCGTCAACACCACGGACAGCGCGGTGCGGGTCACCCACCTCCCGACCAATCTCGTGGTTCAGTGCCAGGACCAGAAGTCCCAGCTCCAGAACAAGATAAAGGCACTCGAGATCCTGCGGGCTCGGCTGCTTGACCGCATCCTCGCCGAGCAGGAGGCCGCGCGGGCGCGGGAGCGGCGGGCCCAGGTTGGCACCGGCGACCGCTCGGCCAAGATCCGGACGTACAACTTTCCCCAGAATCGGGTCACAGATCACCGCATCCACCACACGGTTCACAACCTTTCTAATGTGGTCGACGGGGACCTGGACGAGCTGATCAACGCACTGCGGCTGGCGGGGGAGAAGGAACGCCTCAGTGCGTGAGCAGGCGGCGGGGCGCTGTTCGATCGCGGACGTGCTGGCGGAAGCTGCCGAGCGCCTGCAGCGCTCCGGTGTGGCGGACGCGCGTCGCGAGGCGACGGCGCTCTGGGCCGCCGTGGCCGGCCCCGGTGTGAGCCCTGGCGACGTCTGGCTGGGACGCGAGCGGGAGCCCGATGCGGCGCTGGCGGAGCGGTTCCGCGTGGCGGCGGACCGACGTGCGAGCGGCGTCCCGTTTGCGTACGCGGTCGGCCGCGCGAGCTTCCGCCGGCTCGAGCTGAAGCTGGACCGGCGGGCGCTGATTCCCCGCCCTGAGACGGAGGGCCTGGTCCAGCTGGTGCTGGACTGGACGCGCCGCGTGCCACGTGAGACGTGGGACGTGAAACGGGGTGGCGGGGGGGGTGGGGTAGCGGCCGACGTGGGCACGGGGTGCGGCTGCATCGCGCTCTCGCTCGCCGTGGAGGGGCATTTCGAGCGCGTGATCGCGACGGAACGGTCGCCCGAGGCGGCGGCGCTTGCCCGTGAGAACGTGGAGCTCGTGCGCGCGCCGGTGCCCGTGGAGGTGCGGGAAGGTGATCTTCTCGCGCCACTCGCCGGCGAGCGCTACCGGGCGATCGTCGCCAACCCGCCCTACGTGACCGACGGCGAGTACGCCGCGCTCGACCCGGCGGTGCGGTTGTTCGAGCCCCGCGAGGCGCTCGCTTCGGGCGCCGGCGGGCTCGATGCGACGCGGGCGCTGCTCGCGGGAGCGGCGCGGCTGCTCGAACCCGGGGGGCTCCTGGCCATCGAGATCGACGCGCGGCGTGCGGAGCGGATGCGCTCGCTGGCGCGTGAGCAAGGCTGGTTTGGTGCGGTCATTTGCGAGGACATCTTCGGCCGGCCGCGGTACTTGCTGGCTTTTGCTGAGGAGGAAGCGTGATCGACCAGAAGGCTCAGGAACTGGGACGGTTGCTGGGCCAGAGTGAGGAGTACAAGGCGCTGCTCCGGGCCAGCGAACGGCTGCGGGAGGATGCGACGTGCCGCCAGCTCCTCGCCGACGTGGAGCGCATCGCGCAGGACATCGAGCGCGCCGCCCACGAAGGCCGGGAGCCCGCGAAAGACCAGGTCGAGCGCTACGACCGCGCACTCCAGGGCGTTCAGTCTCATCAGGTGTATCAGCAAGTCGTGGCCGCGCAGGCGAACTTCGAGAAGCTGATGGCGAAGGTGAACGCGCGTATCTACGAGGGGTTGAAGCAGGGGGCGGCGAGCCCGATCATCACGCTCGGATGACGGCGTCCGGTGGCGCGGCTGGCCTGTTCATCGTCGTCGAAGGCCCTGAGGGAGCGGGGAAGTCCACCCTGGTGCGCTGGCTCGCCGCGCGGCTCGTCCGGGATGGGCGGGAAGTCGTAGCGGTGCGGGAACCGGGCGGCACGCCCGTGGCGGAGGCGGCGCGCAGGGTGGCGCTCAAGTTCCCGCACGAGATGGCGCCGGTGGCCGAGCTGTTCCTGATCCTCGCCGCGCGGGGGGATCTCGTGCATCAGGTCATCCGGCCGGCGCTCGAGGCGGGGCACGTCGTAGTCGCCGACCGCTTCGACCTCTCGACCATGGCCTACCAGGTCGCGGGCGGGGGGTTGCCGGGTGAAGACGTGGCCCGGGCCAACCGGCTCGCCACCGGCGGCCTCGTGCCGGACGTTACTCTGGTGCTCGACGTGCCGGTGGAGGTGGGGCGCCAGCGGCAGCGCCTCGCGGGCAAGGCGCAGGACCGGTTCGAGCGCCGGGACGATGCGTTTCACGGGCGGGTGGTGGAGGCGTACCGCAACGCCGCCGGGCCCGGCATCGTTCACGTCGACGCCACCCAGTCCAGGAAGGCCGTGCAGCAAGCCGCGTGGCGCGAAGTCACGGTGGCGACCGCACTCTCAACACGAGGCGTTTCATGAAGCTCCGCAAGATCCTGACCGTCGCCGTTGTGACCGGCCTCGCGCTCGTTACGGGCGGCTGGTTGTTGCAACGTGAGGCCGCCCCTGCCGGATCGGTCTACCAGCAGGCGCGCTTGTTCGAGGACGTGCTGGCCCATGTGGCCGACTACTACGTGGACTCGCTCGACGAGCGGCAGCTCTATCAGATGGCGATCGATGGCATGCTCGACCAGCTCCACGACCCGTACTCCGTGTTCCTGAAGCGCGACGACTTCCGCGCCCTCTCGGAGGCGACGACCGGGAACTACGGCGGGCTGGGCATCCAGATCGACGTGCGCGACGGCTGGATCACCGTCGTGGCGCCCCTCCCCGAAACGCCCGCCGAGCGCGCCGGCATCCAGTCCGGCGATCGGATCGTCGTGCTCGACGGCCGCTCGACCGAGGGTTGGAAGAACGACCAGGCTGTGAAGGAGCTGCGCGGTCAGCCGGGCACGCCGGTGGAGCTCAGGGTGCGGCGGGTCGGCGTAGAGCAGCCCCTCACGTTCAAGATGACGCGCGCGACGATCCACATCCGGTCGGTGCCGGTCGCGATGATGCTGGACGACAGAGTCGGCTACGTGCAGTTGAACCCGGTGAGCGAGACCTCGACGCAGGATCTCAGCGATGCGATCGCGGGCCTGCTCAAGAAGGGGATGAAGTCGCTGCTCCTCGACCTGCGCGGCAACCCCGGCGGGTTGCTGGACCAGGGCGTGGCGGTGAGCGAGCTGTTCCTCGATCCGGGAGAGGACGTCGTGGCCACGCGCGGCCGAGCGCCCAACACGACCCGTACGTTCAAGGATGCCAAGCCCCAGCTTTGGCCCAACCTGCCGGTGGTCGTGCTCGTGAACGGCGGCACCGCGAGCGCCGCCGAGATCATTACCGGCGCGCTCCAGGACCACGACCGCGCACTGGTCGTCGGGACGCCGACGTTCGGTAAGGGGCTGGTGCAGTCGCTGTGGCAGCTCACGCCGGAGGCGGCGCTGAAGCTGACCACGGCCCGCTGGTACACGCCGAGCGGGCGCACCATCCAGCGCAAGAGCAAGAGCGAGGCGGACCAGGAGGCGCAGGTCGTCGCCGCGGAGGAAGGTCGCGACACGACGCAGCCCGATTCCACGTTGATCTTCCACACCGATCACGGACGCGTCGTGGTCGGTGGTGGGGGGATCAGGCCTGACCTGTTCATCAGTCCCGACACCTTCACGACGGCAGAGCGCAACTTCATGAAATCCTTGGGGAGCAACATCCCGACGTACTGGGACGTGCGCTCGACGTATGCGCTGGAGGCGAAGGCTTCGGGTCGCATGACCGATCCAAACTTCTCGGTCACGCAGGAGATGGTTGACGACGTGCTCCGCCGGCTGCGCGCGCGGAAAGTGACGATTCCGGACAGTCTCGTGGCAGGCGCGCGCCCCCTGATCGCCCAAGAGCTCGGCTACGAGATCGCGCGCTACGTCTTCGGACGGCCCGTGGAAGTCCGTCGGCGGATGACGATGGACCGCCAGGTCCAGACTGCGGTGGCGCTGGCGCACCGCGCCCGTTCGCCGGAAGACCTGCTCGCGCTTGCGGCGGCGCAGGCCTCCGCGAGCCCCCGGAACTAGGTGGGCGGCGAGCGGCTCAACGACAGGCCCACGGTCGGCATCATCGGCCCCGGCCGCGCCGGCGTGGGCCTCGCGCTGGCGCTCGCCCTCGCGGGCCACGAAGTGCTGTTGTACGGCCGCCGGAAGAAGGCGGTCCCCGAGCCGCTCACGCTCACCGTCGGGCCTGCCGACTCCCCGCCGCCCGCCTGGATCGCCCGGGCGGGCGTCGTCATTCTCGCCGTGCGGGACGACGCCATCCGCTTCCTCGCCGAGTCGCTCGCGCGGACTGGGGCGGTGCGGCCGGACCAAGTGGTGCTGCATCTCTCCGGCGCGCAGGGTCAGGAGGCCTTGGCCCCGCTGCTCCCCTCCCGCGCCGCGCTGGGCTCGCTCCACCCGCTGCAAACCATCGCCGCGGCCGAGCGCGCGCCCGAGCGCTTGAAGGGCGCCTGGGCTGCCGTGGAAGGGATGCCGCGGGCGGTGCAGGTGGCGGAGGGCCTCGCGCAGGCGCTCGGTCTGCGGCCGTTCCGCATCCCCTCGGAGGCGAAGCCGATCTACCACGCGGGGGCGGTGTTCGCATCGAACTATTTCGTGGTGGTTGAGGCCGTAGCCCAGCGCCTACTCCGTCTCGCGGGGCTCAGCGATGCGGAGGCATGGCAGGCCCTGCGACCGCTGGTGGCGGGGACCCTCGACAACCTCACCGGGCAGGGGCCGCTGGCCGCGCTGACAGGGCCCGTGGCGCGCGGCGACACCGCAACCCTCCGTCGGCACATCGAACGCCTGAGTCGAGACGACGCGCTGCTTTATCGCGCGCTGGGGCGTGCGGCCCTCGAGCTGGCCCGCGAGCGGGGGATGGACGAGACGACGGCGCTGGCGGTCGCCGACGCCCTCGCTACTGATCCACCACCCGTACTCCGGCAGGGGGCGCGAACGTGAACTCGCGTTGACCTTCGGATGCGTGAGGATCACGGTGCGGCGCTGCCCGGCGGCTTCGCTGATCTCCAGGCGCCGGACCAATCCGTCGTTCCGTCCCACCCAGAGCACCGCCTCTGTGTAGGGCTGCCCCGCCTCCGTCGGCACGAGCGCGACCGCGTCCGCCATCCCGTCCGGCAGGGAGTCGACACGGACGTAACGGGCGCGATAGCGCTCGCGCGGCCGCTCGACGAATTGCCCGATGAGGTTCGGGCCCGTGGTGCCGACCTCGGGGATTCGCGAGCGGATCACCTGACCCGGCGCCGTGCTCGGCGTGTACAGCCAGAGGTACCGGCCGTCGGCCACGATGCGGTCTCCCTTGGGCTCGGTGAACCGCATGGCAAAGCGGCTGGGCCGCATCTGGTACAGCTTGCCCCGCGTGGTGTCCGGTGCGCCGATCATCGGATTCTCGATGATTTGCACGAACTGCGCCGAGAGCGTGCGGATCGTCTGGTACGTCTGGCTGGCGTGGTCGAGGACGGGCCAGGGGTCCTGGGTCGGGAGCCTTGCGAAGAGCAGTATTGCACAGAGTGCGGAATGCGGAATGCGGAATGCGGAATTGGTCGGACGCATGTCGTGCACGAGCGCGGGCGTCGGGGTTCGAACCCCGAGCGATATACTCCGCACTCCCCACTCCGCACTCCGCACTTGACTCACGCGCCCACCGACGCCGGCTCGGCTATCCGCCGGCCGATGACTTCCGCGATCACCCGGATCTCCCTCATCAGCTGGGCGAACTGATCGGGGAAGAGCGATTGCGCGCCGTCCGAGAGCGCCTGGTCGGGATGCGGGTGCACTTCGACCATGATCCCGTCGGCGCCCGCGGCTACCGCGGCGCGGGCCATGGGGATCACCTTGTCGCGCAGCCCGGTACCATGCGACGGGTCGGCGATGATCGGCAGGTGCGAGAGCTTGTGCACCACCGGGATGGCCGTGAGGTCGAAGAGGTTGCGGGTCGCCGTGTCGAAGCCGCGGATGCCGCGCTCGCACAGAATCACGTCGTGGTTCCCCTCGGCCAGGAGGTACTCGGCGGACAGGAGGAGCTCCTCGATCGTCGCCGACAGGCCGCGCTTCAGGAGCACCGGCTTCCCGGCGCGGCCGGCCGCCTTGAGGAGCGAGAAGTTCTGCATGTTGCGCGCGCCGATCTGGATGATGTCCGCGACTTCCCCTACGGGCCCCACGCTTTCGGGGTCCATCGCCTCCGTGCAGATCAGGAGGCCCGTCTCTTCGCGCGCTTTGGCCAGAAGCCTCAATCCGGGTCTCCCCAGGCCCTGGAACGAATAGGGCGAGGTGCGGGGCTTCCAGGCGCCGCCGCGGAGGATCACGGCGCCTCCCTCCTTCACCTGGCGGGCCGCCTCGAGGATCTGGCCCTCGGTCTCGACGGAGCACGGCCCCGCGATGGCCGCGACCTCGGCGCCGCCGAATGTGACGCCGCCCGGGAGGCGAACCACGGTGTTCTCACCCTGCCACTCGCGGCTCACCTGCTTGTAGGGCTTGGAGACGTGGATGACGTCCTGCACCCCCGGCAGCGCTTCCAGACGCGATGCGTCCACGCTGCCGTCGTTCCCCATCAGGCCGACGGCGGTGCGCTGGGCGCCGGGCATGGGGCGGGCCTTGTAGCCCATTTCCTCGATCACCGCGACGACGCGCTGGATCTCGGCGTCCGTGGCGCCGCGCCGCATCACGATCAGCACTGCGAGGTCCCTCCGATGGTGAAATGATCTCCGTCTCGCGCCGCGGTGACCGGCCCGCCGAAGCGCGTGCCGGCTGCTCGCGCCGGATCCGAAGTTTCTACCGGGGGATAGAAGTGCGTCAAGACGAGGCGACGCGCGCCAGCTTCCTGGGCGAGATCGCCTGCCTGCTCCGGCGTGAGGTGGATGTCCATCGCCAGTGACTGGGGCAGGGAGCACTCGGCGAGCAGCAGGTCGGCCCCTTTCGCCCAGTGCGCCAGGTCGCTCGAGAAGCCGGTGTCCCCGGTGTAGACGAGCCGTCCTTCGGGGGTGGCGATGCCGAGCGCCACGCTCTCCGGCGTGTGCGGCACGCGAAAGGTCTCGAGGTTCACGTCGGCATCGAGCGGGAACGACTCGCCCTGCTGGACGTCGAGGATGCCGAGGGGGAACCCTGGGTCGAGGAGCCAGGGCCCGTAGCCCTGGGCGATCGTCCGCAGCAGCCGAACCACGCCCGGGGGTCCGAGGATGACGAGCGGCTCTGAGCGCGGCGGGGTGGCGATGTACTTCAGGGCGTACACGAGCATCGGCAACTCACCCCAGTGGTCGGGATGGAAGTGCGACAGCACCACATGCGTGACCTGCTGCCACGGCAGGTCGAACTGAGCCAGGCGATGCAGCGCGCCCGCCCCGCAGTCCAACAGGATCTTCAGGCGGCCGTGACTCACCCAGTTGCACGCCGCGGTGCGTGTGGCCGACGGCGCGACCGTGCCCGTTCCCACGGTGACCAACTGCATGGTGCCAGTCGCTCCTTCCTCGAGGAAAACGATTTGCCTAGGATGGGCGCACGCGGGTTAGACCGCTTCCACCTGGCCGAGGCGCACGCCCACGATGGTGGAGACGCCGGGCTCCTGCATCGTTACCCCGTAGACGGCGTCGGCTGCCTGCATCGTGCGCGGATTGTGGGTGATGACGACGAACTGGGTCTGGTCCTTGAACTCCGCCAGCAGCCGGACGTAGCGGCCCACGTTGGAGTCGTCGAGCGGCGCGTCCACCTCGTCGAGCAGGCAGAACGGGCTGGGCTTCGCCAGGAAGATGGCGAAGAGCAGCGAGACGGCGACGAGCGTGCGCTCCCCCGAGGAGAGAAGGTGAATGCGCTGGGTGCGCTTGCCGTGGGGGGCCGCGTGGATCTCGATCTCGCTCCCCAGGGGATCGTCCTCGTTGGCGAGCCGGACGTCGCATTCGCCCCCGCCGAACAGCGTCTGGAACACCGTCCGGAAATTCTCGCGCACCTTGCCGAACGACTCGAGGAACATCGCCTTCGCCGTTTGGTCGATCTCCCGCGCCGCCTGCTGGAGCGACTGACGCGCGGCGAGGAGGTCGTCGCGCTGGGTGCTGAGGAACTCGAGGCGCTTCACTTCCTCGGCGTGCTCCTCCACGGCCAGGGCGTTGACCGGGCCGACCGCGTCGATCGCCGTCCGGAGCCGCTCGTTTTCCTGGCGCAACCACGGGATGTCGCCGGCTACCTCCGGAGCCTCCGCCAGCAGCTGGTCGAGGGGCTTCCGCCACTCGGTCTCCACCCGGTCCACGAGGCCCCGCTTGCGCCCGAGGATCTCCGTCCGCTCGAGCTCGAGCTTGTGCTCATCGGCGCCGAGCGCGTCGAGCCCCTTGCGGGCCTCGTCGAGCGCTGCCTCGGCCTCCACGAGGCGGCCATCGGCTTCCTGCACCTCGGTCCCGGCCCCCTCCGCGGCGGCCTGGAGGGCGCCCAAGGCGAGCCTGCGCTCCTGGACGGCGTCCTCCCACTGCGACGCTTGCGTCTCGAGGGCCGCCGTCTCGCGGTCGAGCGTCGCCATTTCTTCGGCGAGGGCGATCCCCTGACGACGCGCTTGGCCGGCGTCGGCGGCGGCGCGCGCCGCCCGCTCGCGGGCCGCCGCCAGCCGCGCCTCGACCTGCGCGGCCTCCACTTGCCACTGCACCCGTTGCTCTCGGGCTGCTTCCTGCTGCGCCTCGAGCTCGGCGAGACGCGCGCGCTCCGCACCGAGCTGCTCGTCCAGCCGGACGCGCTCCAGCTCGTGTCGCTCGACCTCCGTGTGCAGGGTCGCGAGTCGCTCGTCCACCTCCCCGAGGCGGCGCGACAGCTGCTCGACCTGGGTGGCTGCGTCGGCTGCGTCGCGCCGCGCGTGCGTCGCCGCCCGTTCGGCGTCACCCTTCGCCGCGCCCACCTCCAGCTCCTGCTGGCGCGCCCCCTCGGCGGCCTCGGCGGCGCCCGTGAAAGCCGCCTCCACTGCGGCGAGCTCGGCGAGCGTCTGCTCGAGCCCAAGAGCGGCGTGCTCGCGCGCCCCCTCTGACTCGCGCACGTCCTGCTCGAGCACCTCGAGCTCGGCGCGCCGCTGCAGCGGCCCCCCCCCTCCGGTGGCGCCGTCCAGGAACACGGCGCCGTTCGCGCGCCGCAGCGCACGCCCTCCGCCCCCCGGCAAAACCTCGTGGCCCGCGAGCAACGCCCGCACCCATGCCGCCGCCGGGCCGTCAGCCCGTAGCTCGTCCTGCAGGGGATGGCCGTCGGCCGCGAGCCGAGGGCCGGGGACACACGGGAGCAGCACCAGTGGGCCGGGCTGCGCCTGCTCATGCCACAGCCGGATCGGCTCGACGGCGGACACGTCACGCACCAGCACCGCCTGCAGCCATTCGCCCAGCAGCCGCTCGGCGAGCTCGGCGTCGCGGCGGCTCGTGCGCACGAAGTCGGACAGCGGCCCGACCACGGCATCGTCGAACTGCGCCTTCGCGCGCAGCAATGCCTGCGCGGCTGGCGCGAGCCCCACACGTTCGCGCTCCAGCTCGGCGAGCGCGTCCCGCCGCGCCGTCACCTGCGCCAGCGCTTCCTCGGCCCGGCGCCGGGCCGCCCGCCCATGCGTCTCCTGCTCCTTGAGCTCCGCTACGCGCCGGCGCGCTCGCTCCAGCGCCTCCGCCGCCTGCGCCGTGGCGCGGGCCTGCGCGGCGGCGCGCGCCCCGAGCGAATCCGCCTGCCCGGCCGCCGCCAGCTCCGCCGCCTCGCGGACCGACCGTTCCTGCACCGCCTGCGAGAGCCGCTGCCGTAGCTCCGCTCGCTCCCGCTCGAGCGCCGCGCGCTCGCCCTCGAGTGCCCGCAGGCCCTCGGCGCGACGCTGGAGGGTCTCCTCCAGCTGGCGCACGGTGGTGCGCTGGGCGGGCAGGCGCCCCCGGACTTGCTCTTCCCCGTCGCGCCGGCTCTCGAGCTCCGCCTGGACCAGGCCGAGGTCGCGCTCGGCCGCGGCGCACTCCGCGGCCGCGGCTTCCCGCTCCAGCTCCGCCTGTGCAGCGCGGGCTTCCTCCTGCGCCCGGCGCTCGCCGGCGGTCACCCGGCGCTGCCCGGCGTTATGGAGCCGCTCCGCCGCGAGGGCGAGGTCCCCCTCCAGCCGCCCCACCTCGAGCCGCGCCTCGGCCAGGCGGCGCTCCACCGCCGTGCGCCGCGCCTCGGCCGTATGCCGCGCTTGCACCCGAGCTTCGCGCTCCCGCTCCGCCCGCACCAGCCGCGCGCGCTCCTCGGGCAGGGCGGCCGCGAGCTGCGACGCGCGCGTCCCCAACCGGCCCAACTCGAGGTCGAGGTCCTCGAGCTCGCGGCGCACCAGCGTGAGCGCGATGCCGAAGCGCTCCTCGATCATCTCGCCGTACCGCTCCGCCTTGCCCCGCTGGCGGGCGAGGCTCCGCACTTGCGTCTGCACTTCGGCGATCAGGTCTTCGAGGCGGGCCAGGTCTGCCCCCGTCTCCTCCAGGCGTCGCTCGTAGCTCTGCTGCCGGCTGCGGTAGAGCCCGATTCCCGCCGCTTCTTCGAACAGGGCGCGGCGCTCCTCCGCCTTCTCCGAGAGCAGCGCGTCGATCATCTTCGCCTCCATCACGACGGCCGCGTCCGCGCCGAGCCCGGTGCCACTCAGCAGGTCCTGGATATCGCGCAGGCGGACCGGCGAACGGTTCAGCAGGTAGTCGCTCTGACCCGAGCGCGACAGACGCCGGGTTACCACGACTTCCTGGTAGGCGATGGGGAGCATGCCGTCGGTGTTGTCGAACACGAGTGACACTTCGGCCACGTTGACCGGACGCCGGCCGGTCGACCCCTGGAAGATCACGTCTTCCATCTTCCCGCCGCGCAACAGGCGTGGTGACTGCTCGCCCAACACCCAGCGCACCGCGTCCGAGATGTTCGACTTCCCGCAGCCGTTCGGCCCGACGATCGCGGTCACGCCCGCCTCGAACGGCAACTCCACCGTGCCGACGAACGATTTGAAGCCCGACAGCTCGAGCCGGCTCAATCTCATGGTGTGGTCCCCATCCGAGTGACGAGGGTGGCCTGAATCCCGGCGCGCTTGAGCTGCGCTTCGGTGAGACTCGCCTGCTCCAGCGTTTCGAATGCGCCGACCAGCACCGCGCTGTCCCCGCGCCAGGGGACGCCCGGAATGCCGCGGGCGCGCAGCGAGTCCGGCGGGAGGCCCCTGCACGAAAAGGAGTAGGGGGCGCTCAACACGTCACCCTGACCTCGGGGTGCGAGGCCGCGCGTCCACAGCGCGGCGCGCGCCGCCGCGGCCGAGTCGCGCGTGGCATACGCGCCCGCCAACACGCGGTACCAGACGGCGGACCCGCGCGGGCCGGGGAGCGCGATCGGGGTGACGAACGCCGGCATGCCCGCGGCGAGGAGGCGGTCGGCGAGCGCGAGCGCCTTGTCGAGCCTGGCGTATGCTGCGAGCTGCACCGTCCAGGGGAGGGAATCCGCTTTGGGGATGGAGGCCTGGGGGCGCGCCGCCGGCAGCGCCGGCGCCGCGGGCGGCACCGGTAGGCGGCTCGACCGCTGCTCGGCGCCGATGCCGAGGAGCGCCCAGATTCCGGCCACACCTGCCGCGAGCGCCGCGACGACGACCAGCGGACGCGTCCGACGGGAGGGACGGGGCGAGTGGTGGGGCGAATCCGGGATCGGGTGTGGCAGCGGAGCGGGATGCGAGCGCCGTGCCGAACGCGACAGCGGTTCGGGGAGCGTGGGTGCTGCGGGTGTCCAGCGCTCGCGCACCACGCCGAGCAGCGGCGTGCCGCGCTCTACGGTCGCCGTGATCCCGAGCCCGATTGACGATTCGGGCTCGAAGCCTTCCGGGGAGAGCACGATCAACCCATCGGGCAGGGCCGAGAGGCGGGCGAGCCCGCCCGCCGACAGGTACAGCAGGAGGAGCGCGCCCTCGACCCGGAACCCGCCGTGCAGTTTTTTCCAGCGCGGGTTGCCGAACAGGTCCCCCGCGTGCGTCGTGTACGCGCCTGCCGCGATGAAGAAGACGTGGTCGATCTCGTGGGCCGCTTTGGTGAGCGACACGCCGTACTCGAAGGCATCCACGATTCCCTCGGTCGGCGTGAGCCGGACGACCTCGTGGAGCTTCGGCTCCTCGACCCAGAGATCCACCAGGGCGACGCGCCGCTGGCCTTGCCGCGCGGCCGCGCGCGCCACGTCCCACGCCGCGGCGGCGGCCCACTCCAGGTCACCCGTGGCCGGCACGAGGGCGACGAGGGCCTGCGCTTCGACGAGCGAGGGTATCAGATTGTCGAGTCGGGATCGCGGCAGCGCGCGGGCCATCATGGCGCCGGCTGGTAGATCCAGAACGGCCGGCCGAGCTTGCGCCCGATTGCTTCCGCCTGAGCTCGCGTGGGGTAGGGGCCCAGCACCACCCGATAGCCGTCGTCTGGACCTTTGGGCGGCAGCACCTTCGCGGCCAGGCCGGCGCGGCTCAACTGCTGTGCCATCTCGCCCGACCACGCTTCGTTCTGCGAAGTGGATACCTGCACGTAGAGCGGCCCCTCGGCGCCGGGCGGGAGAGCCGTGTCGGCGGGCGTCGCCCCCGTGGGCGCAGGCTGGCCGGCCTGCGCGTCGGCCGACGCGGAGCCGTAAGCCGCGCGCGGCCGCCAGGCGGTGAGCGTCCAAAAATCGGCGCCCGCCCCCTTCACCCGGCCGGTCGCCACGAGCGAGTCGGGCCGGTACGCGACGACGTCGCCATTCTGGCGCACCAGGAGCGAGCCGTCCGGCGCGACCGCCGGCAGGTCGGCCCGCCACTCGGTTGCCACCGCGCCCGTCAGGCGCTTCACCGGCAGGTCCACCACCCATACGGAATCACCCACCGTCGGGCGGGCGAGCAGCCAGCGTCCGAGCGGATCGAGGCGGATCGTCGCCGCAGGCGTCGGCAGCGGCACCCCGTCGATTTCCTCGCGCTCGTAGCGGTCGATCACGGCGAGCCCTGGATCGGTGCGGCGCGCCACGTAGATGCGATGCCCCGAAGGAGAGAACACGACAGCCCGTGGATGATCCTCGAGCCGTACAAATGCCGGCTCACGGCGTCCTACCGGGTCCAGCAGGGCCACCCCGGAATCCGTTGCCACGGCGAGGAGATCCCCCCAACGAGTGGCGGCCACGTCGCCGCCGACGGGGATGTTGCGGCTGGTGGACGGCTGGTCGGCGGCCGCAGTGATCACCTTGGGGGGATCGACCGCCACCAGCCGCTGGTCCGTGGCCCCGAACAGCTCGATGGGCATGCCGCCCAGCGGCTGCGGCCAGGGGAAGCGCACGCGACGCGCGAGCGACACGATCCGCCGTTTCCCATCTACGGTGTAGAGCGTGCCGTCCGGCCCCAGCGCCGCCTGCACGATGCCCCTTGCCACCGTGTCCACACGGCCGCTCTCCAGGTCGAGCGCGAGCAAGTCCCGCTTGCCGGTCGCCACGAACAGGAATTCCGACTCGATGTCGAGGCCGACCACACGCTCGACAGGAGGCAGCTTGCCCCGCACTGCGTTCGGGATCTCGACGAGGGCGGGAAGGCGGAAGGCTCGCACCGGGCCGCCCTGCGCCGCGACGCGGATGGCGATCCCCGGGCTGCGCGGGCCCACCGCCGGCCCTTTGCTAAGGGCCTCCGGCGCTTTGGATTGCGAGGGCGCGCCTGCGGGCGGCCGGGAGCGGCAGCCCCAGAGCGCCAAGCCGGTCAGGAGCGGGAACCACGCGCTGGTACGCAAATCGCCTCGCCGCACAAGATAGACAACCGGCGGGGCCAATACAAGTGTTTTAGCGATACGGAGTTAGAACGTCGGGCCGAAGCTCACCGTCCAGTACGGATTGTCGTGCGACCGGTTGAGCGGCTTGGTGTAGTCGAACCGCAGGACGATGAACCCGAGGAAGTTCACCCGCACCGACCCACCCCAGCTGCGCAGCGGCATCCGCACGACTTCCGCATCCTCCGAGGCGTCACGCTGCCAGCGGATGACCGAGCGCGTGTCCCACGCGAGCCCCACGTCGTAGAACAGGGCCGATTCGATGGGCGGCAGCCCGACGGGGAGGAACCCCAACACCAGACTACGGGTCAGCGGGAACCGGAGCTCCGCGTTGAAGACCGCGACCCTCGAGCCGATGAGCTGGTCGAGCTCGGAGCACCCGGTCCGCGTGCCGGTCGGAGCCGACTTGGCGCACTCGTTATTGATGAGCGAGCCCGCGGTGTAGCCTCGGATGAGCTCGGTGCTTCCCATGAACACGGGGAACTGATCGGCGTCCCGCCCGACGCGGCCGAAGAACAGGCCGCGGAAGGCGAAGGTGAACGGGCGCGCGAAGAAATAGCGCCGCACGTCACCGAGCCCTTGCACGAAGCGCCACGAGCCGATCGTCGGTGCGATCTCGAGGCGGGACCGTCCGCCCGCGAACGGGCCGACCCACCCGAAGAGCGAGTTGTCGTGCACCAGCGCGAACGACGGCGTGACGTAGTTGATGTCCGGGCTGCTCACGGTTTGCAGATCGGAGGATGCGAAGATGTTTCCGGATCGGTCGACCAGGTATTGAACCTGCAGCGTCGCGTCGCTGATGTTGGTCGCGTGCAGGCCGAACTCGGCCCGGTTGAAGCGGCTGAACGGGTAGAAGGCCTGGACGAACGCGTCCCGGAGCACGAAGCGCCGCAGGCCGACCGTCAGGAGGAACGTGTCGGACGTGCCCACCTGCTGCTCCGTGGTGGGTGCGTAGAAGTACAGGGGGTCCTGGCTGAAGCCGGTGGCCCAGTTGAAGCGGCGCGTCTGATTGATGTAGGCGGCGAGCACCTGCGCCTCGGCGATCCGTCCGTTGACGGCGCCGGAGAACAGCAGGGTGTGATTGCCCAGGATGTCGGACAGCGAGAGCGCGGTGCCGCCGAAGAACCCGCGCCCGAAGTTGTCGCGCTCGTAGCCGATGGTCGGCCGCGCCACGTAGTCGGGCGTGAAGCGTGTGTGGTACGACTTGAACGTGAATTCGCTCGTATCGGGCAGCGCCCGCGCCGAGTCGAGCAGCCCGCGCACCGTGACCGGGGCCGGCGCGGCGGTCGACTCGGCCTTCTCCGGGGAGGCGCTCGAAGGACGGAACCCCACGGGCGAGCGGTACACCGAGCTCGCCGCACGCGACCGGTCGCCCGGCGTGGCGGCGCCCGGCGACGCACCCGCGGAAGCCGTGTCACGATCGCGGTCGCGCTCGCTCGCCGCGAGCAGGGACGTCACGGGCGGCGTCGTGGGCTCTCGGAACGGCCGGCGCCGCAGCGACCGGGGGTTGTCTACCGCGTACACGTTATACTCCCCGTCCTCGTAGTAAGCGAAGGCCATGCGGTCCGCCTGGCGGGCCCACGAGAGGCAGGGGGACAGCGGCGTAATGCCGGACACGCCGGTGAACACGTCGGTCAGCTGGTACAGGTTGCCGTCGCCGAAGTCGTAGAGATAGACGTTGCTGATACCGGTGCGGTCCGAGACCAACGCGAGCGACCGCCCGTCAGGCGCCCACACGGGGTTGATGTTCTTGCCGCGCTCCATGTGCGGGAGCAGCTCGATCGCCCCGTCGTCGAGGTGGAACAGGGCGATGCGCATCTTCCCGAACCGGAGCTGATTGAAGTCGGTCTCGGGGCCGCGGTCGGTCACGAACGCGATGGACTTGCCGTCCGGCGACCACGCGGGCTGCAAGTCGGCGTCCTTGTCGTTGGTGAGGCGGTGCAGGTCGCTGCCGTCGGCGTTCACGACGAACAGGTCGGAGAGGCCCCCATCGTAGCCGGTGAACACGATCTGCCGCCCGTCCGGGGACCAGGCCGGCGTCGTCAGGCCGTTCAGCGGGATGCGGATGCGCCGGACCTCCTTGCTCCGCTTCACGTCGAGGATGACGAGGTCGTCGCGGTCCTTGTGCTTGGCGGCGATGGCGAAGAAGCGCCCGTCGGGCGAGAACGACCCGGCCGAGTTGACGAAGCGCAGGCTCTCGTAATTGCTGTTGAGCGTCGATTTGACGAGCCGCCGCAGCACGCGTCCGCTCTCCCCGTCCGCGAGGTAGAGGTCCACGAAGAACGAGTGGCGCTCGCTGAAGTAGGCGATCTGCTTCCCGTCCGC
>WNGJ01005872.1_pt1 | contig 22947 bp, 18 predicted proteins | sample 5400611 | NCBI WGS metagenome assembly WNGJ01 (sample SAMN13153375, study PRJNA577476) | soil metagenome | isolation source: 40 cm soil or saprolite under Garry oak tree replicate 1 | place: USA:California | collected 2016-06-15
GCGGATGCAGCGGCTCATCCCGCTGTTGAAGGACCTCGGGACGCGCTTCGTTACCGCCAGCGATTTCGTCGGTGGCGTGCTGGCCCGGCCGGGAGCCGCGCATGGCCGCTAGCAACTGGCCCGCTCGGCGCCCGCTGACTACGGACACCGCGCGCCCCGGGCCCCGGATCGTCGCGCTCGGTGGCGGCACCGGGCTTCCCGTGCTCCTCGGCGGCCTCAAGGAAGCGCTCTTTCCCCACGATCGGCTGGCCTCGGCCCGCCGCGATCGGCTGACGGCGATCGTGACGGTGGCCGACGACGGCGGGAGCTCGGGCCGCCTGCGCGAGACCTACCGGATGCTGCCGCCGGGCGACATCCGCAATTGCCTGCTGGCGCTGTCCAGCGGACGGTCGATGCTCGCGCCCCTCTTCAACTTCCGGTTCAGCGGCAGCCAGGACGTGGGCGGCCACAGCCTCGGCAACCTGATCCTGAGCGCGCTCACCGAAATCGAGAACGACTTCTGCGAGGCGGTAGAGCACGCGGGCCGGCTGCTCGGTATCTGCGGTCGGATCCTGCCCGCCACGCTGGCCGACGTGAGGGTGACCGCGGAGTTCGACGACGGCAGCTCGGTCGCGGGTGAGTCGAAGATCGCCGTGCGTCGGCGCCACATCCGCCGTGTCCGGCTGCAGCCGGCAGGCGCGCGCGTGCTGCCCGAGGCTGCCGCCGCCATCGAGGCCGCCGACGTGATTGCGATCGCGCCGGGGAGCCTCTACACGAGCCTGATCCCGATCCTTCTCCTCGAGGGCGTGGTCGAGGCCATGTCGCGGGCCCGCGGGCGCGTAGTCCTCGTGATGAACCTCATGACCGAGCCGGGGGAGACGGAGGCGTTCACCGCGGTCGATCATCTCCTGGCCATCCGTCGCCACGCCCCGAAGATCCGCATCGACGACGTCTTGCTCAACACGACACCGATCGCGCCGGCGCTGCTCGCCCGTTACTCCGCCGCCGGTGCGGTGCCAATCACGATCGATCGAGAGATTCTCCAAGCGCTTGGTTATCGCCCACACGAGCGCGACCTCCTGCGGGCGGATCACCAGATCCGCCACGACCCGGGAAAGCTCGCGCACGCCGTGATCGAGACAGTGGCCAACAGGGAGGCGAAATGAACGTCAGCGAACGCATCGAGCAGCGGATTGCCCGTGTCGCGATCATCGGTCAGGGGTACGTCGGTCTGCCCCTCGCCGTGGAGTTCGCCCGTGCCGGATTCACCGTGGTCGGCGTCGACAACGACGTCGATCGGGTGGCCGGCCTGGGGCTGGGTCAGTCGTACACGCCGGACGTCAAAAGCGCGGACCTGCTGCCGCTGCTCGCCAACGGCCGCTACACGCCGTCGACGAACTTCGCGGTGCTCGAAGAGAGCGACGTGATCGTCATCTGCGTCCCGACGCCGCTCCGGAAGTCGAAGGATCCGGACATCTCGTACGTGATGGCGGCGGCCGAAGAGGTCTCGACCCACTTCCGTCCCGGCCAGCTCGTCATCCTCGAGTCGACGACGTATCCGGGGACGACCGAGGAGCTGCTGCTGCCGATGCTGGAAGCCCGCGGCGGCCGCGTCGGCGAGAACGTGTTCCTCGCCTTCTCGCCCGAGCGGATCGATCCGGCCAACGGTAAGTTCCAGGTTCGCGACATCCCGAAGGTCGTGGGAGGCGTGACGGCAGAGTGCACCCGGCTGGCCGCGCTGTTCTATGGCCAGATCATCGATCGGGTCCAGCCCGTCTCCAGCCCGAAGGTGGCCGAGCTCGCCAAGCTCTACGAGAACGTCTTCCGGAACATCAACATCGCGCTGGCCAACGAGTTCGCGCTCATGTGCTCCCGCCTGGACGTCAACACGAAGGAAGTGATCGACGCCGCGGCCACCAAGCCGTTCGGGTTCATGCCGTTCTATCCGGGGCCGGGCATCGGCGGGCACTGCATCCCGCTCGATCCCTTCTATCTCTCCTGGAAGATGCGGCTGAACGGGTACGAGCCCCGCTTCATCCAGCGCTCAACCAGCGCCGCCGCTGCCTCAACGGCGCTCGGGTCCTCGCCCTCGGCGTGGCCTACAAGCGCGAGGTCGGCGACACGCGCGAGTCGCCCGCGATCGAGATCCTCATGAAGCTGCGTGAGAAGGGGTGCGAGGTCTCCTACGTCGATCCGTACGTCCCGACGCTGAACCTGCACGGCACGACGTTGAAGTCGGTGGATCTCACGGACGAGGAGCTCGCCGACGCCGATTGCGTGGTGATCCTCACCGATCACTCGGCCTTCGATTACCAGCAGGTCGTCGACCACGCCCGGCTCGTCGTGGACCCGCGCAACGCCACCTGGGGACTGCCGGTGTCCGACGACCGGGTGGTCAGGCTCTAGAGGCGCGATCGTGGCGTCGTTCATCGACGTGGCGCTCGTGGTCGGCGCGCGCCCGAACTTCGTGAAGGCCGCGGCCTTGCTGGCCGAGATGCGGAACCATCCGGAGTTCCGGCCGCGGCTCATTCACACGGGCCAGCACTACGACGACCGCATGTCCGGGCGGTTCTTCGCCGAGCTCGAGATCCCGCGGGCCGACGTCAACCTCGGGGTCAACGCCGGCTCGGTCGTCGCCCAGACCGCCGAGATCATGGTGCGCCTGGCCTCGGTGCTGACCGACGCCCGCCCGAATCTCGTGATGGTGGTGGGTGACGTCACGTCGACGATCGCCGCCGGCCTCGTCGCCAACAAGATGTCGCTGCCCCTGGCCCACGTCGAGGCCGGGCTGCGCAGCTTCGACCGCAGCATGCCCGAAGAGATCAACCGCATCGTGACCGACACGCTGGCCGACTACTGCTTCACCACGGAGCCGGCCGCCATCGAGAACCTGCTGCGGGAAGGGATCTCGGGCGAGCGCATCCATCACGTCGGCAACGTGATGATCGACACGCTCTTCCGGTTCCGAGAGAAGGCCAGCGCCTCGACGGCTCTCGAGGAGCTGGCGCTCCGCCCTCAGCGCTTCGCCGTCCTGACGCTCCATCGCCCGAGCAACGTCGACGACCCGGCGAAGCTCTGCCGGACGCTCGCCGCCGTGGCGGCGGTCCGCAGTGACGTGCCGATCATCTTCCCGGTCCACCCGCGGACCCGGCAACGGCTGCAGCAGCTCGAGCCGGCCGTGATGGGGGACGAGACGCTGCGTCTCATCGAGCCGGCCGCGTACCTGGACTTCGTCCACCTGATGGCCAACGCCGCCTGCGTGCTCACCGACTCCGGCGGCATCCAGGAGGAGACGACCGCGCTCGGCGTGCCGTGCCTGACGCTTCGCACGGGCACGGAGCGACCGATCACCGTGACCCACGGGACGAACCGCATCGTCGGCCTCGATCCCACGCGCATCACCGACGCCTGGCAGCAGATCCGTCGCGGGGAGTGGCCGATGGGCCGCCTGCCCGAGCTGTGGGACGGCAAGGCCGCCAGCCGGATCACCGAGGTGCTTCTGAACGATGGACATCACTGAGCTCAGGACCGAGACCGCGGAGTGGGATGCCTTCGTCCGCGCCTCGGGCGAGGGATCGCCGTTCCAGCTCGTCGCCTGGAAGCGCGCCGTGGAGCGGACGTTCGGCCTGCGCGCCCACTACCTGATGGCGCGGGAGAACGGTCGGCTCGTCGGCGTGCTGCCGCTGTTCGAGGCGCGCGAGCTGTTCGGGCGCCGCGCTCTCATCTCGGTGCCGTACGCCGTCTACGGCGGCATCTGCGCGACCTCGGACGCCGCGCGGCGGGCCCTGGTGGACGCGGCCACCGTGCTCGGGCGCAAGCGGCGCGCCGCCTACGTGGAGCTGCGGCAGCGCCGCGATCTCGAGCTCGGACTGACGGTCAAGCAGCGCTACGTCGCCTTCGCGCGCTCGATCTCCAAGGACGAGGAAGAGAACGCGCTCGCCATTCCGCGCAAGCAGCGGCGGATGATCCGCCAGGGCCCCAAGTACGGGCTCCGCTCGGCGTCCGAGCGTCGGCACCTCGACAGCGTGTACGACGTCTACGCCCAGAGCGTGCACAACCTCGGCTCGCCGGTGTTTCCGCGCCGGCTCTTCCACGCCCTCGCCGAAGCCTTCGAGGAGGACTGCCACGTCCTGGCCATCTACCACGACGAGCGCATCGTCGCCGGCGTGCTGTCGTTCTTCTACGAGGACCAGGTGCTGCCGTACTACGGCGGGGCGATGCGCGAAGCGTTCGCCTACGCCGTCAACGACTTCATGTACTGGGAGCTGATGTGCCTGGCCGCCAAGGCCGGGATGCGGGTCTTCGATTTCGGCCGGAGCCGCGAGGGCACGGGCTCCTACGACTTCAAGCGCCACTGGGGCTTCGAACCGGTCCCGCTGCCCTATCAGTACGTGCTCTTGAACGGCCACGAGCTGCCCGACGTCAGCCCGTCGAATCCCAAGCTGCGCCGGGCCACCGACCTCTGGAAGCGGCTGCCGCTTCACGTGACCAATCGGCTGGGGCCGATGATCACCCGGTATCTGCCCTGACCATGCGCATCCTGATGCTCGCGCACCGCTTGCCGTACCCGCCGACGACGGGCGACCGCGTGCGCGCCTTCCACGTCGCGCAGGCGTTGGCCGGTCGCCACCAGCTCACGCTGGCCTGTCCGCTGGACGGACGCCGCGAGCTCGCGGCCGTGCGCGAGCTGCGGACGCTCGTTCCCGACCTCGAGTGCACCGTGCTGGGGTCACTGCGGCGCCAGGCCTCGGCGCTGGCGGCGCTGGCCGGCGGTCTCCCGCTCTCGGTGCGCTACTTCACCTCGCGCGCGCTGGCCGGCCGCATCCGGCAGCGAGCCGCCGCCGAGCGGTTCGACGTGACCTACGTCTCGTCGTCGTCGATGGCGCAGTACGCGCCGCCCGGCGTGCCGCTGGTCATGGACTTCGTCGACGTCGATTCGGAGAAGTTCGCCCGCTACGGCCGAGAGACCCAGCCGCCGATGCGGTGGATCTACCGGCTGGAGGCCGAGCGCCTGCGGCGGTACGAGCGCGCGGTGGCCGCGCGAGCGCGGGTGTCGGTGTTCGTGACCTCGGCCGAAGCGGCGCTCTTCCGCACGATCGCGCCCGACGCGACGACGGCCGTCGTGCCGAACGGCGTCAACCCGGAATACTTCCGGCCGATGTGGTACCGCGCGAGCGGGGTGCCGACGATCGTGTTCACCGGCGCGCTCGACTACTTCCCGAACGTCGACGCCGTCCGCTACTTCAGCGACGCCATCCTGCCGCTGATTCGACGCCAGGTGCCGCGCGCGCGCTTCCTCATCGTGGGCCGCCGGCCGCACCGCCTCGTGCGCGCGCTGCGGCGTCCGGGATCAATCGAGGTCGCCGCCGACGTGCCCGATGTCCGGCCGTACCTGGCCCAGGGGCACGTGGCCGTGGTGCCGCTGCGCATCGCGCGCGGGATCCAGAACAAGGTCCTGGAAGCGATGGCCATGGGGCTGCCCGTCGTCGCACTGCCGGGGCCTGCCCAGGGCATCGAGGCGCGCATCGGCGCCGAGTGGTTCGTGGAAGACGGCGCGGAAGCCTTCGCCGCGCGCGTCGTGCACCTGCTCGAAGCGCCGACCGAGCGGATGCGCGTCGGCCGCCAGGCGCGGCAGCTCGTCGAGGAGCAGTACGCGTGGCGCCAGATCCTGCCCCGCATCGAGACCCTGGTCGCCGCGGCGGCCCGCGTCGAGCACGAGCATCACGCCGTGGCCGCTCACGGCTCAATCGAAACCAACGGGGACGGAGCCCGGACTCCAGGGGTGCACCATGCGTGACCTGCTGCTCGTGTCGGTCTTCTTCCCGATGCTGCCGTTCGCGTTCATCTATCCGTGGATGGGCATCCTCCTCTGGTCGTGGGTAAGCTACATGAGCCCGCATCGCCTGACGTTCGGGTTCGCCTACGACATGCCGTTCGGGATGATCGCGGCGCTCACGACGCTGGCCGGGATACTGTTCTCGCGCGAGAAGAAGCGGCTGCCGCGCGCCCCCGAAGTGATCTTCCTGCTCGCCCTGTGGGCATGGGTCACCATCACGAGCTTCTTCGCGATTCACTCCGATCTCGCCTGGGACAAGTGGCAGCAGGTCAGCAAGATCCTCCTGATGACGCTGGCAACGATGATGATTTGTCGAGATGCGGGCCGGCTCCGCTACCTGGCCTGGACGATCGCCGGCTCCCTCGGTTTCTACGGGGTGAAGAGCGGCCTCGACGCCATCCTGAGCGGATTCTCCGGCAGCTTCAGCTATCCAGCAGACTCGTTCATCGCGGACAGCAACGACCTGGCTCTCGCGCTCGACATGATCCTGCCGGTGCTGTGGTTCATGGTGAGGGCAGCGACCCGCCGCTGGGCGCGCTACGCCCTGCGCGTCGCCTTCGGCCTCACCGTCCTCGGCATTCTCACGACGTATTCACGCGGCGGCTTCATCGGCCTGTGCGTCGTCTTGATCTTCATGTTCACCAAGTCGCGCACGAAGGCGCTCTCGTTCGCCCTCCTGCTGCTGGCCGGCGTCCTCGCGGCCTTCGTCGTTCCCGACACATTCGTGAGCCGCATCGAGACGATCGCGTCCTACGACCAGGATCAGAGCGCCCAGGCCCGCCTGAAGGCCTGGTCGCTGGCCACGCAGGTCGCGCTCGATTCACCGATCTTCGGCGGCGGGTTCCGCACCTTCGAGCAGGACGTGTGGGAGCAGTATTACCCGGACACCGAGCGGGCCATCGTCGCCCACAGCATCTACTTCCAGACGCTCGCGGAGCACGGCTTCGTCGGCGTCGGGATCTTCGCCGCGCTGCTGATCGCCACGTACCTGGGGCTGCGGCGCGTGCGTAAGCGCGCGACGGAGTCCGACCAGACGATGCTGGCCAACCTGGCGGGGGCGCTCCAGGCCTCGCTCGTCGGCTACATGGTCGCGGGCGCCTTCCTGAGCCGCGCCGACTTCGACCTCTTCTACAGCGTCGTGGCGATGAGCGCGGCGATGCAGGCCGTCCTGGCTCAGTCGGCGGGCGGGGAAGCTGAGGCCGCACCGCCGCAGCCCAACGCCACCGTCGGCACGGGTCAGATGCGCAGGGTGTCGGGCGCCTAGCCATGTGTGGCATCGCCGGGTTCGTGAACCGTGACGGGCGTCCCGCGGACGGCGGCTTGCTGCGGGCGATGACGGACGCGATTGCTCACCGCGGCCCCGATGGCGACGGCCACTACGTCGCCGGCCCGGTGGCTCTCGGTCACCGGCGGCTCGCCATCATCGATCTCGTCACCGGCGCTCAGCCCATGGGGAACGAGGACGGCACGGTGTGGATCACCTACAACGGTGAGGTCTACAACTTCGCCGCGCTCCGCACCGAACTCGAGGCGCGGGGCTTTGCGTTTCGGACCACCTCGGATACCGAGGTCATCCTGCGCGCCTGGGAAGCGTTCGGTCCGGACTGCGTCGAACGGCTGCGCGGCATGTTCGCCTTTGCCATCTGGGATGCCCGGAAGGGCGTGCTCTTCCTGGCCCGCGATCGCTTCGGGATCAAGCCGCTCGTCTACACCTGCAACGACAACCGCGTCGCCTTCGCCTCCGAGCTGAAGGCGTTGCTCGAGGACGAGACGATCGCGCGCGACCTCGACTGGCCGGCGCTGCGGAGCTACCTGACCTGGGGCTACGTGCCGAGCCCGGCCACGATCTTCGGGTCCATCCGCAAGCTGCCGCCGGCCTCGTACCTGCTCTTCTCGCCGCGCACCGGCAAGCTGTCGGTCACCCGCTACTGGGACCTGCGCTTCGCCGAGGGGGACGGGCGCTCGGACGCCGAGTGGATCGACGAGCTGCGCGCCGTGCTGGCCGACGCCGTGCGCTGCCACATGGTCGCCGACGTCCCGGTCGGCGCCTTCCTCAGCGGCGGGATCGACTCCAGCAGCGTGGTCGCGCTGATGAGCCGGACGGCGGCCAGGCCCGTGCGCACGTTCTCCGTCGGCTTCCGTGAGCGCGAGTACGACGAGCTCCCGTACGCGGCGCAGGTCGCGGCGCGCCACCGTACGGATCATCGCGAGTTCGTCGTCGAGCCCGACACGCTCGCGATCCTGCCCAGGCTGGCCTGGCAGTTCGACGAGCCGTTCGCCGACGCTTCGGCGCTTCCGACCTACTACGTGTCCAAGGTGGCGCGCGAGCACGTGAAGGTGGCCCTCTCGGGAGATGGCGGCGACGAGAGCTTCGCGGGGTATCGGCGTTACCTGCGTGCGCTCGGCTGGCATCGCTGGCTCGACCGCACGCCGGCTTCTTTCGGGCGGCCGCTGTGGCGACGCCTCGCTCACGCCGTTCCGTCCGAGCTGCGCGGAGCCGGCACGCTGCGGCTCGCAGCCGACGGCCCGCTCGACCGCTACGCGCGGATGATGCGCATCCCCGGGTTGATGGCGCTCGACGACCTGCTGACGCCCCAGGCGCGCGCCGAGGTCGGCCCCGACACCGGCGCCGAGTGGTTCCACTCGTTCATCGCCGGACGTGACCAGGCCGATTACCTGACCACGCTCCAGTACATCGACATGCAGACCTACCTTCCTGAGGACATCCTCACGAAGGTCGACCGGACGAGCATGCTGGTGTCCCTGGAAACGCGCGTCCCGCTGCTCGATCACGTCCTCGTCGAGTTCGTCGCCAACCTGCCGGCGCGCCTCAAGCTCCACGATGGCGAGACGAAGTACGCGCTCAAGCGCGCCGTCGCCGACCTGCTGCCCGAGCCGGTCGTGCGGCGCCGCAAGATGGGCTTTGGCGTGCCGCTCCACCGCTGGTTCCGCGGTGCGAGTGAGGACTACATCCGCGAGGTCCTGCTCGACGACCTCACCCGGCGCCACAACGTCCTCGACACGCAGTCGGTGGCCCGGGTCCTCGACGAGCACCGGTCGGGCCGCCGGGACCTCTCGGTGCAGATCTGGTCGCTGGTGTGCCTGGAGCTGTGGTGGCGGACGTGGGCCAAGGCCGCGCCGTCTCGCCGCGAGCCCGGACGCCCCACGCTGACGGTGGCCGCGCGCTGATGAGCTCGCGCCCGCTCCGGATCGTCCACGTCGTGCCGACGCTTGACGTCGGTGGTCTCGAGAACGGCCTGGTCAACGTGGTGGCCGCGCTCCCGGAGTTTGCCCACGCCGTCGTCTCGATCGGTCCGCTCGGCGCCTTCGCGCAGCGCCTGCCGCGCACCGTCGAGCAGGTGACCCTCGGCAAGGCCGCCGGCGAGCCGATGCGCCTGGCGATGTTCAGGCTCCTCCGCGCGTTGCGCCGCCTCGAGCCCGATCTGGTCCACTCGCGGAACTGGGGAGCGATCGAGGCCGTGCCGGCCGCCCGGCTCGCGGGCGTGCGAGCTATCGTCCACAGCGAGCACGGACGTGAGCTCGCCGATCCCGAAGGGCTGAACCCGCGCCGCAACCGTTTCCGCCGGCTGCTCGCGCCGCTGATCGATCGGATCGTGACCGTGTCGGACGATCTGAAGACGTGGCTCGAGGAGACCGTGAAGCTCCCCGGGGCCAAGCTGCTCGTGATTCCGAACGGCGTCGACACCGAGCGCTTCTCGCCGGCCCGTCGCCTCGAGGGCCGCCAGGCGCTCCAGGTCTCCGACGAGACGACCGTCGTCGGCACCGTGGGACGGCTGAACGGGATCAAGGACTATCCGACGCTGCTCACCGCGTTCGCGGAGGTGGCCCGCCGGGCCGAGCACGTGAGGCTCGTCTTCGTGGGCGACGGCCCGCAGCGCGCAGCGCTCGAGGCCGCGGCCGCAGCGCTCGGCATGAAGGAGCGGGTGAGCTTCCTGGGTGAGCGCACGGACGTTCCCGCGCTGATCGCCGGGCTCGACGTGTTCGTGCTGCCCTCGATCGCGGAAGGGATGTCGAACACGCTGCTCGAGGCCATGGCGGCCGGGCGGCCGGTCGTCGCCACCGGCGTCGGCGGCACCCCCGAGCTCGTGGAAGACGGCGTGACGGGCACGCTCGTCCCGGCTCGTCATCCCGCCGCGCTCACCAAGGCGATCGACGGCTACCTCTGGGATGCCGGCCTCCGGACGGCCCATGGCGAGGCCGCTCGGGCGCGTGCGGTGATGGAGTTCGGACTGGCGAGCATGGCCTCGCGGTACCGCAACCTGTATCGCGCGCTCGCCGCACGCACGGAGGCCGTCTAGCCATGTGCGGAATCGCCGGCATCGTCTACGCGGACCCGCACCGGCCGCTCGAGCGCGACCTGCTCGAGCGCATGGGAACGGTCATCGCGCATCGCGGCCCGGACGCCGGAACGTTCCACGCCAAGCCGGGCATCGGCCTCGCCAGCCGCCGTCTGAGGATCATCGACGTGGCCGGCGGCGACCAGCCGATCTACAACGAGGACCGGACGAAGGCGGTGGTCCTGAACGGTGAGATCTACAACTTCCTCGAGCTCCGCCGCGAGCTCGAGGCCAAGGGCCACCACTTCCGCACCCGCTCGGACACCGAGGCCATCGTCCACGCCTACGAGGAATACGGCGTGCGCTGTGTCGAGCGTCTCCGCGGGATGTACGCGTTCGCGCTCTGGGACGAGACCCAGCGACGGCTCGTGCTGGCCCGTGACCGCGTCGGCAAGAAGCCGCTCTACTACACGGAGGACCTCGAGCGCTTCTGCTTCGCCTCCGAGCTGAAGGCGCTCCTTCAAGATCCGGCGCGCAAGCGGGCGATCGACCTCGAGGCGCTCGACGGCTACTTCTCGTTCGGCTGCGTGCAGGGCCCGGCCACGATCCTGGAGGGCGTCGCCCAGCTCCCGCCCGCGCACGTGCTCGTCTGGGAGCGCGGCAGCATCCGCGTGTCGGAGTACTGGGACGTGCCGCGCGACGCCGTGACCATCCGGGACGAGCGGAAGGCGCTGGAAGGGTTCACCGAGGTCTTCAGCGACGCCGTGCGCGTTCGCCTCGTGAGCGACGTCGCGCTGGGCGCGTTCTTGAGCGGCGGCGTCGACTCGAGCGCCGTGGTGACGGCGATGGCCGCGCTCGGCGCCGGCCCGGTCGTCACCACCAGCGTCGGGTTCCAGAACCGCGCATACAACGAGCTGTCCTACTCGCGGACGGTCGCCGACGCGGTGGGCAGCGAGCACCACGAGCTGATCGTCGAGCCGCGGGCGGTGGACGTGCTGCCCCGCCTCGTGTGGCATCTGGACGAGCCGTTCGCCGACTCGTCGGCGCTTCCCACCTATTACCTCGCCGCGGCCGCCCGCGAGCGCGTGACGGTGGCGCTCTCCGGCGACGGCGGTGACGAGGTCTTCGCCGGATATCAGCGGCGCTACGGGCTCAACCGCTGGGAAGTGCGCGCGCGGCGCCTGATGCCGGCGTGGCTCCGTGCGGGCGTCGTGGGCCCGTTGGGCCGGATCTATCCCAAGGCCGACTGGGCGCCGCGTCCTTTGAGGGCGAAGTGCTTCTTGCAGAACGTCGCGACGACGTTCGAGCGGGCGTACTTCAACGACCTCTCGCTCTTCAGGGCGCACGAGAAGTCGACGCTGCTCGCGCCCGAGTTCATCCGGCAGACGAGCGGCCACGACGCGTTCACGGCCTTCAGCCAGCACTTCGACCGCGTGGCCGGGCTCGATCCGCTGAACCAGCTCCTCTACGTCGACCTCAAGACGTGGCTGGCCAACGACATCCTGGTCAAGGTCGATCGGATGAGCATGGCCAACTCGCTCGAGGTCCGGTCGCCGCTGCTCGACCACAAGGTCATCGAGTTCGCGGCGACGGTGGCGCCCGATCTCAAGTATCGCGGCGCGACCTCGAAGTACCTGCTCAAGCGCTACCTCGAGCCGAAGTTGCCGGCCGAGCTCATCCATCGACGCAAGCAGGGCTTCGAGATCCCGCTCGGGCAGTGGCTGCGCACGGACCTCCGCGACCTGGGCGAGGAGCTGCTCCTGTCGCGCGTCGCGCGGGGCCGCGGCTACGTCCGCGCCGACCACGTCCGGCGGATGTGGGAGCACCATCAGCGCAAGCTCCGCAATCACAGCGCCCAGCTCTGGGCCCTGATGGTGCTCGAGCTGTGGCATCGGACCTTCGTCGATCAGGATCCGAGCCGGGGGCCGATCACGTCATGAAGGGCCCCATGACGGTGCTCCACGTCCTCGACCACTCGGTCCCGCTGCACAGCGGCTACAGCTACCGGAGCCGGAGCATCGTCGAGTTCCAGCGTCGACTGGGGCTGCGGCCGGTCGTCCTCACGTCGCCCAAGCACGGCAGCGAGGCCGACGGCGTCGAGACGATCGAAGGGCTCCGCTACTATCGAACCGCGCGCGAGCGTGGCCGCGTGCCGTTCGTGCGCGAGTTCCAGTTGATGGCCCGGATGGCGAGCCGCGTGGCCGCCGTCGCGCGGGCCGAGCGGGCGGCGCTCATTCACGCGCACTCCCCGGTGCTGAACGGCCTGCCCGCGCTGTGGGCGGCCCGTCATCTCAACCTTCCCGTCGTGTACGAAGCCCGCGCGTTCTGGGAAGACGCGGCCGTGGACCAGGGGAAGTTCCGCGAGGGATCGGGCCGCTATCGCCTGATCCGAGCCCTCGAGACCTATCTCTTCAAGCGCGCCGATCGCGTCGCCGTCATCTGCGAGGGCATGCGCCAGGAGCTCGTCACCCGCCACGTTGACGGGCGACGCGTGATCGTGATCCCGAACGGCGTGGACACCAACGCGTTCCAGCCGGTGACGCGCGCGTACGACCTGGCCGCGCGGTACGGCCTCGATGGAGGCCTCACGCTCGGCTACTTCGGGTCCTTCTATCACTACGAAGGCCTCCGGTTCCTGCTCGAGGCCCTTCCGGACCTGCGCCGACACGTGCCCGGGGCCCGTCTGCTGCTGGCCGGGGGCGGGGAGGAGGAGGCGACGCTGCGTCGCCTCGGCGAGCCGCTCGGCAACGCCGTGGTCTTCGCCGGCCGCGTTCTTCACGCCGACATCCGCCGGCTCTACTCGGTCATCGACGTCTTCGTGTGCCCGCGCCGGCGCATGCGGCTGACCGAGCTGGTGACGCCGCTCAAGCCGCTCGAGGCCATGGCGATGGGGAAGCCGGTCCTGGCCAGCGACGTGGGCGGGCTCAAGGAGATGGTCAGCCACGAGGTCAACGGGCTGCTCTTCCCGGCGGAGTCCAGCGACGCGTTCGTGGAGGCCGGGGCCAGGCTCGGCAACGATCCCGGGTTCGTGGCCAGCCTCGGCCAGCGCGCGCGCGCGTCGGTGCTCGAAGAGCGCACGTGGCCGCAGATCGTGTCGCGCTACCTGCCGGCGTACGCGGCGGTGCGCTAGCCATGGGCATGCGCGTCCTCGTGCTCAGCTCGGTCTTTCCGAACCCGCGGCAGCCGAACCTCGGCGTCTTCATCCGCGAGCGCGTGCGGCGCGTGGCGCGGTCCAGCGAGGTGCAGGTCGTGGCGCCGGTGCCGTGGTTTCCGCTCGATCGGGTGGTCCGTGGCCGCCGCTGGGGCGGGATTCCCCAGGTCGAGCGCCGGGATGGCCTGGTCGTCCACCATCCGCGCTTCGTCAGCGTGCCCCGATTCGGGAAATCACTCGACGGGATCCTGTACGCCGCGTCCCTGCTCGGCTTCGTGCGGCGGCTACGGCGCAGCTTTCCGTTCGAGATGATCGACGCCCACTTCGCGTATCCCGACGGGATGGCCGGCGTGCTCCTCGGCAAGGCGCTGGGGTGCCCGGTCATGATCACGCTCCGCGGGAGCATCGTGCGGCTCGCCACCTATCCGCTCCATCGCCCGCAGCTCCGGTTCACGCTGCGCGCGGCCGACCGCATCATCGCGGTGAGCGAGTCGCTCAAGCGCGTCGCGGTCGACCTCGGGATCGGCGCCGAGAAGATCCGGGTCATCCCGAACGGCGTGGACACAAGCCGCTTCTTCCCGATGGACCAGGGCGACGCCCGGCGGCGTCTGGCGCTGCCCCTCGACGCCTCGATCGTCCTCACGGTCGGTGGTGTCTACGAAGGCAAGGGCCAGCACCTCGTGCTCGAAGCGCTGCCGCGGCTGCTGGCGCGCGATCCTCGCGCGCTCTACGTCGTCGTCGGCGGCGAGCGCGTCGGTGAGTCGTACCGGCGCACGCTGGACGGCATCATCCGGGCCCACGGCCTCGGCGGCCACGTGCTCTTCGTCGGCTCGAAGGCGCACGAGGACCTGCGCGCGTGGTACGCGGCCGCGGACGCCCTGTGCCTGGCCACGCGGTCGGAGGGGCGCGCCAACGTGCTGCTGGAGTCGATCGCGTGCGGCGTCCCGGTCGTGACGACGCACGTCGGCGGCAATCCCGAGATCGTGCGCGAAGGCAGGGACGGGTTCCTGGTTCCCTTCGGCGACGTCGAGACCCTGGCCGCAGCGACCGACCGCGCGCTCCGGCAGCCGTGGGACCGCGACGACCTCGTGGCCCACGCGCGCCGGCAGAGCTGGGAGACGACGGCCCGCGCCGTCCTCGACGAGTGGGCCGGGCTGCGGCGCTCGTCGACCGAGATCGACGACGTCACGACACCGCCGGCGGTGTCCGGAGCGCGCCATGGTCGCTGATCTCCTTCGCAAGCAGGTGTATCGGCCCGAAGCGCTTCGGCTCTTGCTCGCCGATGTGCTCGGCCGGCGTCATCCCGTGCTTTCCACGTCACGCCACCTCGACGAGACCGCCCAGTGGATTCTGAGAGCCCAGGCGGCCACTCGAGACCATGGCGTGTCCGGCGGCTACACGTTCGAGGACGGGTGGTTGGCCTCCTATCCGGAGGTGACGGGCTACATCATCCCGACGCTGCTGACGTACGCGGCCGTGGTCGGTCGGCTCGACCCGGCCACTTCGTCGACCGCGCCCATCCGCCGGTCGTCTTCAACACGGGCCAGATCATCTTCGGCCTGCTGGCGGCCCACGAGGCGACCGGCGATCTCAGGTTCCTGACGGCGGCCCGTCGGGCTGGCGCCTGGCTGGCCACCTTGCAGGACGGTGATGGTGCCTGGCGCCGCTTCGAGTACCGGAATGCCGTCCACGTCTACAACACGCGGACGGCCTGGGCCCTGGCCGAGCTGGGCAAGACCACCGGCGAGCGGTGCTTCGAGGAGACGGCCGTGCGTCATCTCGACTGGGCGCTCCGCCAGCAGGCCGCCAACGGATTCTTCGACCACTGCGCGTTCTCGCTCGACGAGGAGCCGTTCGTCCACACGATTGCGTATACGACCCAGGGGTTGCTCGAGGCGGGGCTCCGACTCGGCCGTCAGAACTATGTGGCGGCGGCGGAGCTCGCATGCCGCGTCCTGCTCACGCATCTCGATCGCGACGGCCAGCTGTCCGGCACGTTCGACGCGAAGTGGCGCCCGACCGCCGGCTATTCCTGTGTGACCGGCAATGCCCAGATGGCGGCACAATGGTTCCGCCTCGCTCGCGTCACCGGCGACCGGAGGTTTGGGGACGGCGCGCGCCAGGCCACGCGGTTCCTCAAATCGATCCACGACTGCGCAACCAGCAATCCTCGGATCAGGGGCGCGGTCAAAGGCTCGCACCCCATCTGGGGCCGGTATCTCTTCGGCAGCTATCCGAACTGGGCGGCCAAGTTCTTCATGGATGCGCTGCTGATGGAGCTCGCCGACGACGGCGGCCACGGCGTCACCGTCCGGTGCTGGTGAGGCCCACGACATGCATCCGCTGATCGTCCGCCACGTCGTCCTGCCGCTGCACGAGCGGCTGAAGCGGACGCCGACGTTTGCGTGGCTGAAGCATCTCGAACGAACGCAGTGGATGGACCCGGCGAAGCTACGTGATCTCCAGTTCGCCGAGCTGCGCCGTCACCTGGAGTTCGCCTACCGTCACACGCGCTACTACCGGCGGCTCTTCGACGAGCACGAGGTCCCGCCACACCGCATCCAGTCGCTGGAGGACTTCCGGAAGGTGCCGGTCCTGACCCGGCAGCTCTTGCGCGAGAACTTCGATGACCTGATGGCGACCGGCGTCCGGTTGCGCCGAGTCCAGCGCGTCTCCACCGGAGGCTCCACCGGTGAGCCCGTCACGTTGCTCGTCGACATGAGTGTGGGCTTCGCCATCGCGCTTCGCCATCGGGCCCATCGGTGGTTCGGGCTCGAGCCCGGCGCACGGGAGATCGTGCTGTGGGGCTCGCCGATCGAAGCGACCCGGCAGGACCGCCTGCGCAACCTGCGCGACTGGCTGATCAACTCGAAGCTCATCTCCGCGTTCGACCTCGGCGCGCCGGCGCTCGCCGAGTACGCACGGATCATCACCCGGCATCGCCCACTCCGGATCTACGGCTACGCCAGCGCCATCTACCTGCTCGCTTGTTTCCTGGAGCGTGAAGGCTGGCGCCCCGACTGGCGGTTGCACGCCGTGTTCACGACGGCCGAAACGCTCTTCGACTTCCAGCGGAAGACGATCGAGGCGGTGTTCGGCTGCCCGGTCGCGGTCGAGTACGGGGCGCGCGACGCCGGCAACATGGCCAACGAATGTCCCCACGGCGGCCTGCACATCCCCGCCGAGGGTGTGGTGCTGGAAACCATCGCCGTCGCGCCGGACGGACTCGGCGAGATCGTGGCGACGAACTGTCATCGGCCGGCGATGCCACTCATTCGATATCGCACGGGCGATCTCGGTGAGCTCACCGACGAACGTTGTCGGTGCGGCCGCTCGCTGCCGTTGCTCAAGCGCATCGAGGGCCGGCGGACCGACTTCCTGGTGGCGCCCGATGGACGCATCCTCCACGCGCTCGCCCTCATCTACGTGCTGCGAGAGATGGAGCGCGTGCGTGAGTTCCAGATCGTCCAGGAGGATGTCGACTCGATCGTCGCCCTGGTCGTCGCGGCACCTGGTTGGTCACGCGACGACGATGACAACGTCCAGCGAGCCGTCCGGGCACGAATCGGTGCCGACGTCGGCGTCAGGGTGGAAACGGTCGCCGCGATCCCGCGCACGCAGTCGGGCAAGTTCCGCTACGTGGTGTCGCGCGTGGCCGATGACTTCATTCACCGCGTGCTGAGCAATAGGAGACCGGCGGTCGAGGGGGCGTGCTCGTGAGACTGCTCGAGCAGGCGCCGGCCGGATGGGATGCGCGAATGGCGTTTCCGACGCTCGCGACCACCTTCGCCGAGGCGTCGCGGGCGCTGGGCTTCCGTCCGCTCTATGCGGAGGACGGCGCCAGTCGGGCCCTCGTGCTGATGCGCGGCCTGTCCGCTCCCGTGATCGGACCGTGGACTCGTCGCGCCAAGGTCAACGTGGAGAGCACCGACGTCGCGTTCGCGACCGAGCTGGTGAAGGTCATCCGGCGCTCATCGCCGGCGCTCGTCCGCTGGGGTGATCACTACTGGCCGCCGGCCCCGGCCGTCCTCGACGAATGCCCGGGGATGCGTCCGGTCGTGCGCCACATCATCGAGCAGGACCTCACCCGCGACGAGGACGCGCTGTTTCGCGGGATGAAGGACGAGATTCGCCGCAAGATCCGGCGAGCGAGCAAGGACGGCGTTGTCGTCAGCGAGGTCGCGAGCGACGCCGACCTGCGCGATTACTGCCGGCTGTCGCAAGCGACCAACGGCCGGATGGAGGCTCAGGGCCAGGCCGCCATCTATCCCGACGCATTCTTCGCCGAAGTGTTTCGCCGCATGGTGCCGGCCGGCCACGCGGTCCTGCTGCTCGCGCGCAGCGAGGGGATCCCGCTCGCCGCGGGGATGTTCCTGCTCGGCCGCGAGTGGATCACGTACTGCCACGGCGCGTCGACGCGAGACCGCGCGCTGACGGTCAAGCAAGGCCCGACGGCGATGTTCTGGCACGCCATGCGGCTCGGAAAGATACGCGGGCTGACGCGCTTCTCGATGGGATCGGTCACGCCGACGGAGGATCCGGCGCATCCACATTACTCGGTCTACGCCTTCAAGCGCATGTGGGGCGGCACGCTCAGCGAGATGACCAGCGGCGAGATCGTCCTGTCGCGGCTGAAGCTCGCGTTCCAGGACCGCGTGCTCTCGCCGCTGTGGGAGCGCGCGTATCCGATCTACCTGCACGGCGTGAAGTCGGCTGACGTCAAGCGCGTGCTGCTGTCAGCGCTCCCCGGGCTCGAGACGAGGATCTTCCGCCGCCTGGCGAGGCAACGCTCGTGATCCGGGTCACGTCGACGCCGCCCGCCGACTGGGCCGAGCGCATCGCCGCCGCGTCTCAGAGCGAGGGCTTCGCCGAAGCCATGCGGCTGATGGGCTACCGGCCACTCTACGTGTGGAGCGCCGAGAACGCCGCGCTCGCTCTCGTCCGCGGCTGGCGCCTCACCGCACGTGCGAATCTCTTTGCAACGGGCGCGCCATGGGCGTTTTTACGCGGTGCTCTGGATGCGCTGACCGCGCGTGGCGTGCCGTATGTCAAGGTCGGCGACACGATGTGGGGTGTTGTCGCCGACGGCGTGCCGCCCGACGGGACGCCACGGCTGTCGGTCACGCCCCGGCATACGTTCGTGCTCGACCTCGCACCGTCGGAGGCCGATCTGCTGCGTGGCATGGACGGCGCCGAGCGGAAGATCCGCAAGGCCGAGCGCGAAGGCGTGGTGGTGCGTCCGGTCGAGAGCGCCGCTGACCTCGCGGCGTTCTGCCAGCTCTCCCACGAGACCTCCGACCGCGTGCGGGCGCGCACCGCCTACACCGATTTCCCGCCGGCGTTCTTCGAGACGCTGCACGAACGGATGGCGTCCACCGGAGCGGCGCGCTTCTACGTCGCCTGGCACGACACGGCCCCGCTCGCCGCGTGTGTGTTCCTGACGCACGCCGACACGATGCTCTACTACCTCGGCGGGTCGACGCGGAACCGCGAGCTGACCACCAAGCAGGCGCCGACCGCGGTGTTCTGGCGCGCCATCCGCGACGCAAAGCGGCTCGGGGTCCGTTACTTCGACCTCGGCGGTTGTACGCCGACCGAGGACGTGAACGATTCGCGCCACGGCGTCTACGCCTTCAAGAAGCGCTGGGGCGGACGGCTCGAGGCGTTCTACAACGTCGAGGCGATCCTGTCGCCGTTCGCCTACCGCCTGCAAGAGCGCGTCGTCACGCCGCTCTGGGACCGGCTGCATCCGATGTACTTCCGACTCCTCGACGCGGCGCACGCCCTGCGTCGCCTGACTCGTGTTCCCACGTCGTCCCCGGTAGAGCCGGGAGCTCAGGAGGGTTGATGCGAACGCTCGGGGCGATGCTCGTTGCGACGATCCTCTGGGCCTGGTCGGCGCCGTCAGTGGCGGCCGCCGAGAAGACGGCCGTCGAGTGGCAGGTGAGCACGGGCCAGACGTACTCGGCGAGCAACGGACGCATGGGTGACACCGACGTGCTCGTCGAGCTGCGCGAGACGCCGACCGCCCACGGCCGGCGCTACGACGTGCGGCTGCGCAACCGGAGTGGGCGCGAGCGCCCGCTCCAGAATGGCGGCGGCACCGATTACACGACCGTCGCGCTGCGCATTCGCATTCCCCGGACGGGGACGGCGACGCAGGCTGCGATCGACGGCGTCACCGTCGATGTGCCGGCCGACGTTCGCCAGTGGTGGGAGCCGAGCAAGCTCGCCGGAACCCAGTACGGCTTCGCCTACGCGATCAAGAGCGGCGATCAGGAAGTGCGCCGCGTCGGGCCCAGCACCAAGGCCTCGCAGTGGGGCGGCCGCAGCAGCGGCATCGTGCGCATCGACGGCCGCGCGTACGTGGTCCCCGAGTTCTGGGAGCGCCAGCCCCGCCGGATCACCGTCACCGCGACCGAGATCGTCCTGACCCTGGTCGACGGGCAAGCGCTGCTCAGGGCTGGAGAAGACGCCTGGGACCGCTTCGCCGTGCTCGACGGCGCGCTCGATGACCAGACGATCCTCGACGAGGCCGAGGCGTTGCCGAGCCTCACCGCCGCGCAGCGGCAGGCGCTGGCCGAGCACTTCAAGATCGCGCCCGAAGGCCTGAAGGGGCCCGACGCGACCGCCGAGGCGCTGCTCAGGCGCTACGACCGCTGGCAGGGCACCTCGTGGGAGAAGTCATATGCTACGAGAAGCGCCGCGCGCGAAGGATGGCCCGGCGAAGACGACTCCGCGAAGACAACGCTCTTCTCGCTCTTTCGGCGCGGGCGCTACTACGCCGTGGCCGAGCCGGGCGCCTACACCTGGCGCAACTACGGCGACATCCAGTGGGCCGGCGGGATGGCCTCAGGTCACTACGACTGGGTGCGCGCGGCTTTCAAGCACTACGTGAAGACGGGCAATCGGGATGCCCTGCGCTGGGGCATGGCGGCCATGCGCCACGCGATCTCCGTCGACTACGTGTGGATGGACTACTGGAGCGCCGGCGACGCCGGGCTGGCCCGCTACGAGAAGGGCGACCACGGCGCGCCCAACAACTGGTTCCCACCCAAGCGCTCCCACGTCTGGGTCGAAGGCCTCTTCCTGGCCGCGGCGGTCAGCGGCGATCCCTGGGTTCGTGAGGCGGCCGTCCGCCGCGTGGAAGGCCTGTGGAACGCGTGGGGCGGAAAGTCGCCGGCCGTCTGGAACAACGCCTATTCCGAGGTGCGCTGGGTCACGTGGCCGATGCTCGCCCTCGTCCGCGGCTTCGAGGAGACCGGCGACCTGCGCTACTGGACCAAGGCGAAAGAGCTGATGAGCGAGCTCGCGCGCTACGAGACGGCGTCGGGCGCCAAGGGCTACATCAAGAACACCACACCCTACGGCCTGAAAAACCTCGTCTGGGTCAGCATGCACGGGTACGCGACGCTGGCCCTGCTCGAGCTCGCCGACGTGGCCATCCAGCGCAACGAATGGACCCCCGCGTGGGAGGCCATGCTCGCGCGGATGGGTACGTGGGCGATCACGCCGCTGCCCAACGGGCCCTACGACCCGCCGGCAGGATCCAAGCCCTACGGCGCGTTCTCGACCGACGGCTGGTGCCCGGCCGAGGATGCGTGCGGCCAGGCGACCGACAAGCCGAGCGTGAACACCAACGCGCTCTTCGTCGACCTGTTCGCGTGGCTGGCCCAGCGCGATCCCGAGAAGTGGGCGCCGGTGGCGCGCCAGGTGTTCCACGACTTCGTCAATTACGCCCAGAATCTCGAAGGGCGCATCGGGTACCTGACCGACGACTATCCGTCGACGGAGACGAAGATCCTGGGCCGCGCCCAGCTCTTCGGCGACCGGGCCGCGCGCTGGCTGCACACGAGTGCGCCGGCGCGCTCGGCGGAACGGAAGTAGGTGTCGGCATGAGCGCCTTCACTGACCAGGTGGCGAAGGGACTGGCGTGCCTGCGCTGGCTTCCCGCGTACGCTGGCCAGCAGCTCGTGCGGCGCGGGTTCCGGAAGGCGGGGCCGCAGCATCTGATCGTTGCGCTCGCCGATCACTTCGAGCCGTCGATCGTGCCCGGCGTGTCCGGCCGCCACGCCGACCTGGACGAGCAGGAGCGCCGGCTAGAGCGGTGGTGCCGCGACTACCCGAAGATGGCCGACGCCCACCGGGACGGTGACGGCTTCCCGTTCCGCCACACGTATTTCTATCCGGCGGAGCAGTTTCACAAGACGCTGATCGACCGCCTGGCCGAGCACTGTCACGACGGGTGGGGCGAGGTGGAGATCCATCTCCACCATGGCGTCGACGCCCCGGATACGTCGGAGGCGACGCGGCGCGTGCTCGTCGAGTTCCGCGACGAGCTGGCTTCCCGTGGGTGTCTTCCCCGCTGGAACGGCCAGGGCAGCCCGCGCTACGCGTTCGTTCACGGCAACTGGGCCCTCGCCAATTCCGCCGGAGGCCGCTACTGCGGCGTCGACGACGAGATGGCGATCCTCGCCGAGACGGGCTGCTACGCGGATCTCACCCTGCCGGCGCCGCTCGGCCTGCCGCAGGTGGGCAAGATCAACAGCCTCTACGAGTGCGGCTTGCCGCTCGATCAGCGGGCGCCGCACCGGCGAGGCCGTCGTCTCGCGGTCGGACGCTCGGCCCGGACGTTTCCCTTGATCGTGCAGGGCCCGTTGATGGTGAACGCGCTCCGCCGCGTCGGCGGCCGGCTGCGCCCCGGCATCGAGCAGGGCGTGCTGGTGACCCACGATGCGCCGACTCCCGCCCGCCTCGGGCTGTGGCAGCAGGCGGGAATCAGCGTGGCCGGACGGCCGGAGTGGGCCTTCATCAAGCTCTCCTGCCACGGCATGGATCCGCGCGACGAGCCCGTCATGCTGGGCGCGCCGATCCAGCGCTTCTTGCGGACGCTGCTCGATGCCGCCCGCGACGACGGCGATCGCGTTCACTTCGTGACCGCGCGCGAGATGGTCAACATCGCGCTGGCGGCGTGCGACGGGCGCGACGGCGATCCCGGCGCGTATCGCGAATACCGACTCCGCCTGCACGGCCGGGGCGGGGAGGGGACGCGCTGATGTACGGCCAGCGTCCTCTCGCCGATCTCCGGTGGGTGCTCCGCGGCATCGCGGCGAACCAGGTCGCGTGGCTCTTCCCTGAGCGCTACGTCCGCATGACGGGCCACACGGGACGGGGCGCCGGCGAGTCGTCGGCGCGGCAGATCGCCGACTATTTCTGGTCGTGCTTCTACGACTACTTCGAGATCCTCGGGATTCCGGCGAGCGACATCGGCCGCTACCTGAAGGGCAAGACCGTGCTCGAGTACGGTCCGGGCGACGTGCCGGCGGTGGCGTTCCTGATGCTGGCGCACGGCGCCGACGCCGCCGTCTGCGTCGATCGCTTCGAGCTCTATCGGCCGTCGCCGGCCAGCGCCGAGGTGCTGGGACTCCTCCTCGACGACCTCGAGGGCGCCGCGCGCCTTCGGGGGGAGGTCTGCTTCAGGATGCCGCTCGATCCTGCCTCGGGCCTCGCCGAGCCGAGCTTCCGGTACGTGTGCCAGGACTACGGCCTCTCGGGGCTGCGCGATGAGGCCGACCTGGTCATCTCGCGGGCGGCGCTCGAATACGCCAACGATCTGTCGGCCACCTTCGCCGACATGCGGGCCGCGCTGCGGGCCGACGGGATCGCAATCCACAAGGTCGACC
>WNGJ01001512.1_pt1 | contig 22922 bp, 15 predicted proteins | sample 5400611 | NCBI WGS metagenome assembly WNGJ01 (sample SAMN13153375, study PRJNA577476) | soil metagenome | isolation source: 40 cm soil or saprolite under Garry oak tree replicate 1 | place: USA:California | collected 2016-06-15
ACAACTCCATCAAGGCCAAGGAGCTGTACAAGAAGGACAAGGACTACGTCGTGATGAACGGCGAGATCCTGATCGTGGACGAGTTCACCGGCCGCATCCTGCACGGCAGGCGCTACAACGAGGGCATGCACCAGGCCATTGAGGCCAAGGAGGGGGTGGCGATCAAGGACGAGAACCAGACCCTCGCCACCATCACCCTGCAGAACTACTTCCGGCTCTACGACAAGCTGTCCGGCATGACCGGCACGGCCATGACCGAGGCCAACGAGTTCCAGCAGATCTACAAGCTCGGCGTGGTCCAGATCCCGACCAACAAGCCGATGATCCGCGGCGACCAGGCCGACGTCATCTACCAGACGGCCCAGGCCAAGTTCGAGGCGTGCGTCGAAGACATCCGCGAGCGGACCCAGGCCGGGCAGCCGGTCCTGGTCGGCACCACGAGCGTGGAGAAGTCCGAGATCCTGTCCCGGATGCTCAAGCGGCGCGGCGTCCCGCACGAGGTGCTGAACGCCAAGTACCACGAGCGTGAGGCGACGATCATCGCCCAGGCCGGCCGACGTGGCGCGGTCACCGTGGCCACCAACATGGCCGGTCGCGGCACCGACATCATGCTCGGCGGCAACCCCGAGTTCATCGCCGATCTGGAGCTGCACCAGCGCGGCCTGTCCCCGGTCGAGACGCCGGAAGACTACGAGATGGCCTGGCCCGAGGCGGTCGCCAAGGCCAAGCGCGCGGTGGCCGAGGAGCACGAGGAGGTCGTCGCGGCGGGCGGCCTGTACGTGCTCGGCACCGAGCGGCACGAGTCACGCCGTATCGACAACCAGCTGCGCGGCCGGTCCGGACGCCAGGGCGATCCGGGCGAGAGCCGGTTCTACCTGTCCCTCGAGGACGACCTGATGCGGATGTTCAACTCCGAGCGGGTCGGCGCGATCATGGAACGGCTGAGCATCCCGCCGGACGTCCCGGTCGAGTCCAAGGTCGTCACCCGGGCCATCAGGTCCGCGCAGACCCAGGTCGAGCAGCAGAACTTCGAGATCCGCAAGGACGTGCTCAAGTACGACGATGTGCTGAACCGGCAGCGCAAGGTCATCTACGGCGAGCGCCGCAAGGTGCTCGAGGGCGCCGACCTGCACGAGCAGATCAGCGAGATGGTCGACGAGGTGACCGCCGGGTACGTCGCCGGCGCCACCGGCGAGGGCTATCCGGAGGAGTGGGACCTGGACAAGCTCTGGCAGGCCTTCCGGCAGCTGTACCCGGTCGGCATCTCCGTCGACGACGTCATCGAGGAGGCGGGCGGCGACCGGGCCGGGCTCACCGGCGAGTTCATCACCGAGTCGGTGATCGCCGACGCGCAGGCCGCGTACGAGCGGCGTGAGCAGGAGTTCGGTTCGGAAGTCATGCGTGAGGTCGAACGCAGGGTGGTGCTGTCCGTGCTCGACCGGAAGTGGCGCGAGCACCTGTACGAGATGGACTACCTGCGCGAGGGCATCGGCCTGCGTGGTTACGGCCAGCGCGACCCGCTGATCGAGTATCAGCGCGAGGGCTACGACATGTTCAGCGCCATGATGGACGGGATCAAGGAAGAGTCCGTCGGGCACCTATTCAACCTGGAAGTCCAGGTCCAGGAGAACCCGATCGTCGAGGAGGGGGGCGCGCCCGGCGCCGTGCCGCCCGGCGGTGCCGCTCCTCCCGGCGCCGCTCCCGGTGGTGTTGCTCCCCGTGGCTCGGCTCCTCCCGATAGCGCCGCTCCCGGTGGTGCGGTTTCCGGTGGTGCGGTTTCCGGGGGCGGCCCCGGCGCGTCCGGCCAGGCCGCCCGGGCCGGGGTGCCCGCGCAGGGCCGCGCCGGCGGGGCGCACGCCCGCGGCGCCGCCGCGGCGCGGGCCGGCGACGGCCGGGGCGCTCAGGGCGGGACCGCGGCGCCCAAGCGGGATGGCCGCGCCAGCAGCGCCCAGGGGCAGCCGCCCAGGCGAGCCGGTCGGCCCGGCAGCGGCGCCCACGCCCGGCGGCCCGGCGGCCCGGCCGGCGGCCAGAACGCGCCCGGCGGCCAGGGTGCGCCCGGCGGCCAGGGTGCGCCCGGCGGCCAGAACGCTCCGGGTGGCCAGAACGCTCCGGGTGGCCAGGATGCGCCGATCCCGGCCGGGTTTGCCCCGCGCCGGCCGCAGCGACTGCAGTACTCGGCCCCGTCGGTCGACGGCGGGACGCACGTGGAGACCAGCACGGGCCCGGCCGTGAACGACGACTTCGCGCGCGTCGGGCGCAACGATCCGTGCCCATGCGGTTCCGGCCGGAAGTACAAGCGCTGCCACGGCGACCCTCGCACCCGCTCGGACGCCTAAGCCTGACCTGACCCGCGCCACTCCCGCCCGCCCGCCACTCCGCGCCACTCCCGCCCGCCACTCCCGGTCGAGTGCGACGCCTTCCGGCAGGCAATGGTTGTGGCAACGTACCCAATAGATGGATTACGCTGCCACAACCATGCAATCTGATCGCGTACGAGAGCTGCGTTATGTGGCTTTTGCCGGGATTGCGAAGGCGGGCAAGGGCGGATCGGCCGCTGCGCGGCACGCGTGCCAGCACTTCAATCCGCGGACATGAGCCAGTGAGCGTCAGCCGGTCTCGATGGCGGTGCAGAGCCATCGCGCCGGGCGGGCGGGCAGCCCGGGCGCGGGCCGGCGCGCGGGCAGGTGCTCGAACCGCATGGCCAGAGCCCGCGACCGCGGCCCGAAACTGATTACGACGGTCATCTCCACGACACGCGCCGCGGGCCGTGACGTCATGATGCGCCGGATCCTGGGCCGCTGGCCCGCGGCGAGGGCCTGGCTGAGCAGATCGATCTGCGCCCGGACACGTTCGGTCGTGCAGGAGACGAGTTGCCTCGGCGAGCGGGAGCCTGCCAGCACCTCCACGATCACCTGGGCGAACTGCCTGGGCCACGCGGCGGCCGCCGCGCCTTCGACGGGGTGGTGGTCGGCGCTGAAGGCGGGGGACGGCCCGGCTGGCACGAGCCCGCGCCCCGGCGCCAGGTCGGCGTGCGGACTCGGGCCGGCCGGCTCGCGTGCTGCTCCGGCCGGCTCGCGTGCTGATGGGCACGCGGGTCCGTGCGTCTCGCAGTCAAAGGGTGGCCAGCCAGCGGGAACCGCGATGAGCCGCGGCGCGGGAAAGACGGGCAAGGCGTCCTGGCCGTGGCCAGCAGGACGGTCAGGCGTGCGGGTAGACGGCATGTTCCGCTTCCAGTCCGGAGAATGCGAACGACCGCGAACGCCCCGCGGCGGCGCGTTCGCATCAGGCTCCGGCTGGACTCGTTTGTACCGCAGACCACCGACATTCCGGCGTCCTGCCTGGTCACTGACCTTTAACGAGCCGGTCAAGCGACGTTCCCGCATTAGACGAATAGGCGTCTAAAATGGTTATTGTGATTGATGGTACGGAATTTCGGGGTGTCATCACGGACTGGGGCGGGGTGCTGACGACCCCGATCCTGACCACGGTCCAGGCCTGGATCCAGGCCGACGGCATCGAATGGGACAGCTACCGCACCGTGATGCGTGCGTGGGTCTCCGACGCCTACGACCTCAACGGCAGCCAGAACCCGGTCCACGCGCTGGAGCGCGGCGAGTGCTCGGGCGCCGAGTTCGAGCAGATTCTCGCCGCCCGGCTGCTCCGCATCGACGGCGGGGCCGTCACCGCCGAAGGGCTGCTGCAGCGCATGTTCGCGGCCAGCGCGCAGGTTCCCGCCATGTACGACGCGATCCGCACGTTGCGCGGGGCAGGCTTCCGTACCGCGCTGCTGTCCAACTCCTGGGGGTGCGACGAGTACCCGCGCGCGGACTTCCCCGGGCTGTTCGACACCGTGGTGATCTCCGGTGAGTGCGGCATGCGCAAGCCAGAGCAGGGCATCTTCCTGCACGCGGCGAAGGGCCTGGGCCTGGAGCCGGAGCAGTGCGTCTTCATCGACGACATCGAAGCGAACGTGGCCGCGGCCACCGCGTGCGGCATGACCGGCGTGCACCACACCGAGGCGGCGCAGACGGTGGCGACGCTGCAGGACCTGCTCGGCGTCGCGCTCGACGGCGCGGGAGACACCGCGGGACCGGGATAAGGACCGGTGTAAGGACCGGCATAACCAGGCCCCTGGCAACACGATGCGATAACCGCCGGGGCGTGGCGACAACGACCGGGCTAGCCTGTCAGGCGTGGCGGACTATCCGCATCCGTCCAGCCAGGGCCGGTCGGCGAACATGAGGGCCAACCGGCGGACGGACACCAAGCCAGAGCTGGCGCTGCGCCATGCCCTGCACCGGCTCGGCTACCGCTACCGCAAGGACTATCGGCTCGACCTGGACGGCGGCCGCCGGGTCCGGCCGGACATCGCGTTCACCGCGCGGAAGGTGGCCGTGTTCGTGGACGGCTGCTTCTGGCACGCCTGCCCCGAGCACGGGTCCAAGCCGAGGGCGAACGAATGGTACTGGGGCCCGAAGCTGATCAAGAACGTCGAGCGGGACCGGATCAACGACGCGGCGCTGATCCTGGCCGGCTGGACCGTGGTCAGGCTCTGGGAGCACGTGCCGCTCGACGAGGCCGTCACGACCGTGACCACCGCCCTCACCGCGACCGGCGCAGCCGACCCGGGCCGAGGCAGCTGACGCGACCGAGGCAGCCACCGCGACCGGCACAACCGACGCGGCCTGTGCAGCCGGTCCGAGCGACCAGCCGAAGGCCAACCCGGCCTCCGGAGACGACTCGCCTAGCTGACGTCACGGCGGCTGTGGCAGACTCTGGGGCACCATGCGCGTGTTCCTGCCTTCGACGCTCCCGGCGCTGGCCCAGGCCCTGCGGGCCGGCCAAGTCGGCTCAGGCTCAGGCTCAGGGCCAGGCTCAGGGCTAGGGCCAGGGTCAGGCGCAGACCCGGGCCTGCTGTCCGGGTACGCCGTCACGCCCGCGCTGCGCGAGGCGTACGCGAGCGGCGACGAGGAAGAGCTCGAGTACACCGCGCTGACCGAGGCGGCCCGCGCCTCACTGCGGATGCTCGCCGATGATCCGGCCGCACCGCCCCGCCGGGTGGTGCTGGCCGCCGAGCTCCCGGCTGACGAGGTGAAACTGGACGCGCGGAACGATGAGCCCGCCCGGGTGCTGATCGGCGCGGCGGTCCCGGTCAAGCTCCTGGCCTCGGCGCACGTCGACGACGCGGAGGCCGGGGCCGACGTGCGCGCCGCGGCCGACGCGCTGCCCGCCGCCGATGCGGGCGACGAGGACGCCAAGTTCGCCGTGGACGGGGCCGAAGGCCACGAGCTCGGCTGGTACGCCACCCAGGAACTGCCCTACCTGCCGAATGACCAGGACTGAATGACCGGCGCTGAATTACCTGGCCGCGGGGCCGTGCGACGATACGAGTAACCAAGGACACAACCCGAACGCCAGGAGCGATCGTGATGGATGCCGTCTCCAGGACCCCCGTACCGGTCAACGAGCCGGTCAGGCACTACCAGCCGGGCAGCCACGAGCGGGCCGTGCTGGAGAGCAAGATCAAGGAACTCGCGGGCCAGCAGGCCGAACTGACCATGACCATCGGCGGCCGCCAGCAGATGTCGGCCGGCGAGCTGATCGACGTGGTCCAGCCGCACAACAAGACGCACGTGCTCGGCCAGCTCGGCAACGCGACGGATGTGGACGTGGCCGCCGCCATCTACGCGGCCAAGCAGGCGGCGCCCGGCTGGCGGGCGCTCAGCTTCGAGGACCGGGCCGCGATCTTCCTCAAGGCGGCGGAACTGCTCGCCGGGCCGTGGCGCGCCACCGTGAACGCCGCCACCATCCTCGGCCAGTCCAAGTCGCCGTACCAGGCGGAGATCGACGCGGCCTGCGAGCTGATCGACTTCTGGCGCTACAACGTCTACTACGCCAGAAAAATACTCAGCGAGCAGCCGGAATCGGCGCCCGGCACGTGGAACCGGATGGAGTACCGCCCGCTCGAGGGCTTCGTGCTGGCGATCACCCCGTTCAACTTCACCTCGATCGCGGGCAACCTGCCGACCGCGCCCGCCCTGCTCGGCAACGTGGTGGTGTGGAAGCCGTCCCCGACCCAGCAGCTCGCGGCGCACTACCTGATGCGCCTGCTCGAGGCGGCGGGCCTGCCGCCCGGTGTGATCAACCTGGTCACCGGCGACGGGCAGGCGGTGTCCCGGGTCGCGCTGACCCACCCCGACCTGGCCGGCATCCACTTCACCGGCTCCACCGCGACCTTCCAGCACCTGTGGCGGACCGTCGGGGAGAACATCGGCCGGTACCGGAACTACCCGCGGTTGGTAGGCGAGACGGGCGGCAAGGACTTCGTGATCGTGCATCCGTCGGCGGACCAGCACAGCCTGGCGGCCACGCTGATCCGCGGCGCGTTCGAGTACCAGGGGCAGAAGTGCTCCGCGGCCTCCCGCGCCTACCTGCCCGAGTCGGTCTGGAACCGGACCCGCGACGATTTCATCGCTCAGGTCGAGTCGCTGACCATGGGCGACGTGGCGTCCGACCTGTCGCTGTTCATGGGCGCGGTCATCGACGCCCGGGCGTTCGCCAAGCACGCCGCCGCGCTGGAGCGGGCCAGGAACACCGGGTCAATAAAGATCCTGGCCGGAGGCCAGGCCGACGACGCTGAGGGGTTCTTCGTGAGGCCCGCGGTGCTCGAGGGCTCCGACCCGGCCGACGAGATCTTCACCACCGAGTACTTCGGCCCGATCCTGGCCGTGCACGTGTACCAGGACACCGACTACGAGGAGATGCTCGCCCAGGCCGCGGACGTCACGCCCTACGCACTGACCGGGGCGATCCTGGCGACAGACCGCCAAGCCATCGCCCAGGCCACGAACCAGCTGAGGTACTCGGCGGGCAACTTCTACATCAACGACAAGCCCACCGGCGCGGTGGTCGGCCACCAGCCGTTCGGCGGTGCCCGCGCCAGCGGCACGGACGACAAGGCCGGCTCGGTCTTCAACCTGATCAGGTGGGTGTCCGCGCGGGCCATCAAGGAACTCTTCGTGCCCCCGTCCGACTACCGCTACCCTCACATGGGTTGACCCTATGTCGCCGGAGGACGCCATTCACCGCCTGGTTCTGTGGAATATCGACCTCACCCTGGTTGATGTCGCCCGGGTGACCAGGGCGGCGTACGCCGAGGCGTTCCCGGCGGTCGCAGGCCGTCCGCTGGTCAAGCTGCCGCAGGTGGCGGGCCGGTCGGAGTCGGAGATCTTCTTTGACGCGCTCGCGCTGAACGGCGCCGACGTAAGCGCCGGCGGCACCGCCGAAGGCCTGCTCGAGCCGTTCAGCGCCGCGCTGTTCACCGCGCTCGAGGCCAGGCGCGCCGACCTGGACCGAGAGGGCCAGTTGCTGCCCGGCGCGGCCGAGGCGGTCGCGGCCGTGGCCAAGCTCGACGGCGTGGTGCAGACCGTGCTCACCGGCAGCAGCAAGCCGAGCGCCATGCTGAAACTGCATGCGTTCGGCCTGGACTCTTACGTCGACTTCGACATCGGCGGCTACGGCTCCGAGGCCTACCCCAAAGGCACCCTGCTCCGGGTGGCCAGGCAGCGAGCGGCGGAGAAGCACGGCGTTACCTTCGGTGAGGGAGCCGCCGTGTACGTGGCGGACTCGCCCCGGGACGTGGACGCGGCCAGGATCGGCGGCGCGCGGTCGCTCGCGGTGGCCAGCGGCCGGGCCAGCGCGGCCGAACTGCGCGACGCGGGAGCCGACGCGGTGCTGCCCGACCTCACCGACACGGCCGGGCTGACCGCCCTGATCGCCCGCCTCACCGAGCCGCCTTCCCGGTAGAACCCGGTAGAACGCCGCATCCCAGGTGCCGATTTATCATGATCTGTGCCACAACAGGGCCCGTTGGGCGTTGCCAGGCGCACCAAGATGGCACGATGCTGAAGGCATGGAAGCGAGCGAGGGTGATCTGCTGAGCCGCGGCTACGGCGCGGTGCTCTGGGAGCCGGACGACAAGACGATCCGCCACGCCCGGGTTACCCGCTTCATGGACTGGCTGGCGGCCCGGCACACACTGGACCCCGGCGGCTACGACGACCTGTGGCAGTGGTCGGTGACGCACACGAGCGACTTCTGGACGGCGATCTGGGACTACTTCGGGGTGCTCGGCGACCGCGGTGACGGCCCGGCCCTGGCCGGCGAGGCCATGCCGGACGTCCGGTGGTTCGAGGGCGCCACGCTGAACTACGCCCGTAACGCGCTGCGGACCGCGTGGACCGATCCCGGCCGTACCGCCATCATCTTTGATTCCGAACGGGGCCGGGCCGGGAGCCTCAGCTACGGCCAACTCGCCCAGCAGGTGGCGCGGGTCGCCGGCGGCCTGCGCGCGCTGGGCGTCGGTCGCGGCGACCGGGTGGCGGCGCTGCTGCCGAACGTGCCGGAGGCGGTCATCGGCCTGCTCGCCACCGCCAGCCTGGGCGCGATCTGGTCGTCGTGCTCGCCGGATTTCGGCGCGCGCAGCGTGATCGACAGGTTCGCGCAGATCGAGCCGAAGGTGCTCATCGCCTGCGACGGCTACGGGTACGGCGGCAAGGAGTACTCCCGCGCCGGGATGCTGGACGAGGTGGTGGCGGCCCTGCCCGGCTCGCCGGCGGTGGTGCTGGTAAACCTGCTCTCTGCTGGCCCGGGGGGACGACCCCCCCAAACCCCCCCGCTCCTGGGGGGAAACCTTTCCCCCCAGACCCCCTCGGCCCCCCTTGAATGGGGGGATCTTGGCGGCGGGGGGGACCAGCACGAGCCCGAGTTCGAGGAGGTGCCGTTCGCGCACCCGCTGTGGGTGGTCTACTCATCGGGCACCACCGGGCTGCCGAAGCCGATCATGCACGGGCACGGCGGCGTCGTCCTTGAGCACCTCAAGGCGCTCTCGTTCCACCAGGACCTGCGGCCGGGTGACGTCTTCACCTGGTACACCACGACCGGCTGGATGATGTGGAACTACCTGGCCGGAGGGCTGCTGGCCGGCCTGACCATCGTGCTGTACGACGGCAGCGCCACCTACCCGGAGACGGACCGGCTGTGGCGGCTGGCCGCCGAGCACGGCGTCACCTACCTAGGCGTCGGCGCACCCTACCTGGTGGCCTGCATGAAGGCGGGGCTGCGCCCGGGTGAGAGATGCGACCTGTCGGCGCTGCGCGCCATCGGCTCGACCGGATCGCCGCTGCCGCCCGAGGCGTTCGGCTGGGTGTACGAGGCGGTCAAGCCGGACCTGCTGCTCGGGTCCTACTCGGGCGGCACCGACCTGTGCACCGGCTTCGTGGGGCCGTGCCCGCTGCTGCCGGTGCGGGCCGGGGTGATCTCCGGGCGCTGCCTGGGGGCCGCGGTGGAGGCCTACGACGAGGACGGCAAGCCGGTCATTGGCCAGGTCGGCGAGCTGGTGATCACCCAGCCGATGCCGTCGATGCCGGTCGGTTTCTGGAACGATCCCGCCGCGATTAGGTACCGGGAGAGCTACTTCGACATGTACCCCGGGATCTGGCGGCACGGCGACTGGATCGAGGTGCTGCCGGACGGCGGCTGCATCATCTACGGCCGCTCCGACGCCACGCTCAACCGCGGCGGCGTGCGGATGGGCACCAGCGAGTTCTACCGTGCGGTCGAGGCCTTCGGTGAAGTCGGCGACAGCCTGGTCGTGGATACCGGCCGGCTTGGCGCCGAGGGCCGGCTGATCCTGTACGTGGTGCCCGGCCCTGGCGCCGAGCTCGACGACGACCTGAAGAACAGGCTCCGCGCGGCGCTCCGGGCGCAGCTTTCGCCCCGGCACGTGCCCGACGAGATTCATCAGGTACCCGGAATACCGCGGACCCTATCCGGTAAGAAGCTAGAGGTACCGGTGCGTAAGATCCTGCACGGCACGGATCCGGAGCGGGCCGCCGACCCGAACGCTCTGGCCGACCCGGATGTGCTCATGTATTTCGGCCGGTTCCAGGGGGGCGCCGATTCATCTCGGTTACGTGAAGAAACGTCTTCGTCACAATGAGGTGGCAGAGTCGTCGCGGCCGGGGTTGAACCGGAGTCCGGGGTTGAACCGGAGTCCGGGGTTGAACCGGAGTCCGGGGTTGAACCGGAGTCCGGGGTTGAACCGGAGTAAGGCAAGACAGCGGATCAGGTTAGTGGACACGAAGGAGTGGACGCGATGCCGGACGGTTACGCGGATGAGGTCAGGGACGCCCTGCTGGCCAAGGCGGCGCAGGCCTGGGAGGACGACCCGGCCCTGGACCCGCAGACGCTTGGTCCCCAGGCGCCCGGTTCCCAAAGGCTGAGCGACGGGAGCGGCGGCGACAGCGTCTCCTGCTACCTGCGCGCCTACTACCAGCGCGTCGTCACCGAGGACCTGGCGCCGCCGTCGCGGCTGGCGGCGGTCGCCGAGGCGCATGCCCGGCTCGGCCTGTCCCGGCCGCAGGGCCGGGCCCTGGTCCAGGTCCGCGAGCCAGCGGACGCGCGGCTGCACCCGGTCAGCCGGTCCGGCCTGGTCGTGGACATCGTCATCGACGACATGCCCTACCTGGTCGACTCGGTCACCACCGAGCTGAACCGGCACGAGGCCGAGATCCAGGTGATCGTGCACCCGCTGCTGCGGGTGCGCCGGGACGTGGCCGGCGCGCTGCGCGGGATCCTCGGCGTCTGTGCCGACGACGCGCCGCAGCAGCCGGGCGACGGCGCGGTCGGGGCCGGCGAGGTCACCGAGTCCTGGATCCACGTCGAGCTCGGCCCGCCGCGGGACCGGGTGACGGCCGACCAGCTCGCGGCCGAACTGCGCCACGTGCTCGACGACGTCCGGGTCGCCGTGGAGGACCAGCCGCGGATGGGCGCGGTGGCCCGCGGGCTGGCCGGCGATCTCGGCGGGGCGCCCGGCACCGACCAGGCCGAATACGGCGATCTGCTGCGCTGGCTGGCGGACGGCAACTTCACCTTCCTCGGCTACCGCGAGTACGACCTCGTGCGGACCGAGGACGGCACCGGCCTGCGCGCCGTGCCGGGAACCGGGCTCGGCATCCTGCGCCACGACCGGCAGGGCCGTGATTCGATGCGCAAGCTGTCCTCTCAGGTCTTGCGCCGGGCGCAGGACCCGGCCGAGCGGCTGGTGCTCGCCAAGGCGAACTCGCGGTCCACCGTCTACCGGGCCAACTACCTGGACTACGTCTCGGTCAAAAAGCTCGGACCGGACGGAGCGGTCACCGGGGAGTTCAGGTTCCTCGGCCTGTACACGCACGCGGCGCACATCGCGCCCATCGCCGGCGTTCCGGTGCTCCGCCGTAAGCTGGCTCTGGTCCTGGCGGCCGCCGAGCTGTCCCGGGACAGTCATGACGGGACGGACCTCGTCGAGATCCTCGAGGACTACCCGCGCGAGGAGCTGTTCGAGATCTCGGCCGAAGAGCTCATCCCGATCGCGCTCGGTGTGCTGCGGCTGAGCGAGCGCAAGCAGACCAGGCTGTTCCTGCGCCGGGACCGGTACGGGCGGTACATGTCCTGTCTGGTGTACCTGCCGAGGGACCGGTACACCACCAAGGTCAGGCTGCGCGCGCAGGGCATCTTGCGGGAGGCGCTGCACGGGGTCTCGGTGGACTACAGCGCCACGGTCGGCGACTCGGCCCTGGCCCGGCTGTACGTGGTGGTCCGGGGGGAGCCGGGTCGGCCGGTGCCGCAGGTGGACGCGGCCGCGCTCGAGCGCAAGCTGGCCGAGGCGGTCAGGTCGTGGGACGAGGACCTGGCCGCCGAGGCGGTCCGCGTGCTGGGCGAGGAGCGGGCCAGCACGCTGCTGGACCTGTGCGGCGCGCGCATCCCCGAGACCTACAAGGCGGACGTCACCGCCGCGGACGCGGTCGACGACCTGTCCACGATGCTCGGGCTGCGCGAGTCGGGGTCGGAGTTCGCGGTCCGGCTGGTCGAGCACCCGGAGCGGTGGACGCTGGTGGTGTACCGGTCGGGCACGCCGATCACGCTGTCCGAGGTGCTGCCGCAACTGCAGCACATGGGCCTGGACGTCGTCGACGAGCATCCGTACGAGTTCGCCGGAAGCTCGACGGCCGGTTCGTTCTGGATCTACGAGTTCGGCCTGCGGCCTCCGGCGGCGACCGCGTCCGGCGGCCTGCGCCAGATCTTCGAGGACGCGCTGACCGCGCTGTGGCAGGGTCAGACCGAGGACGACGGGTTCAACGCGCTGGTGCTGACGGCGGGCCTGACCTGGCGCGAGGTGACCCTGCTGCGGGCCTGCGCCAAGTACCTGCGCCAGGGCGGGATGCGGTTCAGCGAGGACTACGTGCAGCGGGTGCTGCGGTCGAACGGCGCGATCACCCGGCTGCTGATCCGGCTGTTCGAGTCCAGGTTCGACCCGGCCAGGCAGGGCGGCGTCACCGAGCGCTGCGAGGCCATCACCGAGGAGATCCGCGGCCAGCTCGATGAGGTGGTCAGCCTCGACCACGACCGGATCCTCCGTTCCTACCTGGCGCTGATCGACGCCACCCTGCGGACCAGCTACTACAAGCTCCAAAGCCCGGGCGGCACTGACGGCCCGCGTCCGCTGGTACTCAAGCTCGACCCCGGCACCGTGCCCGGGCTCACCTCGCCGCGGCCCAAGTTCGAGATCTTCGTTTACTCGCCCCGGCTGGAGGCGGTGCACCTGCGCTTCGGCCGGGTGGCGCGCGGCGGGCTGCGCTGGTCGGACCGGCTCGAGGACTTCCGCACCGAGGTACTGGGCCTGGTCAAGGCGCAGGAGGTCAAGAACGCGGTCATCGTTCCCTCCGGCGCCAAGGGCGGCTTCGTGTGCAAGCGGCTGCCCGACCCGGCTGACCGCGAGGCGTACCAGGCCGAGGTGCTGGCCTGCTACAAGACGTTCATCGCGGCCATGCTCGACGTGACCGACAACATCGAAGGCGACCAGGTGGTGCCGCCGCCGGGCGTGGTCCGCCGGGACGGTGACGACCCGTACCTGGTGGTGGCGGCCGACAAGGGCACCGCGACGTTCTCCGACACGGCCAACGAGGTGGCGGCCAGGTACGGCTTCTGGCTCGGCGACGCGTTCGCCTCGGGCGGGTCGGAAGGCTACGACCACAAGAAGATGGGCATCACCGCGCGCGGTGCCTGGGAGTCGGTGAAGTGGCACTTCGCGGCGCTCGGGCTGAACCCGGACACGGACGATTTCACCGTGGTTGGCGTGGGCGACATGTCCGGCGACGTGTTCGGCAACGGCATGCTGCTTTCGGAGCACATCAGGCTGGTGGCGGCCTTCGATCACCGGCACGTGTTCATCGATCCGTCGCCCGATCCGGAGGCGAGCTTCGCCGAGCGGGCGCGGATGTTCGCGCTGCCCAGGTCCTCGTGGGCGGACTATGATCAGGCGCTGATCTCGCCCGGCGGCGGGGTCTGGCCGCGCACCGTGAAGTCGGTGCCGGTGTCGCCGCAGGCCCGCACCGCCCTCGGCATCGACGCCACGGTCTCCGCGCTGTCCCCGGACGAGCTGATCTCCGCCATCCTGGCCGCCCCCGTCGACCTGCTCTGGAACGGCGGGATCGGCACTTACGTGAAGGCCGGTTCCGAGTCGCACGCCGAGGTGGGGGACCGGTCCAACGACGCGGTCCGGATCGACGCCACCCGGCTGCGCGCGCGGGTCATCGGCGAGGGCGGCAACCTCGGCCTGACCCAGGCGGCCAGGATCGAGTACTCGCTCGGCGGCGGCCTGATGAACACCGACTTCATCGACAACTCGGCCGGGGTCGACACCTCCGACCACGAGGTCAACATCAAGATCCTGCTGGCCGACGCGATCCGGGACGGGGTCATCCCCGCCTCGGACCGGCATCAGTTGCTGAACGAGATGACCGATGAGGTGGCCAGCCTGGTGCTGCGGCACAACTACGGCCAGAACATGGCGCTGGCCGTGGCCCGATCCCAGGCCTCCTCCCTGCTGCACGTGCACGCGCGGTATCTGCGCAAGCTGATCAGGGACAAGCGGCTCAACGCCGAACAGGACACGCTACCCGACGAGCGGGAGATCGCCGAGCGCCGGTCCTCCGGCGGCGGCCTGACCAACCCCGAGCTCGCCCTGCTGCTGGCGCACACCAAGATCTCGGCGGCCGAGGACGTGCTCACCTCCAGCCTGCCCGACGACCCGTACCTGCGCCGGGTGCTGGGCGCTTATTTCCCCGCCCCGATGCGGGCCAGGTTCGCGGACCGGATGGAAGCCCATCCGCTCCGCCGGGAGATCGTCACCACCTCGGCGGTCAACGAGATGATCGACACCTCGGGCACCACGTTCCTGTTCCGGCTGATCGAGGAGACCGGCGCGTCGGTGCCCGACCTGACCCGGGCGTGGCTGGTGGCCCGCGAGGTGTTCGACATGCCGGCCTTCTGGCATCAGGTCGAGGACCTGGCGGGCCAGGTTGGCATCGCGGCCCAGATCACGCTGCTGCTCGAGGGGCGCAAGCTGACCGAGCGCGCGGTCCGGTGGCTGCTGCACAACCGCAGGCCGCCGTTCGACATCCAGGCGACCGTGGGCTTCTTCGCGGACGGCGTGCGGACGGTCCGTTCGGGTCTGCCGAAGCTCCTCACCGGCCGGGACCTGGCCGGGTTCGAGGAGCGGCGGGATTCCTACCTCGACCTGGGCGTGCCGCTCGACCTGGCCGAGCGGGTCGCGGGCATGGTGCCGACGTACTCCGCCTTCGACATCGTGCAGGCCGCCGCCTCGGCCGGGCGGGGGATCGAGGAGACCGCCGAGGTCTACTTCGACCTGGCCGACCGGCTGCAGATCACCAGGCTGCGCGACCGCATCACCGCGCTGCCGCGGGAGGACCGCTGGTCCACGATGGCCCGGGCCGCGCTGCGCGACGACCTGTACGCCGCGCACGCCTCGCTCACCGTGGACGTCCTCGGGGTCGGCGGGCCGGGGTCGCCGGAGGCGCGGCTCGCCGCGTGGGCGTCGCGTAACGAGTCGGCGGTGGCGATGGCCGCCCAGACCCTGGGTGAGATCTGGGAGAGCGAGCGCTTCACGTTCACCACCTTGTCGGTGGCGCTGCGGGCCGTCCGCACCCTGGTGGCCGCCAGTTCGCTGCCGGATGCGGTGTTATCGGGTTAGAAGGCGTGGCCGTAGCTCGGGGCGCTCTGCGCCGCGATGACTTGCAGCTTCGCGTTACGCGTGGTGGCCGGCGGGTCGATCGCGGCGAACTCGTACGTCCAGTTGGCGAACACCGCGTGGTAGCCGACCTCGGTGGGCGCGGCCAGCAGGGGGGTGAAGACGGCGGGTACCGAGATGGGCGCCCCGGTCACCAGGTTGGGGTGCTCGTTGCTGGTGTTCAGGTACATTCCGTAGAGGACGAGGGCGCCGCCGCCGGCCAGCTGCAGCCCGGCCTGAGGGAACGGCGCCCCCTGCAACAGCCACCGGTACTGCAGGCCGCGGGCCTGCTCAGTCGCCGCCCGCGCGGCCTGCGCCGCGTAGAGCCCGGTCGTCTGCGGGCCGCCGCCGACCACCGCCGCGGCCGGGCTGGCGGGCCCGTCGTCCACCACGGCCGCCTGCGTTGCCCCCACCGCGTCCGGGCGCAGCAGCAGGCTGGAGTCGTTGGCCGACACGGCGATGGCGTAGCCGCCGCGGTCGAGTGCGATACGCGGCAGCGGCTGGTCGAGCACGGTCGAGCCGCCTAGCGTCCAGGGCACGCTCTTCTTGGCGCGGGCGAACACCAGGAGCGTGTTGACCGCGGCGCCCAGCCGTCCGCCGGTGTCGGTCTTCCGGGGCACCGCCACCACGAACCACTGCGGGAAGCCGGAAAGCGCGGGCACGTAGAACACCGGCTTGCCGTACCGGTACCTGGGGACCGCCGTGCCCGCCGAGGCCAAGGCCGTGTACTGGCCTCTGACCTGAGCCCACTGCGCGGCCGTGACGATCGAGAGCGCCAGTGTCATGTCGCCGCGGACCGCGGCCGCGTCGCTGGTGTCGACGTAGGACTGATAGGCCTGCTGCGCCGTGGCGAAGGAGACACTGTGGCTCGCCTGGGTGACCGCGTCCGCCGGCGAGGCCGGGGCGCACCCCTGGGCGGCCAGCAGGGTCACGGCGGCCAGCGCCGCTGACCCGATCGCGGTACCCGCCCAGGTCCGGCGCTTTCGGTGTGTCACGCTAAGGCAGAATACCGGGTTTGGGCACCCGGTTTCGCCTGACGGCCAGGGATGCGGACTCCCCCGCGCCGCTCGCGTAGGCTTGCCGGCATGGCAGGTACCGATCCCGGCGATGAGATCGCGGCACTAACCTCGACGCTCGACAGCATAGAGGCCGTGCTGGATCCTGGCGAAATGCACAGGGAAGCGGCTGACCTGCGCGAGCAGGCCGCCGACCCTGGGCTGTGGGCGGACCAGGATCGTGGGCAGAAGGTGACCAGGCGGCTTTCCTACCTGGAGGCGGAGCTGGCCAGGCTGGCCGCCCTGCGTCAGCGCCTGGCTGACACCAAGGTGCTGTTCGACCTGGCCGAAAGCTATAACGACGAGCCCACCAGGGGCGAGGCGGCGCGCGAGCTAGCCGCGCTCCGGACCGAGATCGACCAGCTTGAGGTGCGGACGCTGCTGAACGGCGAATACGACGCCCGGGAGGCCCTGATCTCGATCAACGCGCAGGCGGGCGGCGCGGACGCCGCCGACTTCGCGGAGAACCTGATGCGGATGTACCTGCGCTGGGCGGAGCGGCACAAGTACCCGACCGAGGTGTACGACACCTCCTACGCCGAGGAGGCGGGGATCAAGTCGACCACGTTCGCGGTGACCGCGCCCTACGCCTACGGAACGCTGCGCGGCGAGCACGGCACGCACCGGATGGTCCGGATCTCCAAGTACGACAACCAGGGGCGCAGGCAGACCTCGTTCGCCGGCGTCGACGTGACGCCGGTGGTCGAGCAGACCGATCACATCGACATCAGCGACGACGAGATCCGGGTGGACGTGTTCCGCTCCAGCGGCCCCGGCGGCCAGGGCGTGAACACGACGGACTCCGCGGTCCGCATCACTCATCTGCCCACCGGGATCGTGGTCTCCTGCCAGAACGAGCGCAGCCAGATCCAGAACCGCGCGTCCGCGATGGCCGTGCTGCAGTCCAAGCTGCTCGAGCGGCGGCGTCAGGAAGAGGCCGAGCAGATGGCATCGCTGCGCGGTGACGGCGGCCGCGCCTGGGGGACCCAGATCCGCAATTACGTCCTCTACCCCTACCAGAACGTCAAGGATGTGCGGACGGGCATGGAAACCGGGAATGCCGTGGCGGTTCTCGACGGGGAGATCGACGAATTCATCGACGCCGAGATCCGCTGGATGCGCCAGAACGGCCGGTAGTCGCCGGCCTTGCTCCCCCCGCGATGCCCGGTTCCCTGGCCGCGCTCACCTGGCCAGGTGCATGGCCAGCAGGAGCAGGATGCTCAGCACCAGGATCGCGGCGATGATCAGTTGCGGGCTCGCGCCCGAGTGCTGGTGGTGCACGTGGTCTCGCGATGCCCGGCACGCTGGGCAGCGGCCCTCTACCACCGGCCCGGCGCATTGTGCGCAGATCAGGTGTTCGCAGCTCATCGGAACCCCTTCCGCCTCGTCCGCGTCCCGGCGCATCCGGCAGTTGCCGCGATGTAAGGCCTTAGCAGCCAGTTTCCCTCTAGACTGTTCCCTGGCCAAAACCAGGTTACCCGTAAGTTGCCGGGGTTGGCGGCGCCAGCCGCGGTCCTGGTCCACCTACATCGCTTGTGATGGTCCCGTGATCAACTTCGATAACGTCACAAAGGTCTATCCGAACCAGAGCCGCCCAGCGCTCGAGAACGTGAACATCGAGGTCGCCAAAGGCGAGTTCGTTTTCCTCGTCGGCCCGTCCGGATCGGGAAAGTCGACGTTCCTCCGGCTTGTGCTGAAGGAGGAGCGGCCTTCGAACGGCAGGATCCACGTGGCCGGCCGGGATCTGGCGCGGCTCACCAACTGGAAGGTGCCGTACCTGCGGCGCCGGATCGGCTGCGTGTTCCAGGATTTCCGGCTGCTGCCGAACAAGAACGTCTACCAGAATGTCGCGTTCGCTCTCGAGGTCATCGGCAAGCACCGGCGCTTCATCCGCAAGGTCGTCCCTGAAGTGATCGACCTGGTCGGCCTGGAAGGCAAGCACGACCGGATGCCCGATGAACTGTCCGGTGGCGAGCAGCAACGGGTCGCGATGGCCCGCGCGTTCGTCAACCGGCCGATGATCCTGCTCGCCGACGAGCCGACCGGGAACATCGACCCGGCGACCTCGATCGGCATCATGAAGGTGCTCGACCGAATCAACAGGACGGGGACGACCGTCGTGATGGCCACGCATGACGCGGCCATCGTCGACTCGATGCGCAAGCGGGTCATCGAGCTCGAGTACGGCAAGGTTGTCCGAGACCAGTCACGCGGGGTGTACGGCCAGGCATACTGACCTGTTATCGCCGCGCTAGGCCCACCCCCGCTGGGCCGCTGCGCGGCGCCGCCTAGGACAATCAAGGGATCAGCCAGTATGCGTTCACAGTTCGTCTTGCAGGAGATCTGGATCGGGCTGCGCCGGAATCTCACCATGACGATGGCGCTCATCGTGGTCGTGGCCATCAGCCTGTCGCTGCTCGGCACGGGCCTGCTGTTCGTCAAGCAGGTGGACAGGACGAGAACCTACTGGCAGGGCAAGGTCGAGCTGTCGATCTACCTGTGCATCAAGACGAGCCCGCAGCCGCAATGCCAGCGCAACGGGCCCGCCACCGACGCCGAGCGGGCGCAGTTGCAGAAGCAGCTCACCTCCATGCCGCAGGTCCAAACCGTCTACTACGTGAACCAGCACCAGGCGTACACGGAGTTCAGGCAGTACTTCACCAACCAGCCGGCCCTCGTCCAGGACACCCAGGAGGGTGACATCCCCGACTCGTTCCAGGTGAAGCTGAAGAATCCCGAGGCCGACTACAACATCGTGGCCAGCGCGGTCACCGGCGCGACCGGGGTGGAGACGGTGGTCGACGAGATGACCATCCTGGACAAGTTCTACCGGCTGCTCGACGGCGCGAGGAACGCGGTGCTCATCATCGCGCTGATCCTGATCGTGGCCGCCGTCCTGCTGGTGGCCAACACGATCAGGCTGTCCGCCTTCAACCGGCGCCGGGAAACTGGCATCATGCGCCTGGTCGGGGCGTCGAACTTCTACATCCAGCTTCCCTTCCTCCTGGAAGGGGCGATCGCCGGGCTGATCGGCTGGGCCATCGCGGCGGGGCTCCTTGTGGCGGTCAAGTCCCTGATGCTAGATAGCCTGGAGCAGTACTTCTCATTTAACGTGGGTTTGTCCGTCGGCGACCTGATCGAGGTCATCTTGTTCTCGATGGTCGTCGGGGTCGTGTTGTGTGGTGCGACGTCGTTCCTGACACTGCGCCGCTACCTGCGTATCTGAGCGGCTGCTGGCATGGTGACGGGAGGGACGTGGCTCGGGAGCAGGGGCGGAAGGTCATCGCCCGTAATCGCCGTGCGTACCACGAATACCGCATCGAGGACACCTACGAGGCGGGGCTCGTCCTGACCGGGACCGAGGTGAAGTCGCTGCGCGCGGGCCGCGCGTCGCTCCAGGACGGGTTCGCGCAGATCACCGGCGACGAGGTGTGGCTGCACAACGTCCACATCCCCGAGTACACCGAGGGCACCTGGACCAACCACACGCCCAGGCGGATCAGGAAACTCCTGCTGCACCGCAAGGAGATCGACCGCCTGGCCAGGGAGACGGCCGAGCAAGGTTTGACGCTGGTCCCGCTTTCGCTGTATTTCAGGGATGGGAACGTCAAAGTGGAACTGGGGCTCGGCCGCGGCAAGCGGACCTACGACAAGCGCCAGGACCTGGCAAAACGTGATGCGGCCAGGGAAATGGACCGGGCCCTGAAACGGCGAAGGTGACGGGCAGGCGGATCGTGTCCCCTCCGGCGAGCGAGCGCGGCGGCCACGCCAGGCCGCGGGGCCTCTTCGCGCCTAGGCCACGTGACAACGGAGGCACCGGCCAGCGCGACGGCGGCACCCCCGGCCAGCGCGACGGCGGCACCCCCGGCCAGCGCGACGGCGGCACCCCCGGCCAGCGCGACGCCAGCCCGCCGCGATCGGACGGCCCCGCAATCCCCGCCCCCTACGACCCCGCCCCCTACGACCCCGGCCCCTACGACCCCGGCCCCTACGACCCCGGCCCGTTCGGCGAGACGTCCGGCCCGAATGCCATGCCTGAGCCGAATGCCATGCCCGGCCAGAACGGAATGCCCGGCCAGAACGGGGCGGCCGCACAGTACGGCGGGATCCCCGGCCAGGACGGCGGTCCTCCCGGCCGGGAGACCGGGCCACAGGAGCGCACCGGCGGCGCGCCCGGGCTGACCGCCGAAGCGCCCGGGCTGACCGCCGAAGCGCCGGGGCTGACCGGCGTGGCGCCCCGGCCCCGGGCGGCCAGGCCCGCCCGGGTGACCCCAGGCGGGAGCCGGTCGGCCCGGCATGTGGCCCCCAGTTCGGCGGGCAGGCCCGGCCGCAAGTCTTCGCCCGCGATCCGGCGGGCGAAGCGGTCGCGCATCGCCGCGGTCGCCATCGTGGCCATCGGCGTGCTGGTCATCGGCTTGGCCGCCGGCTTCGGCTCGGAGCTTTCCGCGGAGCCCACTGCGCAGGCGTTCTTGTTCGCCTGGCAGCAGCAGGAGTACGCCGCCGCGGGTGCGCTGACTACGGCCGCGCCGGACACCGTCACCGCGGGGCTGAAGGGGGCTTTCGCGCAGCTCGACGCGTCGCAGCTCTTCCTGTCCATGAAGTCGGTCGTCCAGCACGGCAACACCGCGGATGCGTCCTTCATGGCCACGGTCGACCTCGCCCAGCAGGGACGCGTATGGACGTACACCGGCCACTTCGGCCTGCGCCGAGTCGGCGACGGCTGGAAGGTCGAGTGGGCGCCTGGCGTTATCAACCCCAACCTGGGTCCGGGCGAGCGACTGGCCGTGGTGACGCAGTTCCCGGCTCGGGGCGCCGTGCTCGACGCTAAGGGAAATCCGCTTCAGCTTCCGGCCCCGGCCTACGTGCTCGGGGTGTGGCCGGAACGCCTGTCCAGTCCGGCGGCGACGGCCCAGGCCTTCGCCAGCCTCACCAGGCTGCAGGCCGGGCAGGTGCTCGGCCAGATCACGGCCGCCCCGCCGCATCAGTTCCTCCGGCTCGCCACGCTCGACTCCACCTCCTACGCGGAGCTGCGCGGCCGCCTCCGTGACGTGCCCGGCCTGGTGGTCCGGCCCGAGTCCCAGCGGCTGTTCCAGACCAAGGCCACCGGGCTCGTCGGCGAGGTGGGGAGCGAGATCAGCGAGCGGCTGCGTGCCGATGGCGCGCTGTACGCCCCGGGCACCACGGTGGGATTGTCCGGGCTCGAGCAGACCTATCAGCGTCAGCTCCTCGGCACGCCCACGACCGAGGTGGTGGCGGTGAACTCGGTCGGCCAGCCGACCGGTGTCCTGGCCCAGTGGCCGGGCACGGCGGGCACGGCGGTGCGTACCACCATCGACTCGACGGTGCAGAACGCCGCCCTGACCGCCCTCGACGGCGTGTCCAGCTCGGGCGAGATCGTCGCCGTCCGGGCATCTACCGGCGAGGTCCTAGCGGTCGCGCAGCACCAAGGGGCCGGTGCCCTGCCCGCGGCGGGCGCGCTGGACGGGCAGCTGATGCCGGGCACCGCGTTCACCATCGTGTCCGCCGCCGCGCTGGTCAGCAGCGGGCTGGCAGTGCCGATCTCATGCGCGAGCTCCTTCACCGTCGGCGGGCAGACCTTCACCAGTGACGGGACCGGTCAGCAGAAGCCGTTCAGCGCCGCTTTCGCCGAAGCCTGCAGCACGGCGTTCGCCGCCCTGTCCGAGCGGCTCCCGGCAAGCCACTGGGCCCAGGTGGTCAAGGAGTTCGGCATCGGCTCTGACTGGTCGCAGCTGCCGGTGCGCGCCTTCTCCGGGGCGGTCCCGTCCGCCGCGGGCGACGACGCGAATCTCGCCGCACAGACCATCGGCCAGGGAAACGTGCGAATGAGCCTGCTCTCCATGGCCATGGTGGCCGCGACGGTGGACGCGGGCACCTGGCACGTTCCGCAGGTGCTCCGGGCGTCCGCCGATCCGCCCCGCACCAGTACCGCGCCGGACCCGAACATGATGACCGCGGTGCGCGGGCTCATGCGCGGCGCGGTCCGCGCGGGCGCCGCCCGGGCGGCCAGCCTGCCCGGCCAGCAGGTGTACGGGCAGGTCGGCCTGGTCCACACCGGATCCGGCTGGATGAGCTTGTTCGTCGGCTACCGCGGCGATATCGCGATCGCCGCGATCGAGTCCGGCAAGACGCCACAGCTGTCCGCCGCCGCCCTGGCCGCCGCCTTCTTCTCGGCCGCCGCTCACTGACCTTCGCGACAACGCCCCCGCCGCCGATGCTCCGCCCGCCTACGCTCCGGCCCGCCCATGCTCCGGCCCGCCTACGCGCCGGCCCGCCCACGCTCCGGCCCGCCCATGCTCCGCCCGCCGATGCTTCTCCGCCGCCTGCTGCAGCGGTGCCCGTCGGCCCATACCCCGAGCACGCTGGACGTTATAACTCTGCGTTATCGATGTGTGACTAAAACATGATCGTTATAAGCAACCATCTGGATACCAGCCGGCGTCTTTACGTGTGACTGGGGTTCGCTTGGGGGGTTGCGGCCCAGTCAACGTAAAGGTCCGGATCTCATCTCGGGGGAGACCCGGCCACTGGACCGGCTCCGACCCTGCCGGTCGGCCCCTGTGGGCGCGTTTCGGCCACCGCCAGCGCTCGCAGGGGCCACGTTGCTGTCCGCCCTCAGCCAAGACCCAGGCGTCATCCCGCCGTGCCATCCACCGCTCGACACAAGCCTCCACTGACCACAAGAGACCCCACGAACCCCAGTGTCACCAGGTCAGTGCCCC